>Ga0100378_1006485_pt1 | contig 10552 bp, 10 predicted proteins | sample CryGeymeta201502_FD_81535 | JGI IMG/M metagenome (GOLD analysis project Ga0100378, IMG submission 81535) | Groundwater microbial communities from Crystal Geyser aquifers in Utah, USA - Crystal Geyser metaG 2015-02 | ecosystem: Environmental > Aquatic > Deep subsurface > Groundwater | place: USA...
AATTTAAGCATTCAATTCTAGAGCTTCCACTGGTTTCAAAGATAAAGCGATGATTCATTGTGCAAATTGCAAGAGAGCTTTCATGCCAGATCCATACAAGCGACATCTGAAAAATTGTGAGTTGCTCAATGGAAAAAATGCTCCTATTGATTAATTTGGAGGCAACAAGTACAAAGCAGAGCAACCATCATAATTAAAAAAACCGAAGGTCTTGATGTGCCACATATGCGGAAGATAGTTCGGACTGACTAGTCTCAAAATCCATCAAAAGACTTGTCAGAGTAAATTTATCAATAATTAAAAACAAAAATAAGGCAATCAAAGGAAACCCTTGCCCACTTTACCTCAAAATATCATGGATAAATTCGACTTCAATACTGTATAAAAATGGAGTTCTGATGATATCGAAGAATACAATAGATTTGCTAGAAATGCCTATCGAAGTGAATCCATGTATGAGTGCCCCTTTTGCCATCGTAAATTTATCGAGCAATCTTTCTAAAAGCATAGAAAATACTGCTAAAAATAGTATTAAAGGAAGGCTCAACAATAAAGTGCTTCTTTAGAAAAAAGTGACAGTAAAGATCGTTCTGAATCAAAGAAGAAATCGGAATTTCCTAAAAGAGACTCCAGTCCTGTGAAACCTAACAGAAAAACTCCAGCCTTATTCAGGCAGAAGACGAACAAAGAAACTAAAGATTAAGTAATTGAGGAAGCTGAGTAAAAGTTGGAATAGACAAACAAAATGCAATAATCGATTAAAGAAAATGAATTTTTAGATCAAAAGGAAGAGATTTCTCCTCTTCCTTAATGTATCACCTTCAAAGCCCCAAGCAATGGCCCTCTTATAAACAACATATAAAATAAGATTCTTCAGTAATCCAAGTCAGAGTAATAGAAATCTATGCATTAAGAGTCAGAATCATTGAGAAAATCAGAACTACAGGAATAACCTGTGAAAACATTGAGTAATAAAGCTAGTAGTCAGAATTTGGAGGAAGCTCCAAAAAGTTATAATATCGAGCCTTTTAAGAAAAAACAGAGCTCATCTGAAATTAATGAAATTTAAAATTTTGAAATAGGAGCTTGTGAGAAATGTGGAAGGAAATTTGCTGTTGATAGATTGGAAAAGCATCAATCAGTATGCAAAGGGACAAAACGGTAATTTGGAACTTCGAAAAATAATTTTAGACCAAAAAATCAATCAATTGAAAGATCTGAAGCAAAAAATGCAATTGATGAGGAAACTGGCCCAATGGGACACTCTAAGATGTTAATGCCTTGTAAAAAATGTGGTCGAAGGTTTCTTTAGAATCGAGTTGCAAAACACGAAGAGTGCTGCAAGGGAAAAATGAAGAAAGTTGATATCAAGGAAAACAATGAATAAAAGCCCTTGCTTGAAAATGATAGAGTTAAAATAGGAAACCCAAAGAGTAATGAAATTCAAAAGTCTCCTGCAAGCAAAAACAGGTTTGTCGAAAAAGCTCCTCTTGAGACGGTGCTGGCAGGCTAGAATCAGTATTAATAAATTTTGCCAGAAGAACTTAGACCTTGCGAAAAGTGTGGAAGGAAATTTAAACAAGACCGAATCGAAAAGCATGAAAACGTATGCAAAGGCCCAGTAGTCAAAAAGCAGAATTTTTATAAATAAATTCAGCAGGCCTAGAAATCAAGAAACATCTAAATTATAAAAAAGACCAAGGATAATTTTTTCAGTATGGTCAAAGAGATCAAACAACAAAAAAAGAGTGACGAGCAAATAGATCAATAAATATCAGCATAATTGTAAGTATTATAGAAGTAATTTTAGCCACAAAGCGCCAAGGCGGTCAGTAAGAGAAGATTCAATAGAGCATCTGTTGAGAAGAATGAGTTTATGCGAAATTAAGGCAAAAAAATCAATCATATGGCAAAGTTGTAAAGTCTTGACAATGGGCTATAATCGGTAGGAAAATGGAAGAAAAGTACAGATTGGAACACTCCAATGAAAAGAGGATTGAAGCAGGTAAAAATAAATAGGGATTTACCTGAGCTATGATTTAATAAACTTTCTTTATTGAAAATCGATCAAAGATCAAGAGCATGTACCGTATGAGTTTACTAGATTAAATGCCTTGGTAAATACATTACAGAATTACTCAAGTTATAAATGACGCTTTTGGAATTTGTCTTCAGAATTGATGATCTTGTCCACTTCTTCCATATCGATGTTGGCATTAAAAGTCAGAAGCACTTGTTTGAGGGCTTCCCGCAATTTGGATATCTTGATCGAGGTCTTTCCATCGCAATTTATTGAATTAAATGTGTAAACTGCAATAGCTTTATGCTTGGCCTTATCAAGAATATATTCTTCCATTTCTTCTTCAGGAATATAAATTAAATAATATAATTGACATAAACGGATAAAAAAGTTGAGAGGAAAATCATCGATTTCAAGATTGTTTGCTACATGTAAATTATAATTATTTTTCAAGCATAAAACATATCATGAAGCTAGGTAGTGATGGTGTTCTGGAGCAATACAGTATCAGAACATCTGTGACCAAGAAGTAGAAAAGAAATCATAGCCACAAGAAGACATTTGCTGAAAGGGATATCCGAACAGCATACAAATAGGCTCGACAACAAAAGCTCAAAGAGTTAAAGTTAGTATCAACTCCTATTTTCACTTAACAACTAAGAAACTTTCAGATTCTCCATCAGGCGTCATAATCACCACATGAAGGTTCGGTCATAATGTTGCCCAAAAAATTATAAGATGCCAGAAATCCTCAATTCCTAAGGACATATGTTGATACAAAGCATAACAAATAGCCTTCGTATGATAATCAGATCTATAGCTAAAGAGAGCAATCACCACAATGGAAGGCATTTTCCAGAAAGAATATCCAACAAGTTAATGCAAGGCTGAAATCTATCAGAAACCACCAATATGCTACACATCATTTGAATGATTAATGGGATTCAAATTAGTTCGACAAGCTAAAGCTTTATGTTGCTTCCTTTACTAGCAGAGCAGGATAAGAGAAAAAAGATAATAGATCGAAAACAGAAAGAGGACAAAAGAGTCTCCAAGGTCAGAGTAGATCTCTATAAAAGAATCAAAGAAGTGAGAGTCACAACAAGTTTATGATTAGAGAAAAAATCAAATAGAGGTCCAAGAGTGTCATGGGAACTGATTTCTACACAAAGCTAAAGAAAAAAAGCCTTTAAAATGAGCCTCACTTGTTAGCCACTGTTATTCGAAACAAGAGCATGAAAGGGAGCAAATAAGATCTGTATCGATTTGTGACTAAGATAATCGAAAGGTCGAAAAAATGAACTTTCATCTTTGCCTATATTTGTAAAACTCATTTGATTTTGATGATTTGATATGTCATTATAATTTAAATAGGATAATGCTTCGGAAAGCTTTGGGATTCGGACTGCGGATAGCTTATAAAAGAAATTCAAATTCCAATATATTCCCACCCTTTTATACTTATTCAACAAATCAAAATAAACCCACAACTATGGACCCAGTAAGTGACTTAAACAAAAAAGTTGAGGAAGTGAAAATTGAGGAAGCAGCTCCCAAAGCTGAAGAAAAACAACCTGAAGCTCAGCCTGCTCCCAAAGAAGGACAAAAGGAGAAAAAGGAAAAGAAAGAGAAACCTAAAAAAGAAGAGCCAGCTATTGATAAAAGCGTAGTCGATCCCAAGTTGTTCAGTGCCATCGATATTAGAATCGCTGAAATTGTCGAGTGCTGGAAGGTAATTCCTTTCTTACTTAGCATCCAGAATCTGAAAATTTGTACTGCGAGAAGGTTCTGGTTTGCGGAGAAGTCAGATAGATTGCATCTGGCCTTCAAAAGTTCGTCCCTCATGACCAAATGAAAGGAAAAGTCATCGTTATGGCCAATCTTAAACCTAGACCTTTGGCGGGGTTCCTTTCCAACGGCATGGTCGTATGTGCCTCTACTCCTGATCACACTCAAGTCGAGCTACTCATTCCTGAAGGAGAACTTGGAGAAAGATTATACTTGGAGGGTCACGAAGATCTATTTGCTCAAGGAGATATTCAGCCTGTTTTGAATCCCAAGAAGAAAATTCTGGAAAAATGCGTTGAATTTTTCAAAACTGACGAGGAAGGTTTCGTAACATGGCAAGGAATCAAACTCAGAACCAAAGCTGGCCCAATCAAAGCTGCCACCATCAAAAACGGCAATGTTTCTTGATGAAATTTCAGAATTAGTCGATTTAATACTTGAAATAGATAATCAAAGTAAGTCAATTGTATCCCACAGTTTCTCAACTGAATTTCTTTTTCTCTTTTTACTGTTCTTCTTGATAACTTCATTGGGTTCGTTTAGATCTTCAAATATGGGGTTTATTCTTTTCTTTTTGGTTTACACTTGCTTATCAACTTGAGGGACATCTTTTTTGATCTGTTGCTGGATCATTTCATCATACATATTTTTGTTCTTCTTGTATTTTTTGGATAAGAGCTCTTTTCGACTATTGTAGTCTAACAGTTTGGATTTTGCTACCTGTAGTAATTTTTAATAATATTCCACTTATTTTTCCTCTGAAGTGATCAGTCCTTTCTTTGTGTATTCCTCGACTTACACCATCGCTATTTATTTAAGATATTTTTTCAATTAATCGATAGCTTCTTGAGTTTGTGCTGTTTTTTCATCAAAAACGAATCTAATTTCAGGGCCGTATCTTAACCTCAATAAACGAGTCATTTTTCCTGACAGATATTTAGATTGCTTCTCAAGACTTTTTTGTATATTGTCCTTGATTTCCTTGAATTATTTTTAATAGCTATCTGTGCCTGGAATAATACCTTTAGCTTCAAGATATTTGCTTTCAACATTCCAAAAAACATTGAGGACAGTGTTACTTTTGTTTGGTATGATCTGAAGAATCTCAATTTTATCAAGTTGGTGATGGTGATGATTGAAAAGTCCATTGGCAAAGTACATAGCTACGATTTCATGCATCTTTTTGAAAGTTTTGGTCTGATGAATTCTTGACTGTTTTTATTCAGGAGTTTACTGAACTAACGTTGCTTTCTTTTGCTCGTAGTACTCGTTGATTTTTTCATAATTATCTTCAAGCATGTCAAGGTTGTTGGATTATTTCAGCTCCTTCACAGTCATAGGTCGTTCAGCTATTTTGTCAAAGTCAACATCATCTTTTAATTTCTCGCGATGAATTTATTTCATTTATTTCTTCATGTTCTTTTTCTTCTCTTTCTTGTGTAAAAATTTCTGATAATTTTGCTCCTTCTCCAACAGTGCTTTCTGCTAGAAAAGACTCAATTTGCTTAGTCCCAATATATCTTCATTTTAGTATTAGATGCCCAATTTTTCAAGTCTATTTGTTAACTCGTGCAGCTTTTTCTTCTCTTTTCCAAAGCTGGTATCATCCATTTGGATGCGCCTGTCGATTTTGGCTTCCTCGTGATATGCTTGATCAAGAAAGACATCACTCACTTCATTACCCAGATCTAAATCTTTGTCCATTTCCTTCATTATTGCCTTATCAGCTTAGCTGAGCTACTCCTTCTCTTTGAGCTGTTTGATGGCTTTTTGTTTGTAAAATTCAGTATCTTCCAGTTGAACAAGCCCATCTTGCTGCTTGATGTTTTGATATAAATTCTCTGAAATGGATTTCACTGGCTCAGGTTTTGCTTTTAACTTATTCCATCTTGATTGATCTTCTTCGGACAGAAACCTTCTTCGATTGAGTTGATATACGTCATCTTCAGTATCTTGACCCTATTAGACAATCAACTCCTTAAGATAAGCGAGTTAGTGTGTTCTATAATTTTTGGCTTTCTCAATAATCTAAGGTGAGTATTTCATTCTCAGAAGATCCTAGCGAGTCACTTGGTATTTGGCAACAGAAGGATCTTGTTTATTTCTGTAGGCTTCCATGATCTTTTATTGCCTCAGCATCAATTGTCTTTCCCTTTCATTTGGTTCACTTTACCGAACAATACCGCTGTTCTTATTGAGGTGCTTCAACTACTTCACTTTTGTGTTTTTCATCAGCTCATTTAAAAGCATGTCCTGGTGCGCTAATTTTAACTGGAGTTATTATGCTTTTTGCCTTTATTCAGCTGTCATTTTCGACTCTTTGTGTAGTTTTTGCGTAAGCTGATTCTCAAATTTTTGATACTCTGACATTTAAGGTGAATTGATGTTTTGAGGTTGATTCAATTTCTACTGTAAATCCTCTGGAGTGAATGGAAAATCCTGGCTTTACCCCAGTAGAGATTCTGGTGTTCCAATTCTTTTGAATTTCTCCTTAACATCAATTTTTTATTTCCTTTTCGGCTACTAAAAACCTTCCATTTTCGAATCTTTCATCATTTTTTCAAGAAGCTCCATCGTGTTCTTAAGTTATCCACTATTCATATCCTCAGCTTATGGTTCTTAGTCAAGCTGTTCGTATTATTTTTTGACTTGTTGATACTATGAGCGAAGACTGTAGACAGAAACGAACTCATCTTCAGGTTCCTCGGTTTCAGGCAATATTTCAGGCTTTCTTTTTCTGGTTTGTCTAGCGAGGTAGAGGGGCATTCTGGTCAGCCATCTCAACATTTGCAATTATAAACTTGCATTATAACAATATCACAATTAATAACTACAAGTTTGGTATAGATATGGAAAAATAGTCAGACATTATTCAAATATCATTATGAACTTCACATTTGTCTGATTGATGTTACTTGTCTTGTATCGCTCCAAGGTTGGTCGTAAACTATTATCTCGATTTGGCCATACTGGGCCGAGAAGTACATTTTGAAGTTGTAGCCAGAAACGGTCTGTCTTTGCATGGAGAGGACCTTGCTTATATTGTTGTTGTAATTGTATTGTTCGTATTCTGCTCTTGCGAAATTTATGATTTCCTGCATGTAGGCATCTTTCTGCCAGTACTCTGGAGGCACTTACTCATACCCACCCTGCCTTGAGTTGGTTCTCTGATTGTCCATAGCAGTCTGCATGATCCTACTTGAATAAACTACAACCAAAAGGACAACAAAGACAACAAACGTGCTTTTTGTCATAGTCTATGAAGTAATTTAATATAAAAGGTTGATCATATAAACTCTACCGTTTCACAGATTTATACTACCTATGATAAAGGATTTTAGTTAGTGGATCTTTTGCCTTTTAGCTGAGAGTGTTTGATGGTTTCGAGGAAGTTTGGGAAGTTGAGATTTTTTTAAGTATTTGTCTATGTTAGAGTTGTTTTTAATAATTCAAGAAATGATGCAAGAAGGCAGTTCCAAGACCATCACACCTAAGAGTAAACCGTTCCTGATCTAGATAATGGTTCTAATGATCTCTCTCGAGTCGAAAATTCTCTTCAAAAACTATCCACAAGCACTGAAAAATCGAAGGAATAGTAAAAATCCTTCACTTTCAGTCTCAACTATTTTGAAAAAAATTACGGTTCTCGTAAAGAAAAGTAGAATGATAAGTCTGAGAAGACCCTCCCTCAGTAAGATGCCGGCTCAGGGTCTTAATCTTTTGAATCAAAGGAGTAATCAAAGAAGAGAAAAATCATCTACGCGAGTGAATCTTATCAAGATGAGGAAGAGAAAGAGCAAGTGATCACCACGCAATCCAATAATAACCTCTTCTCTATGATATTTCTCAACAAAAACAAAAAGACAGAATAAGGGAACAAGTAGCTACCAACCGGTAATGAAGCTCCAGTCTTTTCCAAGCAAAAAAATATAAATCCTGACACTCCCTCTACATCAGTAATCAAGCCGAGAGAGGACTATGGAGATCCTCCTGTCAAGGTGACTGATTTCTAAATCGGAAAAAAACTCGGCTCAGGCAAATTTGGGCAGGTATATCTAGCTAGGTATTTCATTGCTGACATAGGCATCGTGCTTCAGGGTTTGTGTGTGCTCTGAAGAAGATAGAAAAGGCTAAAATAGACAGTAAGTTAGCGGTCCAGCTATTGAGATAAATAAAAATTCAAATGTTCCTGAACCATCCTAACATTGTCAAGATGTACGGTTTCTTCTCGGATAAAAACTTCATCTATCTGGCCATGGAGCTCTGCATCTCTGGTCAACTTTATGGCTATCTCAAAAAGAGAAGGAGAATTCCTGAGGACATGACCAGAAATATTGTCAGTCAGGTTTGCAGAGCACTCGACTACATGCACGAAAACTAAATCATCCATCGTGATCTCAAGCCTGAGAACATCATCTACCAGTGCGTAAAAACTATTCTAGACAGGGTCTTGTCAAAATATGCGACTTCGGATGGTCGATCTCTACCAACACGATGAGAGGTACTTTCTGCGGCACACCTCTCTATGTCTCACCCTAACTTCTCAAGCGAAAGAACTACAACAACAAGATCGATGTATGGAGCGTGGGAATATTAACATACGAGTTGTTGTTTGGCAAGGTTCCTTTTTAAATTCAGACCGAGCATGACTTCATCAAAATTGTAAAATATTTTTAACGCAGGTCTAAGATGAGATTAAATTTTCAAAGATAACGAAGATTAGTGATGAAGGAAAGGATTTCATTTTGAACTGTTTAGAGAAAGACCCAAGAGATAGATACACAGTGCCTGAATTGCTGGAGCATCCGTTTTTGTCAAAGATGGAGAACGTATCGATGATGGACATGTTCTGAACAATTGATTAATGTGATTCCTATATTCATTATCAATATAACTATTCAAAATGTAAATTAACTTCGTCACTAATAGTAACTCCTCCTCCAATCAATCCAGTGGTCAGAAGGAAAAGGATAAAAATCTATTCAAAAACTTCAAGTCAGAGCATACCTCGTAAGTCAAAGAGAGCAGACTTGTTCACTAAGATGAAGGTAACTCGGGATAGATATCTAAGTTGTAACTGTATCGAAAATAAAATCCCAAGCCTAAGCAGAGTATTGTAAAAATCCAAGAGATGAGTTCGGAGGAACAAACTGACTCCAAAAATATTGAGGACTCTGAGAATACAGAAATCGATGATACTAAAACTATTTCAAGTATCAAGGTGAGAGTAGTGGGATTCTTTCTGTTGGTCACTGTAGTGGGTATGGCCTGCACTCACATTTTTACAACAAACCTGAATCAAGGATATTACACTGACAACTCAACTAACTCTATTGTGGGGACAAGCCTCATGATGGGAGGTTTCTTTGTCGTCATGGGCTTTGGACTCATTTTTGCCTACTACGGGTAAAATGTGCTAACCGCTTTCTTCGTTGTGCTCTATATTACTTCTGTTACTTTAATTGTTGAGCCTTTGATATTGAAATTTTGGATAAATCTCTTCAATCAGGGTTTCACTAATGCTCTAAATACGACCATTCCAGGCCTGGTCATTTAATTCACAGCCAATGATGGTCAAAGCGTAGGCATAAATTTTTGGAACATGAAGGTAGCCATGCAATGCACCATATCTCAGCTACTTATGTATTTTGCTATCATGGGGAGAATTCAAACTTACAAAGTTATTGTGGCCAATCTTTTCTTCATTTTTGCCTGGACTCTTAACTACGCCATTGTGACCTATCTTTATACAACTGCTCCTGATAACAGAATCAATGATGATTTCTCGATCAATCTGACCTACCTGTATGGAGGTATGGCAGGCCTTGTAGCCATTCTTGATACACCATCCAGGTTAGTAGCAAAAATAAGAAGCAGAAGGTTCCATCCTGCATATCCTAAGATCCTTGCAGCTGTCGGAAATATTTTCCTTAGTCTGGGCTTCGTCTTTACACACGCCATTGTTGGAAAGAAAGACAATACTGCTGCCTTTACTCCTCTAACTGATCAGAGAGCAGTATTCATGCCTTAGGGTGCAATCGGTATTTTCTTTGCAATTAGCTCAAGTGTTCTTTCAATAGGGGCTTGGGGCGTTATCCTCAACCAATATGATAGGATGCAGTTAGTTGATTTTTTGGGTACGTCGATAGCTGGAGCTCTGATGTATGGTCCTGTAGCAAACTTTGCTAACAACCTAGCTATTCCTATATTTTTGGGCATGGGAGCTGGCTTCTTGTGCACATTTTATAAATCAAAGTTACTGCCTAAAATCAATAGAAAAAATATGAAAGATAGTCTTGGTCTTCTTGGCCCGTTTTTCATCTGTCCCATACTTGGCAACATAGTTATAGCTCCTATCATCATTTTCTGCTATTAAAGCTTTGTTGTGATACCTCCTCAGCTATATGGAATTGCTATTGCAGGCCAAAGCAGCAAATTTGTCTACATTTATTATGTTATCAGTATAGCGATGGGGCTTGTTGGAGGTATGGCCACTTCATCAGTTTTTAGATGGTTCAACGGCAATTAAACATTTTTCGGAGACAGGCTCACTTTCCTTCAAGAAATAAGCTATAGATAGATCAATCTTGATTATTCAGAGCCTTCGACTGTGCTTGCTAGTTAGCCTTCATAGAAGTCTTCATAGAAAGATCCAGTGATTGAAGAGCACTCTGAAGATTATTACTAGCGAAGGAGAAATGTCGGAGGACTTTCATCAAAAAAAAAAAGAAGATGATTGTTTAT
>Ga0100378_1006492_pt1 | contig 10549 bp, 11 predicted proteins | sample CryGeymeta201502_FD_81535 | JGI IMG/M metagenome (GOLD analysis project Ga0100378, IMG submission 81535) | Groundwater microbial communities from Crystal Geyser aquifers in Utah, USA - Crystal Geyser metaG 2015-02 | ecosystem: Environmental > Aquatic > Deep subsurface > Groundwater | place: USA...
ATAGTGGGGATTGGGGATTGGGGATTGGGGATTGGGCCCAATCCCCAATCCCCAATCCCCAATCCCCAACAGTATATGCTGTTGATAATATAATGTTAGGTTTTAAAAAATAATAAAGTAATAAACTAAAGTAAATAAAATATAATATAATATATATGTTTGAAAAGTAAATAGTAATTAATAATTAGTAATTAAGTATTTAATTATTAGTAACATTATTAATAGGTAATTTAATAGCTAGTTTAATTTTATTAATTAATATTATGATAAAGATTATTGATAAGTTATTTAAGGAAGTGTTTAGGCTTAATATTTATTCTTGAGAGTAATTTTGGTTTCATTTTATGCTTCTTACTTAGTTCTAGAAAGCTTGAATAACCTTTTGTATCAATGTCTTCTTTATATTGTATAAATTTTGTAGTAGTATTTTTAAAAGGTTCTGTTGATTTAGTAGGTGTATTAGATGTAGTAGGTGTAGTAGGTTTTGTAGACGTATTAGGTGTATTAGGTGTAGTAGGTGGATTAGGTGTAGTAGGTGGATTAGAATTATATGTAGTAGGTGTATTGTCTGTTAGATAGTCTGTTGTATTTGTACTGTTATTTAAACTTAAAGTTGAGTTTGTGTTTGAAGCTAATATTTTTCTATTTACCTTTCTTATTAGTTTCATTTTCTTTCTTTCATTTCTTATTAGCTTTATTTTCATATTCTTTGCCCATTTTTCTTTTTCAGTTTCTGGAAGATCCTTATCAAAAGGAATCATATTATCTTCATTGTCTTCATTCATAAGAAATTTAGGTTCTTTAATTTTATTCATTTTCGATAAGGCTTTTAATTTTTGTATTATTTCTTCTCGATCAATACTTGTTACATTATCAGTTTTGTCAATTTCAGTTTTTTCTACATTATGATTACTGTTTCTTACAACATTAACATCATTAGTGTCTTTAGCTTCTTTAGCCTTAGATTTTTTATTATCCTCATTACTACTAACTATTTTATTTTCCGTACTTTTAGCTTCGTTAGTTAACTTATCTTCTTTGTTATTCTGCTCTTTAGTTTGTTTCACTTCTACTTTTTCCTTTGTAGCAGTATCTATTTTCTTTTCTTTTATCTCCTCTTTCAATACGGAATTCTTTTGAATAGTATCAAACTCGCCGTCAGTTTTTTTTTCATCTGATTTTACTTTTAATTTTTTCTTCACAGTATTTATCTTATTATCTAAATCATTCATTTTAAAAGTAGTATAAATTCTTCTATTATTTGCTGATTGTATTTTTCTACTTTGATTCTGAATTAACTTTGGGAAATTATCTATTTGTTTCTGTGTAGCATTTAACACATCAGTAAGTATAAATATTTTTGTATTCTTCTCACATGGAGGGAATGGGAATTTACCTTCATAAACAAAGAAGTCTTTAGTATCATTGATATAATTAGAAAGATTAATAGGCTCATTAATTGTAGTCATTTCAAAAGGTTTCTGGGATTGTAACTCTACATTCTCAAATTCGAGCTTTTCTAATAAAAGTGAGTACTCATCAGATATTTTAAACAAAATAGATAAAATAACAGGATTACCATCAACGTCAAAATGGTAAAGTTGAACTTCTAATGGTAGTTTTTGGTTAGAAAACTAAAATGAATTAATAAATCTTTTATATTAGTGTTAGTTATTATTAAATATTACACTATGCATTGATGGAGAAAACAATTTTAAACTCGAAGAGAAATAAGGTTGACTTTCTAAAGTTAAGTATCCGAAATCACCATCAGCTTGTAAATGATTTCCATCGTTGTAAAATTTATATTCTGTGTTTTTGTAATATGTAAAGGAAAGATCGAATTCTAAATTAAATTAAGTAATAGTTTATTTTAAATAAATTGCTGTTTAGTTGTTCAGTCAATTTAATTTACTTTTAAAATTGAAAGGAGCTTTAATATCAATCGGGGCTTGGTTTCCAGTCTTACATATTCCTTTCCAATCATCACCACCTTCATCATAATTAAATTCGGTAAAGTCGTTATTAAATATAACTCTATTTGAATAGACTATCGAGTTAGTGCAAATGATCAAAAAAACAATAAACAAATTCGTTTTCAAATTGATTCTCATTTAAGAAAAATTATTAATTAATTAAATAAACGTTTACTAGGTAGGTTATTGAATTACATTAATGAATTAAAATAATAAATTAAATTAATAATCAAATACATAATCAAATAAATAATTAAATAAATAAACAAGAATATAAATTAATAATTACATTGTTTAGTTTAATAACCTTAAAGAATCCAATATATCATCAAATTATAAATTTAAATAATCAATTATTTATTAAATTAACTTCACAACTTCATATCCTTAATCTTACGATCATTTTCTAAAGTTAAATACTGTATCATCCAACCTTTTTCTCGTTCTTTAAGTTTTTCTTTATTAAGCTTTGCATATCTCAAAGTAGAAGCAATATTTTTCTTACTTTCATCACAATGAATTTGATCCTTTCTTAAATTATATAATATCTTCTTAACTTCATCTTCATTTCTCTTCATATCAAGCATAAAGGTCTTTTTGATCTTACGTAAATTATAGTTAAATGGTAATTCTTTAGTACTTATGTGTGTATTATTATGATATCTAAAGCCTAATTTATCACTACTATACCTAGTATCATGCAGGACATCAGTGTCTACCCGGGTACTAAGCCTGGTATCCAGCTGATAGTCAGTATCGACTTTCTTATCAAGTAATTTGAACTTTCGTGGGCTTGGTTTTCCTTCAAATTCTTGCGACCCCACACTAAAGTTTGTATTTAAAGGAATGGTATCAAATTTTAATAAATGATCAGCAATATTATTATTTTTCTTTATAATTTCCATTGATTCTTTAGAGGTTCGTTGATGCACATTTGATTTATTGACCAAGTTAGCAATATTTGCAATATTACCAGTATTTGTATTATTTTTACCATGAAAATGTAAATCATGAATTAGCTTTGATTTTATTTCATTACCAACTAAAATAAAATTGTTTTGTTTCTTTATTTTAGGAGGTATTATTTTATTTTCCCATTTGTTAATTGCTATTAATTTTGGTTGTCTCCTCTCAGTAATACAAGTTGATGGTTTTGTTAATTGTTTATTTGATTTATAAGATTTTAGAAGTAGATTACTATTAACAGTATTTGATTGGTTAGAGTTCCTAAAACCTGATTGAGTATTTGCTAAAGGATTAATTATTACATGTAGTTGTCTGTGTGTTTTACTACTATTTGGCTTAATATTGTTATTATAATTATTGTTATCGTTATTTAGCTCACGTTGAGCTTCAAGAACAATATTATTGCTCTTTTCATACTTATTTTTATTGTTGTTATTATTAAATTCTTTATTTTTATATTCATGTGATTTTTCATTAATTTTAATTCGTTTACTTATAATAGTAGTTTTAGGTCTTGTTATAAAAACATTATTTGAACTTAATCTTTCTGTATTTGCAAAGTTTTTAGTTTTTTTATTTTTAGTAAAGCTATTCATGTTTTTCAATTTAAAATCGATTAATAATGGATCTACTTTTTCGATATTAATTGAATTTTCATAGAAATTGTTAGAATTTCTAAGTGGTGATTCAGTTTTCAAACTGGAAGCTTTAAGATAATTCTGATACAAAAAATTAATAACTTGTTCACTCTCAGTAGCATTTACAACAGCGTTTACAGCATTAGTTTCATTTTCCATATCATCTTGACAGAATATTTTATACTTCTTATTAGATAGTTTGATAAATTTATTAAAAGTATGAGCATTATTATTATGCATATTATTTATATTCGGTATAGAATCCATATTTTTTGTAGTATGAAACTTATACTTATTATTCCTAGTTGTATTTGGACTTCTTTCTGTTTGAGCTCTTGAGGAAGGTAACTTTGTAATTTTATCCCCTGTAATACCTGAAACACCTGTAACACCTGTAACATTTTTCATTATAATAAATTACTACATTACACTGTAATATTATTTATACAATTATACAAGTAATCCATAATTAAATCAATTTAATAACTAATAACCAATAACAAATAATTATTAAACAATTAATTAATATTTTAATAATACTTAATGTATAATTCATTACTCAATTGTGCGTTTAAATTTGCAGCAAGAATGGAAAAGTAAATATTCATAATAAACATACATAACTTATATAACGTACAAAACAATTATTTATATTCATATATTTGCAATAAAGAACTCAAGCTCAAAATGTTGTTAATAAATATGCTTCTCCACATGGGGTAAAAAATACATTACTAAGGGCTCTTACAGAAAGAGAAGAATTTAGACATAATATATTTAGAGGACAGTTTAGTGAAGTTCATAGAATTAATGAGACTTATAATACTAAACCAATCGAAGGATCAGAACAAAGAATTCAATCTAATTTCGAATCTGGAATTATGTAAAATTAATTTATAACAACTAATAACTAATAACTTTACTTTAACTATTAAACTTAATAATTTAATCAGTGATTCAGGTGTTTATTATACTGAAAAATACAAACTACAAGCTTTGAAGAATATGAGGTAATTATTTCATTACTCATAATAATTATCAAATTAAACAAAAACTAATATAACTAATATATTAGATTTGCAGAAAAATATAATGCTTGGTCAAATAGTAGAGACAATTTAGAATATTATAAATTAAAATCTGCTGCTAATCTCCATGGTGAGATTGAAAAAATTGTGTTTAATTATCACGAAGACAAAGTTGTTAGAAGAGATGGGCTAATTTCTCATGGAATATTAAGAAAGAGAATCACTACTTTTTATAAAGATAGACCAGATTATTAAAGCTAATTTAAAATTAAACTTATGAACTAAAATAAATATATCATTTAGTTTAATAATAGTTAAGAATATAATAATTTACTTAGACTTGTAAGTAATAAAGTCTATGTTTATAATAATATTGTATATTTAATTATTGCTTTATTTATTTATAGTATAATTATTATAAATTGATTGGTTTAATTCTATTAAAATGACTAAGTTATTAATTACATTAATTACACTAAATAACAATAATTACAATAAATAACATTATTTACAATAACTAATAATGGATGGAAGCCCAAAAGAATTACAAAACGAAAAAAATTTAGTTAAGGTATATCTAGAAGCTTCATTAACAACCAAAGTAGAAATCCTTGAAACAAGTGTAATTCACAAACCTGATATTAATGAAAATTACTCGGTAAGTTATTAAAGTTTTTAAAAAGGAATTAAAAAGCAACTATAAACAACAATAACTACTAAAATCTTTATAAACAATTGCAAAAAAAATATTAACAATAAAATTAACAATAATCTAATAGGATAAAATAACTTACAAAGTTTGGATCTACCAAAAAGACATTGTTAACGAAATTAAAGGAATGTCAATAAGAGGTAATGAATATTCCTCAGATAGGAAACTACTTCAAAACTACCCTTATATCAAATTTAAGCTAGGAAAATTAAATTTAAAAGATTTACCATATGACGAAGAAAAGGGTGCCTATAGTATAGTTCTCGCAATAGCTGATGTAGGTAAAACCCCTCCTACTCACATTGATGAAAGTACTGATCCTTCAGATTATAAGTTTAATTATGATAGTTCACATGAAACAAGCAGTGATAGTTATTATATTTACAAAAAAAATCTGGATGATTCATCAAATTCTAAAAATGATGGATCGCATTATTATGCAGTAAGACCTAAGAAAATGAATTATCTATATTTTGTTACATTTAAAGTTGATAAGAAAGTCGATGTAAGCTTATTAATATTTCTAAATATTTTATATGTTTTACATGTTTTATTTTCTAATTTATAGGAACAAATTCAATGTGCAGGTAATTGCCAGTCTAAGTATGATTTAAATCAACTTTGGTATTGTCATAATGATAATAAATATTTTTGTACGAATTGCGATGATTTTTTTCATAATAAAGCACAGTTTGCTTTAATGAAGAAACACAAAAGAACACCGACAGTAAATTTCAGTTATAGTATGATACATAAAGATAAATGTAATGCTGAAGAGAGTCATAAATCAAAACCATATGAATTTTATTGTACTAAGTGTTTAGCAGTTTTATGTATTAAGTGTGTAGAACTACATAAAAGCAAAGACAAAGATCACGAAATCAGATATATCGATGAATTTTTAAATAAACACTATGATAAAGAAGTCGAAACAGTAATTAATACTATAAAATTATAAAATTACTAAAATATTCATAACACATTACTAACATATTAATAATATTAATAACATATTAATAATATCCATATAGTTAAGAGAAAAAATTAGAGGAATTAAAAAAGACATCGACGACGAAATTGATGAAACTGAAAAGAACTCAAGGTAATATCTATACATAATAGTATAAATATAGTATAATTCAGCAATACTTCAGCAATAATGAAAAAGCAATCATTGGACGAATGAATAAAACTAAAACAGATTTAGAAAAAGAAGTGCTAGATAGATGTTCTTACTTAGCAAGTATTAGTATAGAACTTCAAAGACTAATAAGTGAAATCGATAATAAAGTTAACTTTTTGAAGCATCAATATTATAATTCTGATAATGCAACTTATATATCTATGAAAATTATCTTTATGAGTTATATGAAAAATGAAGTCATTCCCAATTTAGAATTATTAATGAGTATTAATTTTGATGGCATAACTAGTCAACTTTGGGAATTAAGAAAAAATGAAAAATCTGTAGATTATAACAAATAAGAACAGAAATTATATGAATTTTATGAATGATTATAAAAATAAAAAATATATGTATTATTAATTGGTATAGATAAAATCTACATAATAAATTATATATAAAACATTACATTTATTAAATCATTTGATAAATTCCTATAAATTTTTAATATATTAAATTATGTTTAGAATTTATTACATAATAAATGTCTGCTTTAAAAAGAATAATGAAAGAAATAAAAAACTTAGAAAAAGATGTATTACCAAATATGACTGCTGGTCCAGTTACAACATTAGACTATTTTAAATGGGAGGCAACAATACAAGGCCCTCCTGATTCACCATATGAAGGTGGAGTTTTCAGATTAAGTATTACTTTCCCCCAAGACTATCCTTTTTCTCCACCACAAATTATATTCTTAACACAAGTATATCATCCAAACGTTACTACATCAAGCGGAACAATTTGCTTAGATATATTAAAGTCAAATTGGAGTCCTGCATTAAATATAGGAAAAGTTTTATTATCAATTTCATCTTTATTAACAGATCCAAATCCTGACTCACCTCTCGAAGGAGGTATAGCAAGTTTATATAAAAGTGATAGAGCAAAATATAATGAAAATGTAAAAGAATTTACAAGAAAACATGCTTATCCAAAAAAATAATAAAGAGTTATTATGAAATAATAATATAATTTATTGATATATAAGTTACTTATAATACTTTTTTATAGTGTTTTATTAATAATAATATATATTAATAATTTTGTAATATTATGTATATTATGTATTTTATTAATATGTAATTATTATTGAAATTATCTGTAATAATTTTTAATATTAGCAACTATATGATGTTAAAACTATTGAATTAAGTCTATACTTAAACAATTGTTGGAAGTTCAAAATCAACAATACTTTTCATAACAAATGTAGCAAATAGAGATCCTGAGAATATACCAACAATTAAAAAGAAGCTAAGATTTGAGCCAGACTTTCCTTTCAATTTATCAGGAACCTAATTATTTACATAAAAAAAATATTAACCTGCTCTGGACCTAACGAGTATATTCCAGAAGTAGTATATCCATTAGAGAATCCAAATATGAACATATTAATAAAAGCATAAGCATCAGAAGAGAACATCTAGCAATTAATAAAATACTCTTACAGATAATGAATTTAATTTCCATGCAGTTGTATTTAATGAAAAAGTAATTAAGAATATTCCTCTTAAAAGAACAACTAAGAATAAAAAGCTTTTAGTAGGTCTTTTGAAATTAGGTATGTATCTTCCGCATGTATCTGAGAAGTTAAATATTAACAATAATGTATTGATAGTTAGACCTATATCCCAACCACTATAATAATATTATAATTTCTATGTTACAAGAGTGAAGACTGTTTTAAGGCTAATGCTGGGAATACAGCAAATGTGAAAAAGTAGTTGCAGAAAAGAAGAACATTTAGATCTAATAACTTCTTCATGACTACATTAAATACTCCTGTGCCTGTGACTTTTGGAGTATCTACGGAACTCTTATATATTAAGATTATGTTAATGTTGATTATGTAATTGAATTGTTTATTAATTACTTCTTTATCATCAGTGGTTTTTAGTCCCATTTGTGTTGGTATACTACTTATGTCCTTTTCGTCATTTAATGCTTCTTCATTATGACTACTATCACTGACTTCTTCTATTGAAGAAAAACTAATTCCTGGTACTTCTCCTGATGCTGAAAAATGGTGGATAAAAAATTTATCTCTATATATCAACTAATATAATTATAAACTATATTATACTATGACAAATGCAACGTTCACTAACATTAAGAAAGCTGCAACTGCAAAGAAAATGAATCCAGTTTGGAAATAATAAGCATCTTTTTCAGAAGGAGATAAATGTTCAGATGATCCTAGTCCAGCAGTAACGCAATATCTTATAATATTCATTAATATTCCAGCTAGACCTTGCCCAGTACTCATAGCAATAATATAAGCAAAAGGTAAAAATGCTACTACTCCGAATATAGCACTAAGTAAAATAGCATTGGATAAACCTAGTAACATAATTAAAGCACTAGAGAAAATAAATCCACCTAGTCCCGAAACTTGGTAAACAACGACTGGTAATACTAACATAATTATAATTTGGGCAGCTAAAGCAACTAAAATTTGAAATTTATATGTTCCAAACTTGTTTCCATATATTATAAATATAAATTGAAAAACAACATTTAATACAAAGTTCATATTGGAGTAAATATAATCGGGTGAGTATTCTCCTTGAAAATATTGAAAAACATCCATAACAGATAGAATAGAATTCCAACCAATTAATCCTCCAATACCTAAAAAATAAAATGCTACTTTGACTAGTCCCTTTTTTTTAAATATTTTATTTTACAGTGTCTTTCATTTATATATAAAATATATATTTAATTATTATTTTACATATTTCTACAAAATATATTTTTAATGAAAATTATCTCAAAATAATTATTAAAAATATACTAATTTGTATATTTCAATTAAAATTTACTGTCATCTAATAAATAATTATTTATTCTCTTAAATATATAAATGAGATCATTAATTATATTCGCATTACTTATTGCCGCAACCTTTGCTAAATTCCACGAACCCAGACCCTTTATCACTAAAGACTTCGTTGAAAACTCAAAAGAAGCATCAAGTTTCGAGACTTATTCCTTCGAAGATCATCCATTCAAAGGATGGTCAAGAAAAGACTTAAAAAGCTTACTCGGATTAAAAATTGTTCCAGGAAATACTCAAATTCCCATGGGAGATTTAAGAGCTTTACCCGACGCATTCGATTCAAGAACCCAATGGAAAAACTGTGTATATGCCGTTAAAAACCAAGGAAAATGTGGATCATGCTGGGCCTTTGCCGCTTCAGAAGTTTTATCTGACAGATTATGTATCGCCTCAGAAGGAAAAATTATGGCTAACCTCAGCCCTCAAGATTTAGTATCTTGCGATTACTTAGATTTAGGATGCAATGGAGGAATTCCAGTTATGTCATGGATCACCTTAAGATTCAAGGGTATTACTACCGAATCCTGTTTCCCATATACTAGTGGAACCGGAAGCGTTGCCTCATGCCCCTTCTTTAACGCTAAATGTGCTGACGGAGCAAAATGGACTAAATTCTATGCCGCCAACTTCTACATGTTCTCTACTGTCCAACAAATTAAAGAAAGTATCTATGCTAAAGGACCTGTTGAAACAGGTTTCCAAGTTTACTCTGACTTTATGAACTACAAATCAGGAATCTATGTTAGACAATCTGACGATTTATTAGGAGGACACGCCGTTAAAGTTATCGGATGGGGAACTGAAAACTCTACTGACTACTGGGTTGTTCAAAACTCATGGGGACCAGCTTGGGGAGAAAGTGGTTTCTTCAGAATTAAAGTTGGAGAATGTGGTTTCGAAAGTCAAATGATTGCCGGAGATGCCTATGTTAAATAAATATTGAATTAAAAATAAATTTTATTTTGAAAAAGACAATTTATATTATTGTTTTAATACGTTATTTTTAAATTTTAAAGTAGTTAACTATACTATTAATAGTATTTAATTTATTTAATTATATGATTAATTCTAATTATTATTGATATGTTGTTTAAATATTTCAAATGATTAAGTAATATAAATGTGGGGATTGGGGATTGGGGATTGGGGATTGGGGATTGGGCCCAATCCCCAATCCCCAATCCCCAATCCCCTATTATTAATG
>Ga0100378_1006493_pt1 | contig 10549 bp, 8 predicted proteins | sample CryGeymeta201502_FD_81535 | JGI IMG/M metagenome (GOLD analysis project Ga0100378, IMG submission 81535) | Groundwater microbial communities from Crystal Geyser aquifers in Utah, USA - Crystal Geyser metaG 2015-02 | ecosystem: Environmental > Aquatic > Deep subsurface > Groundwater | place: USA...
CTGTTGTTAAATATGTTGTAGGTAGTTTCGAAAGTATTTTAGAGTCAGGATAGCCGATAGTTAATTGAAGCTCAGATCCAGCTCGTAATAAGGCGTAAGTTTTTAATCTAATTCTGAAATCGACAGAGCCATATTGTAAAACTGAAGTTGATATTACATTATTACTAGTATCTACTTGTAATATTTCTTCTATATTTAAGATCTTATTTGAAGAATCTTTATAATCAGTGAAGAAAACTCCGTTTCCGAAACCATATCCGGTATCAATTTTTAATCCGTTTGCATTTTGACTTGTAGTAGTGTATATGTCTAAATTTCTATAAAATATTGCACTAGGCTTTTGATTTGTATAATCATTAAGAGTAATAATAAATCTATAAGTAGTATTCGGAACTAATGGAAACTTATTATTTAAGCCTAAATCTATCATTTTGCAATATGCTATGTTATCTTCTCCAGAAGCTGAGTCCATTGCTGTAGTTTCTATCATTGTTGAAGAGTTTATATATAATCCACAAGTAAATTTACTAGCAGTAGTAAAGGCAAGTCTTGTTAATAAGCTAACCCCGTCGTATTTTGGAAAAACTACAGCGATATATTGTCCATAAGTTAAACCTTTACTTGTAGCAGGTAATTGAAAATTAAAAATAACTGAAGAAGCTCCATTTCCTGCGCTAGGATTAGTTATAATAAGAGGGTTTTGAGGATCTGGTATAATCTGTCCAGAAAAAACTGATTTGAAAATAATTAAATATATGAATAAAAAATAAAAGGTCTTATTCATTTTCATTTTTTGTTTATTATTATTAATAATTAAATTAATATATTATAAAATTGCAAAATTACTAAAATTATTAAAATTATTAAAGTTATTACTATTATAATTTATAAATAGATTTTAAAATATAATTTTATTAAATAAAGGAGTATTTTAACTTTACTATTTAATAATTACTATTATTAAATATTATTATATAGAAATCCCATTAACAATGTTTTATTATGATCTCATGAATTTGCGTTCTTAGTCTTCTTAAATTCCATTTTCAATTAATTGTTTTTTAACTCTGCCTACACACATACCTAGTTCTTTCACAGTTAAGTTATACATCATAGGACTAACTTTGACATCAGACTATATTTATATTTATAATTATATTTATTATTATTATAAATATATTACATAAGTAAAGAAAGTTAAGTGTGTTTTATGTTCTCCTAATTTCTTTATGATAAAGCCTCCATACTAAAATATTATATATTATATATTATGTATATAATTACATGACAGTGAGCACGTACAATCCCATCAACTTCAGGGTAAATATCGTTATTATAACTTGTTGCAAAAATTATAGAATCTTTATCAGTATTCTAAATTATTATTTGTTAATAATTAATATTTTATTACAAATTCCTTTTTGGATACGAGAAATAAATCTCTTGGAGAAAACATAAATTTTCCTTTGTATAAGTTATAAATGAAAGAATGTTTAGCATCTATTCTTCTTATTACGTGTCCTTTGTCATAATTTAAATCGTATTTATTTTTATTATCTAGATTTGATACGTATTCATATACCTATAATTATATTTTATTTATTACTACTATTGGAGATTTTTCAATTTCGACTTCTCCTTTAATTGATCTGATTTTTGTGTCTACCATATCGTGATAACTTATTTTCATGCCATCTTTTTCTTCAAGAATTTTCCATTCTATTGCAAATTAATAATTTAAATTACCAAATTTTAAAAATATTTCATTAAAGTCTTTAAATTTATCTTTAAGATAGGAAATAGCCTCATTATTTTCTATTTTCAAGTCGGGATCATATTGTTCAAGCTCTTCTTCTAATTCTTCAACATTTGTGGTTAAAACCGAAATATCCATACTTTTAAGCTTTTTTATTTCATTTTCTGAAGGTCTTAAAATTCTATCACTTTCATCGTTATTATTTATTGTTGCTATATTTATATCCGACTCTGTCTTTTTTTCTTCTTCGATTGTTTTCAATGAACTTTTCCATACTGAATTATTACCATTAGCACTATCAACTCCATTCTTAATAGTTAATTGATTTTCGTTTGTTTCCTTATTTAATTCTTGAGGATTTGGATTTTCTTTTGACTTCTCTTCAAGTTTAAAAAACCAATTTAAAGCCATAAACGTTCTATCAGGCATAAATCTTCTATAATAATCATTGATAGTTATTGCACTACCAATTGAACATGCAAATACTACTTGAATTAAATAGGGGATTGGGCTAATAGTATTTGTTTTTATTGTTAAGTCGATTAAGCCATCGAGAACCTTAGGGAGATTGAAGAGAGAGGCCTCAGCCATCCTTTTTGCAGGCTCAAATAGTATTGATAAGGAGGCTAAAACTCCCATAGTAATAATTGTTAATGAATCGAACTTAGTTCTACAATTATTATTAAGACATGTTATTGCTCTTATTGTTAAACCAAATAATGTTAGATAAGATGTTGATAGGAGAATCTTTTTGAGTTGATGTAGTAATCTTCGTTTAGGCCTAAAATTAATAGAGATATTAGTTTTAATATTTGAATAGTTAATCTTTATTGATTATAATGTATTATAACTTACTCATCTTTGATCTTTTTGAATTTGAATATTAAGGCAGGAATTAAGTAGATTAAAATATTGTATTTCAAACTTTTTTTAAACAATGGAACGAATTTACCTAAATAATAATAATTATGATTTAGATAAATTATATTGAATCAAGTAATCGTATTTATAATGTATTGTATATTTAATAAGAAGTTTAAGTATAATCTTACTTAGCAAAAATCCAGTACATGAAGAATGAGATACACTACATGGAGAATTCATAATAAATAATTAAATATTAAATTACATCAATATAATGATTATTTTTAATTAATATTTCAGTATATATTTTTAATAAAATTCTCTCAAAATAATTACTTAACTAATAAAATAATAACTACTAATAACAACAAGAGTCATATTTTTCTAACTTGAAATAGACAAGCCTTCTTAAAAATTATTATACTTAACATATTATTATTTAAATATAATAAATAACTATTATATAAATATACCAATTAAATAAAAAATATTAGTAATATTAATAATTAAATTAAAAAATATTAAAATGAGTAGTACTAAGCTTCAACAAGTCTTAAAATCTGAAAAAATAACAGCGAGTAATCTTAAGTATGTATTATTACATAACACTTAGACTACTTTTTAAAGAATTGATACATATGAGAAAAAAGGAGCACTTAGAAAAATACGAAAAACAAAGTGTTGATGTAATATCAACAATTGTTGAATATATAATATACGGAGATAAAAATGATCCTTTAATCTTTGAGTATGCTAATTAATTTTAATGTTAATTAATTTTAATCATATCATATAATTATATACTTTTAGTGTATTTTGTGAGAATAATTTTATGAATGAGTTTATCCAGTTAGCAAATCAAAATAATAGAAATATTAATTTAGAGATAATAAAATCGTTCTCAGTTCTCATTTTGAATATTAAAAATCCTCAGACATTGTATTTCTTCTTCTCAAACAATTTTATCAATCAAATAATATCAAATAACTATGAGAAATATGATGACGACTTTATATTCTACTACATTAACTTTCTTAAATCTCTAACAATGAAGATCGACAATACAACCATTCAATTTTTCTTCAATAGTAAATATAATACATGTTCTCTCTTACTTTCTGCATTACGGTATTACAATTATCCAGATCCAATGATTAAAAATACAGTAAGAAGTGTAATTCTCAATTTTTTAAAACGTAAATATTTTTAGAGTAATAGATAGTCGGTTATGAACCTATAAATAATTACTTTTCAGCATTACCGGTTATTGTTTACTTTCCTTGCTTAATTTGTAAATTGAGAGATTTGATAATTAAATTACAGCTTGACGAAATAAATATAAAAAATCAAGAACTACAACAGAGTATATTTGATGAAATAATTGATAATATTTTGTACATACAGGATATATTTGGTTTAAAGAACAAGCAAATTAATAACATATTAATAACATCGCTTTTTTACTACCTAGTATTTCCGATACTTATTCAGTCGATAACTTCTCAGACCTCGGTATAATAATTATTGCAATTAATCATTAAATCATTTAATTAATAATTTTAGCCAAAAATTCCTATTAGTATTAGTCTTTACATTCTCATTCTCCTATTTAAGACTATTAAAGATGAAACATTTTTAAATATATTATTTAGTGCCATATTCCTTGATAAATCAATGCCAAACTTAGAAAAGTTTGTAGATAATGCACCAACAGATCCAAAAAACTACTTTTTTTATTGGGAAGACCAAAAGAAATATAATAACGAAACAATATTATCATTTGCTAATTATGTTACAATTAACTTTTCAGACCAGTTTATCCGTGCTCTTATTTTTCAAAATCATTCAATATATTCAGAAATAAATCAAATTCATAGTAAGCATGAGAATCAGAGTGATGACTTTTATAGTGAATCATTTTATAATACGGTATTTGATGAGATTAAAAGTAAAATAACAGATGATGACTTGATTAAAATGGAGTATTATCATAAAGATATGTCACTAGCAACTGGGATTAGTGTTGGGTTAATTAATAATTCAAATAATAATGGTAATAAAGGTAATAAAGGTAACAGTGGTAATAGTGATAAAAATGAATGTAATAAAGAGAGTAAAGATAAGATATTAAGTTTGTTTGAAAACTTGTTTGAGTTAACTAAAGTAAGTTTTTAAGTCATTTACTTAATAATTTTTTATTTTAGTTAGAGTTAGAAACCAATTATGATAATAAAGACTTAGATGAGAGAAAAATAAAGCATTGTTTGGTTTCGAATGAGTGTAGGGAAAATTTATTCTGCTATTTAAAAGTAAGTTAAAATTTTTATAAAAGTCAAAGGATGACTCTTTGATTCTACTATCAAGTTTATTACTATTTTCTGTCTTGAAGAAAAATATAAGTAGGGATTTATTAATTCTAAGTGGACTTGTCTCTAACAACTTTAACGAAATTAAAAATGATGTTATATTGAAAGATATATTTTCTAAAGTTGATATGAATTCCTTACCAACATATAGCACAACTGAGACTTCTGGCAATTCTGGTCCTGTTGGAAGTTTACAAAGCAAAAAGAGTTTAATAAATAGCTTTTTGAATGATGATATAATAACTAATTTAGAAAAAGATAAACCAAATTTAATAATAATAAAAAACACACTATCAACTTTAGATACAGAACCAAATGATAAAAATAAAATAGATCAAATAACAAATATACAAAATACATTTTTAGTTCAAAATTTTGATAATTATTACTTTAAAAACTTATTCAAAAATCTGAAAAATAGTATTGGAAGTAGAAATTTTGATATACTGGAAATCTTATTAAACGTAAGTATATTTACGTATGATGTTAATTTATTTATATTTAAAGCTTCTTTTGATTGAATCTCAATTTAGATCCTTAACTATCCGATTAATAATTGAAGACATAAAAATAATAATCATGGGTGACAGCCAAAGAAAAAAAGCCTCATTTTACAACTCAAGCCATGAAGATAGCTTAAACGATATTTATTATATCTATCTTAACAACATAAAATTAATGATATTGAATAATCATTTTATTAAAGAAACTTCATATAATTTATTTTGCTCTGAATGGAAGGAATATAATAAAGATTTCGATACTACTATTGATAAACTAATTCACTGCTCTTATTTATTGATGTCATATAACCTAACAAATGATATGGAAGGTAAATTTATTACTATTACTTAATACTTATATATTTAATACATAGACTGTCCTGAAATATTAAAAAGTCAATTTAGTCAAACAGAAATATTTAACAGTTATCTACAAAACTTTATGAGCTTACATGATCTAAGGTAATAGTTCATTATAATATTAAAATATAACATTATAACATTAAGAATTCAACTAAATCGAGACAAGTTCGGCGATGAAATAAATTTACTCAAGGGGCATTTTCCTGATGATCTCAAATTAGGAGGAATCGAACTAGAAATTGGAGACTCATATAATTTTAAAAGTAATAAATTGAATTAACTCAAACTAGGTATAAATATAGAAGGGTATCCTTGTAAGCTTAAATATTCCAAAACAAAAGTGTTTGTTCAAGCATTAACTATAATTCATAAACATAATATATTATTTGCGTATTCTGATGAGAAAAACGCAGATATAGCTGTTGTTAAATACAAATTTGCATTGAGAAATTTGGAATTACAAACAGATAGGTCTGAACCTAGAAACTTAAATATATTTTATGTTAAAAATGTAAGTTTATTCATCTTAATTTTTCTAAAGGGTGTGTTGATTGATATTGTATTAGGTTTTGAAGATACATTAAAGCCAATCGAGTTGAAGAAGATTATAGAAGAAAATAAAAAAGTTGCTTGGAATACAGAAGTATTTTTAATAACTAAGTACTTTGATGATTTGGTTAATAAATGGAAGTATTAGATAAGGTCATGAGTTAGACAAAATTTTAATAATGTATTTATATATTATAAATATAAATTGTAATAATTACGAAAAAATTATATTGCTTTATTTCTTATAATTATAACATTATAATATTTATTATATTAATTATAATAATATGCTACATAAAATTAAATAGATTTCCTTTTACAGCATAAATATTTTGCTTATTTCTTCATATCATATTCTTTACTTTTTACTTATTGGAGTGGTAATACTAAAAATTCCAGAAGAGTTAAATTTATTAGTATCCAAATGTGTCAACGTCGTAATTTTCTTAATTGATGATACCTTTTCTTTATTGTCTTTATTTAATTTTGGTGACTTTTTACTTTGATAAATGTCACTATACAATTTATTACTAGTACTAGCTTTGCTATTTGCATCAGAGTAGTTACCATTATTAATGTTATATCCCTTATCTTTATCCTTTTCTTTGTTTAAATAAGTATTATCAGGTAACGAATCCTTTCTCTTTATTTTCTCATTCTTGACTATGTTAGCAAAACCTAAAGAAGAGTTAGCAAAGAAATTTCTCGATGAATTTATAACTGAAGTCTTAGGGCCTAAATTACAAGTGTTACTCAGGTTTTCTGTTTTAATAGAAGTTATGACTGGATTGTGAACATTGTTTTTATTATTATTATTAGAATTACCAGGGTTCCCAGGATTACTAGTAATTGGCATATTTTTTACATTAGAACATGTCTTGATTTCTTTAATCTCTTTAGATTCTTTAATCTCTTTAGTTTCTTTAATCTCCCTCACTTCTTGGCCATCTTTATAATCTTTACTTTCTTTCTTTTTTGAATATCCCTTTTTATTATTAAAGTTAAAATTATATGTATTGACTTTTGAAGCAATTGAACTAAAATAGTCTTCATTTGTTATATTTTCTTCAATTTCAAATGAATCTTGAATAGTATCTACACTCTTTCTTTTTACTTGTGTCGGATTAGGTTTACCTAGTTTTATATCTAAGTGATTAGTATGCGGTATATTATTTGCCAAATTGTGATTGTTGTGATTATTATTATGACTAGCTTGATATGTTTTACTAAAATTATTATGTTTAAATAAATTAGTGTCCTCATTATAGATACTAGTAATATCTTTGTCTTTATCTTTTTGCTTATCTTTATCGTTGTCTTTATCCTTATGCTTATCACTAAATAAACTCCTTTTTTCTAGATCATGCTTTTTATATTCATTCTCTTGTGTTTTTGAAACACTGCTGTTACTTACATTTAATTTATATTTATTTAATTTAGAAGCATCAGTTGAGTTGGAATAGTTTGGACTTTGTTTGTATATAATCTTGCTTGGGCTTGGACTTGTTATAGTTCGTATACTTGGTTTTTGACCACTATTTACAATATGTAAATTATTATTACTATTTGTCTTTTTACTTATAGTAAGATTACTTCCCTTACTATAACTATTATGAAGAATATTATTCATATTATTAACATTGTTAATATAGTTAATATTATTTGACTTAATAACGTTTTGAGTAGTATGTTTAGGTGGAAAGTTTGCTTGATTATTTGTATTTACTTTATTTGGATTATTATAAGGTTTTAATGTTTTTATCTCTACGTGATTGCTAAGATGTTTTATTGATTTTATTTCTACAATTGAGATTGGATTATTTCCGGACTTCGTGTTTAAAGCAAAGGTAGGACTAACAATATTTTTGTCAAGACTACTTTTGTCACTCTTATCTATTTTTTCCGTTGCATGTTTATGCTTATTAACTGGTTCTGAGTCTAAAATTGTAAAAGTTTTTGTTATATTAGCTAGCTTTTCGAATTTAGTATAGTCATGTTTGTCATGTTTGTCTTGTTTGTCATGTTTTTCAAGTTTATCATGTTTTTCATTCTTGTCATGTTTGTTTACATTAAAATCTTCTTGTTTTTTCGCACTACTAAATGGATTGCTTCCTTCAGATGTCAATATCTTTTCCTTTTCATCTCCAAATGAAGTTTTTGAACCATTTGTATAACACTTTTTAGGAGTAATCATTGTGACTGTATTTTGCGAAAAGAAACTTGCATTCGATATTTTTCTCTCACATAAATTATTTGTACAAGGATCAGATATTTTTCTTTCAGTCGGAACAGTAAGTGAATTAACACTACTAAGAGTATTTAATATAATTGGTGTATGAACAGCATATTTTATATGGAAATTACTCATACTAATACCGTTCTTTTCTTCAAATTCTTCTTTTAAGCTAATTAACATAGAACTACGTATGTTTAATTTTTTTGCATCTTGAATTAGTTCTTCGTAATCTAAGTTTATTTTCTCTGTTTCTTGAGATCCAAAAGGACTCATCCTTTTTAAATAATCAAGAAGATCGACTGAATCTGTAAACCTTAGTATTTGTGGCTCTAAGAATTTTACCAGAGAAATTGAAAAATTAATTAAAAAATCTAAGCCTAGACTAATTATACAATCCCAAAGTCTAACTGTAAGGTCCAAAGGAAGGCTAATTGTAAACAAAGTCTGAAACCACTTACCGACCCAAGCTTCATATGGAATATCTAACTTTTCGATTAATTTACTAACTTCAGGTAGCATATCATCTAAGTAATATTGAAATTGATAATAATAAAGATTCAATAAAGGAAATCCAGGAATAAAGAAACCTCTAAGACCGTAATTGTCTCCATATGTATTAGAAAACAGTGATAGTAGCATATAAAAAGTCTCAACTTCATTAAATTCTGAAACTATTAATAAATAACCAACAATAAAATTCATCCCTTGACAGTATGATACTTCATTATCACTTAATGCGAAGGCTTTTAGGACATTATATAGCCTATTTAAATTTTTTTCCTTTCCAAAATTCTTTACATCAGATAAAGTTCGATTTAAATCTTTTTTAATTTGTATATCATCATTTTGAGGTAGATTTAAATCTAGAAACTTATGATATAATTCTAAATTTCTCACTTCAGGAATTCCAGCTGAGATAATCCATGATATCCATCGAAAGCTTTCAGGAGGTCCTTTAGAAACTCTATCTAAAAATTTGTCTTTGTTAGAAAGATAGAATCTCCGTAGACCCTTTTCACAAGCGTTGGCTTCTTTTGAATATTTTCCTTCTTTTAATTCATCATCAGACATTTTGGAAGGACTTGGACTATATATTCTCTTTCTTATATTATTATGAATGCTTATATCTGCAGACTCACCACGTTTGTTTCCGATTCCACTACCGCTATATGAAAATGTTTGTGTTCTAGGGATATATGAAGCTTTATCATACATTGTTTCTACTTTTGGAATATTTGTAATACCATTTGGAAGTCCTGAGAGGCCAGTAATCCCTGTAGCTAATACATTAAGACCAGATATGCCTATACTACTCAGTCCCATTGCTCCCAAGGTTCCATTTGTAGTTGTTGCTTTTTGAAAAGGAATTAAATTTTTTGAAGGTGTATTACTTTCATTAATATTATAATTAATTTCTGTTGAATCTCTATTTGTTTTATTTGCTATACTTGCTATATTAAAAGTTGGATTTAAGTAACTCATTTTATACCATTTCTTAAAACGAGAAACTTTTTTTTGGTAGCTTAGCTGACTTGCCAACTCGATTGCTTCGTCTAATGTTTCGTTTAGTTTATTTTCTTCTTTTGTTTTATCAATTGGTATATTAATTATATTCTTATTTTTTTTATTAAATAGTTTCGTATATTCTTTTTGGATCTTTTTGTCTAGAGGAGTAAAGTTATCCTTATCTAAATGATTCCACATCTCAAAAGAAGTCGAGCATTCAGCCACTCCCATTTTTAATTAAATTAAATAATTTTTTTTATATTTAATTTATATTGCGTATTAAGAAATTATTTACAGTTTATTAAATGTGGTATAAATTATTATATTATTAAAATGAATTTTGGGGATTGGGGATTGGGGATTGGGCCCAATCCCCAATCCCCAATCCCCAATCCCCAATCCCCAA
>Ga0100378_1006494_pt1 | contig 10548 bp, 14 predicted proteins | sample CryGeymeta201502_FD_81535 | JGI IMG/M metagenome (GOLD analysis project Ga0100378, IMG submission 81535) | Groundwater microbial communities from Crystal Geyser aquifers in Utah, USA - Crystal Geyser metaG 2015-02 | ecosystem: Environmental > Aquatic > Deep subsurface > Groundwater | place: USA...
TGGGGATTGGGGATTGGGGATTGGGGATTGGGGATTGGGCCCAATCCCCAATCCCCAATCCCCAATCCCCTATAATCTACAAAAATATTATAATTAAAAGAATGAATGTTTTATAAAATAAATTATATGAATAATTAATAAATATTTATATATATTTATATGAAAATAAATGTCTTATTTAGAATTACACAAATTTTAAGTATGATTAACAATATCAATAACTCTCAATATTAAATAAATTTAGTTATACAAGTTTTATTTTGCTCTATAAGTACTCAAGACGGAGATTTATCAATCCCAGAGAAAAAAGAAAAATTAAAAGGATGTGTTGCACTAGCAAGAAGTAGAATAATGAATGATAAGGTAATATAATATTATAATAATATATACTTTTAAATAGAAATTTGTGTTAGATATAGAGAAAATGATGGGAGTAGATGAAAAAGATAATGAAAAACAAGGAAATAGAATAATGTCTTTGATGATTTTATCATGTTATAATTCTGTTACATTACAAAAAGGGAGAGACGTATGATGTATTTTTAAAAAATTTATATAGCTTTATCAAACACCAAAAATTGATTATAACAACGAAGAAAATAAAGAACTTCTAGCCTTAGAAAAATGGGATTCTCTCTTTAGAAGTGGAAACGAAGAACTAGTAAAAGAAGAAATGACTAGTTTGCAATTTGTCATGCATGATATTCAAGAGGTAAATTATTATTAAATCATTATTTATCATTAAAATTTATTTATATTAAGAATAAACTTATGGAAGAATTAAACGGAGGTTCCTCCAGTAGCAGTAGTTCAAGGAAATCAAGCAACTACGACGATAATGATGTTGATTCTGAATATAGAAGACAAGAGGAAGCCGAAAGAAGAGCAAAAAGAGGTGAATCTGCAGATTCATCACAATCATCTGATAACACTTATGACAGAGGTGATTATGCAAGAAGTGACGGAAAATTAGATCTTAAGTTTTTCTCGGACTTAGATCCTATAACTAAAAATATCATCGGAATGGGACTGATAGTTTTCTTAATAGGAGTTTTCATAATGGCTTATAAAGTATTAAGATCATATGATAGACCTAAAAGTGAAAAGAAAAAGAAAGACAAATCAAAAACAGAAGAGACTGTTTCTGATTCAAGTAATAAACCTAAAGAAAGGAAAAAAGAAAGATAAATTAATTAGGAAAAGATTGAATTAATAAATATATAAATTTTGCAAAAATGTTTAAAAGTTTAAATTGTTTTTATTATATAAAATATGTAATATAATAATTTATTATTATACTATTTTATTATACAATAAATAAAAATGCAAAAATTAAATGTCCTAAAATATTATAGATTAATTTACAAGGAGTGTAGTGAAATTAAATCATACAATTTCAGAGACTTTTTTAAAAGAAAGTTAAGATATGATTTTGACGTAAGAATTAATCCAAATATTAATCATTCAACTAAAGAAGGAAAGACTATAAATGAAAAAGATTTACAATTAAAGTTAGAAGAAATGAAAAGAATAAAGGTCTTACAAAATTTGTTTTTCCAAAATGAAAAGGATGTTAATAAAATTCATACTCATTAAAATGCAGATATATAATATTTTACCTTATAAGTTTTACATATCTGTTAATTGTCATAAGTAACATATAATTCAGGAAAGAAATGATATAAATGTAAAATGGATAAATATATTTATTTATTACTTGTATTAATAAAAAATTAAAAATATAATAAAGAAATCTGTATAATAATTACTATTTTCTATATAAATTTAAAGTAAATTATGAAGATTTTTATACAATTATATTTATTATTATATTATTACATTATTAATAAATTATCACAAAAGATATGATAATTATTTATATATAGAAATAAAATTCAAAATTTCTTTATCTCGACTTCTTTTTGTTTAAAAAATTCATTGGACCTCTATCTTCAAAAGCTGATAAATTGGCCTTTCCAGAAAATAGTTGATTTGTATTTGATTTATTATCTGTTTTATCATTATCTTCTTGTTTTACTTCATTGTTTGAAATATGATCATCATTTTCAATATCGTCGATTGATTGATTAACTTTATTATCTTTACTATCTTTACTAAATGAAAACTCTCTAAATAATGTTTAATTAAATTTAAATTTAGTAAACAAAGTATTTTATTAGTATAATTATAATTGCTTACCTTATATTATTAAATTTTATCGCTGAAAAATCATCACCGGGTTTCTCAGTTGACTTTTCTAAATTCCCTAGATATTCAGATCCAGTCTTTTGCCTTAAAAAGTTTAAATAAATATTAAGATAATATTAAGATAACATTAAGATAATATAAGATAATAATATTACACTACTACACTCAGATAATTAGTCACGTTATTATACATTGTATTGTTATTAATATTATTTGGTGGATAATTAGCACTGTTTAAAGCACTTAAACTATTAAGATTGTTTTGGTTATTGTTAATTGAAGGGCCTTTATAGAAATTTGTAAGAAAGTCATTGTTTTTCTCACCTCCTTCACTCATTGCAGAAGTTTGACGTTGCATATCAAAAGCTAAATTAAATTAATATTTAATAAGAATTTATATTGAATTATTTACCAAATATATTTCCTTCATTGCCCCTCATCGAATTCCATGCATTATAGTTACTGTTATATGGCTCCATATTAAATGTAGGCTCTTTCATCACATCGAGACCGAATTCATTTGATTCATTTCTTCTGTACTTATTTTGAAAAATTAGTATATTTGATTCCTTTTCTTGTTCACTTTGTCCTTTCTTATCTTTATTACTCTTATCTGATCTTTTTGAATTAATATCAACATGCTGAGCTTTCTCTACAAAGTCTTCAAACTTTCCTTGAAATTTATTTTTTGGTATTGGGTTAACAACCTTTGACTTATTGTCTTGATTGATATGGTTCACTAAAATATTTAAGAATTTTATTTACTAAAACTTATATCCTTATTAAACTCTTTAACTTCGAAACTATTTTCTTTTGGAAAGTAAGACGATCCCATCTGTGAAACAGAAGCATTTTGCTTGTTAACATTTTCAGAATAAGGAAGACTCATTTGAAGGATTTGATCCACCATGTAGTTGTAATCAATAAAGTTAGCTTTGCAAAAAGGATTAGAAGCCTAAATATTTGATTAATTATTTATTAAGTATTTTAGTAGTTAAAAAGTAATATAAATTACCTTCGACAACGACAAAAATTTCGTATTTAAATCTCTAGGTGACACATTCATTGCATTATAATCTTTTTCTCCTAACCAATCTGATAGTAGTTTATTAATCTGAGGTTTCTTAATTGAAATATGGCTTATAATCATCTTATAGACATCTTCATGATTTAAGTACATCTAAATTTTATTAATTTTATTTACTTTTGCTACTAAGCCAATAATAAAGAGATTATCTTCAAAAGAGAATCCTTCGGTATGCCAGGAAAATCTATCAAGGTAGATGCTCCAATATACAATTTCGATTTCGTTAAGGAATAGGGTTTTTACTACATTGAATACATGTTTATGAATTGGATATGAGTTCTTTATGTCTTCTGTGAGAGATTTGCTGTCTAGGACCATTCTATTTATAAAATTCAGAATATTATTTGTTAGTCCTTCTTGAATGTATTCTTTGTACTTTGCTTCATATTCATTAATCAACGATTTTGCTTGAGATGAACTTGAGCTTACCTTACTTTTAAAATTAATAATTATATATAAATATGCTTACAATAGGTCATTCATTATCTTGTCTTTGAAGATTTTTAAGTCGAAGAATTTATTTGTTTTTCCAATTTTCTTTTTCCTTGAGCTAGTTCTTTTTTTCAAGGCAGGAAGTATTACTCGTGGTTGGCTGTCATCATCACTCATTTTAAATTATATTATATTTAAGTTTATATACTTTTGATTCTTATATAATTTGATAAAATGTACAAAATTATTAAATTTTTATTTTATTATTATAATCAATTTAATATGTAAGTTTCTATACTTAGTATAATAGTAAATATATTCATAATAATCCTCATATAATCTTATACCGTAATCAATTTAAAAATTAAAAACTAAATAAAACTAAGTAATTTCAAGAAAGCTATTATTCAATTGAAATTCAATCTTTAAAATTATAACTACATTACTTCTTTTATTTAATATTAATAATAATAATTAAAATAACTTACATGGAATTTTTAGTTAATATAATTAATTTTTCGAAAACTATTTGACATATATAAATTAAAGTTATAATAAATGTCGAAGAAAGTCTTTAGTATTGAACCAAACACAAAAAGAATTCAAAACAATAAAGATTTTAATAGCAACAAGTAAAATTTAATTTATTAATTTCATAAGAATAGTGCAAGACGCATATAAAAGCAATAAAAATTTTGCAAAGAGTTTGAAAAAAGAGCATTTGGGTTCACATGATCCAATTTTGCATAGATCATATGTAATATTGATAATATTATATTTTAAATTCATTGATTTTATATATAAATTCTAACATAAAATAGAATTACAACAATGAACGACCTTCATCCAAATTAGTAACAAGCACTAATAAATTCAAAAGTGTAATAATTAACTTAAATATTAGATGGGTGGAGAAGAAATACAAAAAAATAACGTTTTATTAAGAAGTGCAAGTGATTATCGCAAAGACAGTAATAATATTACAATAATATATCTAATATTATTTATTATAGATGGATTAAGAATTGATCAAAAGATAAGAAAATGGTCTGAGAAAGAAGCGTTCCCTAATAAAATGATTTCGTCGCCAAGTCATAAAAAACTATATGAAACTCAGAAGATAAATAATGATCATTGGAAATCAAATCAGGTTGAGGTTCAAAATGTAATAAGACCTCAAATTCGTGTTAGTAGTGTAAGTAATATAATAATATTTAACTATTACTATATTACTATATTACCATATTAATAAATTACTAAATTACTTTATTGCTATACGACATTATCCACTTTTATTTACTTAATTTTAGAAAGACTACGGGAAGCCATCCGAAGAAACTATAAAACTTAACGACAAAAATAAATTACTTAGATCAGAAGCAGCTGAAATATATAGTCCAACTATGAAGAGAGGAAAGACACCATCAAAGTATATTTAAACAAGTTAATTATTAGTACAAACTTAAACATTTTCAACAGTATAGGTGCGAAGTCACCACCTAATTTTAAAACTCAAAGTAATTACAATTAATACAATTACTACTATATAAAGTGTTTTTAAAGTGTTAATTAAATTGTTCATTTTTCATTAAATTCTCATTAATTTCATTAGAAAGAGTAAACTATGCACATGTCAGAGATACAATGGGAGACTTTTTAACTAATTCTGATTCTAAATCTAAAACTATCAATGTTTTTAAACTTAGAGATGCTTATAAAGAAACAAGATTTAAAGTATTAATAATAAAAAAATGTTTACTTAAAATAAATTATACTATATAGGAAATAAGTGATGAGATAAAAAAGAACCATATAGCTTGTTTTCATTTAGGAAAATCAAAATTAAATTAGAGAATTGAAGAAACAAAGTAAGAAATATATAAATATATAAAACTGGAATTTATGTTTGAATTTATGAATGAATTAGAATAAAATAACTAATATATTATAATTATTAAATTATTAAACAATATAAATGTTTTTATAATTATTGTATAATTTTTATAACTTTATGATAATATTTATTATAAAATAAAGAAATATTATAATATTATTAAAATGTCAAAGTTAACTTAATTAACTTAATTAACTTCATAGTTAACTAATAAGCTGATAAAAAGAAGAAAATTTTGAACGTTGAGTAAATATTTAAGTTTAATAGGCAGTTCTATTATTCTATTATTAGCCTATAGGTTTTTAGATTATTATGATCAATTTGTAATGAAAACATATATTAATAAAATTATCATTAAGTAATATTTTTAAATTTAAAGTAAGAAGAATATTTATAGAAACATAAGATAATCAACATATAGACAACTTAAAATTTTATTTAAATATTAAATATTATATCAAAAATTAGTATAAATATCTTCTCTCTCATCTTATTTTTAGGACTTATGTTATATTTAAGATAAAAAAATAAAACTTCTTGAATTCTTATTAAATTTAGGAGAAAGATAAACTTCTTGAATTTTTATTAAGTTTAGGAGAATCCAGTTTGGAAAGATTAGCTTTACAATCTTTTATATAGTTATTGTATTTTTTACAGTCTTTACATTTTGTCTGAATGATATCCTCATCATGAATAATCTTCTGTGCTTCATATCTTTTATTAATATCAAAATCACTATAAAAATTGAGTCTGAAGTAGATATCATCGCTTTGGAAATATTTCTTTGAGTTAATCCTTTTCAAAATATTGTTTATTTTTCTTATAGTCTCCTCATTCTCATTATTAATATTTCGATTAAGTTCATCAACATTGTAGATTAATTTTAAAGTCTTTCCTGACATTTTAAATTAAGCTTAAATAATTCAAAAAAATTACATAATTTAGAACTAATTGAACAATTTATACTTCATAAACTCTCAATGACTTTATTTTTTTAAAGAATATAAATAACAATAAAATAATTAAAAAAAAATATAAACTGATAAATCCAAACTTTATATTTATTATATATTTATTATACATACAATAAACTCTAATACTTTAATATTAAATTTGTTAAAATGTTTAAATGACATTAATAATAATATATTTTATTTAATTGAAAATAAAATTACTTTATTAAACACAACGGTGATCAATAAACTAACTTTAGAAGAGAATAAAACATGGGAAACTAAAGAAGATAGTAGTCGATTGTTATTTCTAATGTTTGAATTGCTTTAAAGATTGTATTGAGTTAATGTTAATAGTTGTATCGAGTAACCATATTATAAACTAAAAAGATGAATTACATTTATGTAAAAGAAATAATGAATATTAAAATGAAAATAAATAACATATAAACATAACTAATATAACTAACTTATTAAAGTTCTTAAAGTTTTTAAATCTATAAAGTTATTTAATAAAATAAATTAATAATTTAGTAATATATGAAATCTCTACTCCTATTTGTGGTAAAAACCAGGCAGTGTCCATTTTGTAATTTTCGCCGAGTGAGACCTCTTCTTATTTATTTTGACTAATTCTTCAGTCTCTTCTTGAGTCTCTTGGGTATCTACAGTATCAATGTGTTTATCTTCTATTTCTACTAGACTAAATTTACAGGTTTCTATTGACATTGAGAAGTTAACAATCTTATCTTCTTCATTGATTTCAAAGCCATCAAATCCTTCTCCAGTTAAATCCCATTTATCGTAGCACCCAAAGTTATCAAGGCTTGTACTTAAGCTAGCAATTCTCTGCATTAGTTTAGGAGGTTTACGAAGTTCATTAATAGTTTTTATAAATTCTATACTTTCAAGATTATAATCCTGAGTCATTTCATCAACATTAAAGATTGTGTTATAAGATGGCTTATTATTGAGCATTTATATTATATTTAAATAAAGGAATTATTTTATAAACCTTATTACATAATTAATATTATTTAAATTATTTATTTAGTTATAATGTTAAGAAGTATAAAATTCAATACTATTTATTGTTTAAAGAATAAGGATAGGAATATGAATAAAGATATGTTAAATTTATTATTGCGTATTAATAATAGTAAGAAAATTGTTATATTGTATTTAATTATATCTTTAATATGGAAATGTGTTAATAACTCAATTAACTCTATAAATCTTTAGAAAAGTTCTCATCAAATTTAACAACGAAGAAAAAAGCTTTATTAGACATAGAAAAACTAGAAAAAAAGAAGATAATAGATAGTGCTAAAGATTATGAGAGTAGAATAAACGAAAAGGATACATTAAAGGTATAATAATACCAAATTTAGTACTATTTGTTAAGTAATATATGCATATGAGAACATATGATTTATAACAATATATTATTATTTATCAACATAATATTTTTAGCTAAACAAAACATTATCAAAGATTGCTATGGTTTTATTAATTCCAACTTCACTTTACTATATCAAAAATATATTTACTACTCCTATTTTTTCGAAACAAAATACAGATCATATTAATTCATTTGGACAATATTTAACTAATTTCTCATTGATATTTGTAATATAATTATAATTATATAATAAATTATATAATAAAGACAGGAGCTTTTGCAGGACTTGAGTTAGTAAATCAAGGTAAAAACAATTATATCAAAAAACAAAAATTGAATTCACGACTTATGTTTGCATTTAGTATTTTTTTAATAATCGGCTATCAAATGAAAGAATTAGATAATTCTACTTATCGTCATACTATAGGTTTTTATTTAGGGTAATTATTAAATCATAACTACATTACTAGCTTAATTCATTACATCTAATACTAATTTTCTTAATTACTTAATCACTTTAGCATTCCATTATTACTTACTGGTTACTACAAATTTGCCGATAAAATAAACATGCCTTTTGGGTTTTTAAAATTTAACATAGGACTAACAATTGCTATTATGTTTGCATATAATATATTAATTTTTCAACAAATATTAGGCCATTATAATATTGGCGAGGCTCAAATAAAACTAAATAAACTAAGTAAAATCGGAAAACATATAATGGAAGATGAAACAAAAAAAGGAAAGACAGATAAAGATTATATTTAAGTATGTTTGAATATATAATTAATAATTATAAACAACATTAAACAATAAATTATTATAATCAATTTCTTGATAAATATTTATCTTATTTATATTAACTTAATTACTACATTGATTATAAATATTACTCTTTTAATTCTAATAAGAATTTAAAATATTAATTATTTTTTGCTTTTTATCTTCATTAATTTCTATACCATTTGGAATTTTAATATAAAAATTTATAATAAAATCTCCACGTTTGTTTTCTTCATCATTTAAATATAATCCTTTATTTTTTATTACAATTTTATCATTTGCTTGTAATACAGATTGTATTTTTATATTTTCTTTATTTCCTTCAATATTGATTACTTCTAAATTACAACCGAAAATAGCCTATTAGATATGTTATTATAATAAATCTTACTTGGTTTAATGTTAGTTCTTTAGTAAGTAATATATTGTAGTCTTCAGTAATAAAATTATCAGTTTTAGTTAGGATATTGACATCAGAAGTTTCTTTATTAGTCGAATTTTCAACTAGAATTTTAATAATAATATCTCCATTTAGTATATTATCATCCTCTCCTATATGACCTTTGTTCTCAAGAATTAAGTTTGTGTCGTTTTTGATACTTCTAGGAATTTTTATTTCCTCTACAATGTCATACTCTCTTTTTCCAATTGCATTACATTCTCTACAAGGATTTTTAATTATTATTCCAAGCCCTTTGCATTCTGAACATGGTTGATCATAATTTTTGTTGTTAGCTGATTGAAATTAAAATTGTTTTGAAATCTTTAACATAAATAAATGTTACTTTTTATTTTTCCAACTCCTTTGCACTTATAACATTTACTCGGCCTATGTCCTGGCTCACTTTTTAATCCTAAACACTTTCTACATTTATCACGACGCTTAAAGCAAATTTCCTAAATAAATTATATAAGTATAGATATCAAACGTAATTTATTTACTTTTACAACTCCAGTAAAAGCTTCAGTTAATGATATCGTTATTGTTTGTTTAATATCCTCACCTTTTGGAGGTTTTTTATTTTTATGCTTGTTTAACATATCTTCATATGTTTTATTAAAATCGTTGAAATCTTCGCTGGAGGCATTATTTTTTTCGTATTTTTTATACATAGTTTCATAAAAATCTTCATATGTCTGTTTTTTCTTAAAATCTTGTGAAAACTTATCAAACTTTTGTTTGCTTTTATAATAACCGCTTTCATCTTCATACATTTGATCTTTGCTCTTTTTTTCTGCATAACCGAACTCGTTATCCCAGTAAGAATTATACATTTGTCTATTTTCTTCGTCGTTTAATGTCTGATAAGCTAGTAAAAGAACTTTAAACTTTTCTTCTGCAACTTTATTATCAGGATTTCTATCAGGATGGTATTGTTTTGCTAATTTCAAATATGCTGATTTTATTTCTTCTTGAGAGCAATCTCGTGAAACTCCCAGAAATTCTTAATGTGATAAAATAAATATTTGTTTATGTTTACATATGATAGAAATTTTTATTATAAATAAATTAAAAACTTACCATAAAAGTTGAAATTCTGTGGTCTCATTAATTTTGGAATTGTCCTTGTGAAAAAGTATTTATAAATTATGTTATGTATTGACAATTTCTTGTGAATATTAAATTTACAATTAAAGTTCATATTGATTAACTAAATTTAATAATTAATACTTAATAATTAATAATTAATGATCAAACTTACTTTTTAACATACAAATTTAATTTAGAATTGTTTAGCATTCATTAAAAAATAAATTAAAATCATGAGGTTGTACAGCTATCTAA
>Ga0100378_1006502_pt1 | contig 10541 bp, 11 predicted proteins | sample CryGeymeta201502_FD_81535 | JGI IMG/M metagenome (GOLD analysis project Ga0100378, IMG submission 81535) | Groundwater microbial communities from Crystal Geyser aquifers in Utah, USA - Crystal Geyser metaG 2015-02 | ecosystem: Environmental > Aquatic > Deep subsurface > Groundwater | place: USA...
TCATATTCCTAATATCTGTGTCATCACTCATAAGCTTGACCTTCTCAAAACTCTGAAATAGTTGCAGTTATAACTGGAGCAGCAAGGCAAAAAAATGTTCCCAGCAATCGATGACTTCATTCCGAAAACATACAGACTTGATCTGATGTCTGACTAGATTGATTTCATGAATGACAACAGTTAAGGTGTGTGGATCTACAAGCCAAGAAATCTAAATCAAGGTAAAGGAATTAGACTTATTGAAGACATCAAAGTATTCAAGAAGGAGTTCATTCAATCGAAAAAATTTTATCTTGGCGAGTATGCTCTCAACCATATGATTCACTACAAACCTGAACTGAATCCTTCCAACAACGATAAAGCTCAATAAAGTTAGGCAAAATATGCAGATTTAAAGCAAGACGGGCTTATTCAACACTACATCAGGCCTCTGTTGCTCAACAAGAAAAAATTCGATATCAGGTGTTATCTATTCTACAACAGCAGTCCTTGTATTGCTTTGTTCAATGAGGGTTATCTGCGACTAACAATCGAAGATTATAGTGAGGTCGATATTGAAGATGAAAAAAATCTATCAATCCACTTGACCAACAATTGCTTCCAGAATAAACATAAATTATACAAGGAGAAGAAAGAAGACACTATCGCCAAGTGGGATCTCATTGTGAAATAAATCGGTCAACAGGCAACTGCTTAGCTTAGAAATAAGGTCAAAAATATCATGGTTGCTGTGTTGGCCTCTGCCAAGAGAAAGTTGATTGCCAAAAGAGGAACCTATGAGCTCTTGGGCTGTGACATTATTGTCAGTGAAGATCTACAACCTTATCTTCTTGAGGTCAACACAAACCCTGCCATGTTCACTGACACTAAAGTCCAAAAATAGTTGCTTCCAGTTCTGACAAAAAACACCCTTGATACGGTCTTCGAGCTATATGAAAATCAGTCCTCAAAAGGTCTTTTGGATAAATTAGAAGGCAGAAATTATGAACTTCTTTATTGCGAGTAGACAGGGTATGTCTATGGAGCAGAAGTTGAAATGAAAGAACTCAATGGCTTGTCTTGTGATGCTCATAAGGATACAAATTTGAAGGACAAACAGTTGAATTAGTGATAGATCTGCATATTTTTTGTCAAGTATTTGTTGGGTTTGGTCAATATGATAATAATCAGGAGATGATCTGTTCTGATCTTTGGTGAAATTTTTATTCAATAATACACCTCAGCTTCTTGTTTGTCCAAAGATCGGGTCGTAGACGAAGTAGAGCTATTATGAGGACCCTGGGAGTTAAATGGTCGCAATTATTATCGTTTATAGATTTTATTTCAGTCCGTAATTTGTTGATGCAATTTATCTCAAGAAGGTTCTTCTCGACTTGCAATCTCAGACACATCCTCGAAAAGGAAGTCATTCCCGCCCGCAAGGAAAAACTTACCTAACTCAGGAAAAAGCATGGAAACACTGTCATCGCTGAAGTCAAAGTTGATGATGCTATCCTCGGCATGAGAGGTCTGCCCGTCATGTTCTATGATGGATCCAGTCTTGACCCCAACACCGGTATCACCTTCAGAGGACACACCATTCCTGAATTTTGCGAATTGGCTCAAAAAGCTCCAGGAGGATCAGAGCCCCTCCCTGAAGCTATGTTCTTCCTCTTGACCACTGGAAGATATCCCACTCAGCAATAATGCGATAATCTTTCCAATGAATGGAAGAAAAGAGGTCACCTCAGCAAAGGAGATATTCACTTCATCACAAACTTGCCCAAACACTTCCATCCTATGACCATGCTCTCAATGGCTCTCCTTAACCTCCAAGCCAACAGCACCTTCTTTGCAGCCTACCAAAAAGGTACCAACAAAAACTAATTCTGGAAGTACTACTATGAGGACTCCATGGACCTCCTCGCCAAGTTACCTCACATCTGCGCTACTATATATCGTCATAAATATCATGGTGGAAATCTTATCAAGCCTGATGACTCTCTCGATTGGGCTGGTAACTTCTCACACATGCTGGGTTTCAATGATCCCGACATGATGGACTGCATCAGAGGATACCTTTCCATCCACTCTGATCATGAAGGAGGCAACGTCTCAGCTCATACCAACATGCTCGTCGGCTCAGCTCTTGCTGATCCTTACCTCTCCTACTCAGCTGCCATGAACGGTCTTGCTGGACCTCTTCATGGTCTTGCCAATCAGGAATGTCTCAAGTGGCTGACTTCTCTCAAGGACTACCACAAAGGAGAAAAGCCCAACCCTAAGATTATCGAATAATTCGTCAGAAAGACTCTTGGTGAAGGCAGAGTCATCCCAGGATATGGCCATGCTGTTCTCAGAAACACTGATCCCAGATTCATGCATTTGAAAGCTTTTGCTGACAAGAACATCAAGAACGATTATATTTGCGACCTCGCCAGGACTTGTTTCGATACCATTCCTGGTATTCTCGGAACCATCGGCAAGATCAAAAACCCTTATCCCAATGTTGACGCATTCAGTGGAGCTCTTCTCCAGCACTACGGTACTTTTGTGGCTATTCAGGTATGACTGAGAACGATTTTTACACTGTTGTGTTTGGTGTTTCAAGAGCCTTGGGTTGTCTGTCCAACGGTATCTGGGCCAGAATATTTGGTCTTCCTATCGAACGTCCCAACAGCATCGACATTGCCAAGCTCGAGGCGATGGACACAAAATGATCCTATTTAGTTTATGGATACTAACCTATAATTATACAAAAGCATCCATTGCCACTATTTGCTCTTGTTATTTGATTGGGTATTCTGACTTGCCAATCTATCATTAGCCATTTATATCTGATAGAAAAATGGAGCGTATATTGGATAAATAACACTGAATTCCACTTTGGATTTAACTGATGGTAGGATTCCTCTATCTATAGTTTCTATCATCTCCTTCTATTCAGTTATGGATATCAAGTACCCTCGGTTATATGCAAAGCAGACAGTTTGCTTTTATTCAATTTATCGCACTTTATATAAAGCTGATAAACAGCCATGCTTCGGAGCAGTCAAAAGACAGACAGGACCAGGTCATACCAATCAAGATAAGACAACTTGGACAAGCGGTTGAATCTCATTCGTGAATAAATCGATGACTCTCGGGAGAAGATTGATCAGTATCTGGACAGCGTGGGTAGTCAACTGACAACAGCTGTCACCAAAAAGCTCAACTAATTTGTCGTATTTCACGACCAGATCGTTTAGTCGAAGTAGAGGTAGATCTAAAAGCAACGATAGCTCAACGAGCACTATCAATAAACCGAGCTATATCAGAAATATGCAAAATTTGAAGGGATGATAAAGGAAAATCAGTAAAACATGAAAAGATTCAATGATATTCTGTTGATGTTCAAGAAACAGGCAGAAAGGTATAAAATATAGCTGGACATTACCTAGAAAGAATTGGAGGCTGCTAAGAAAAGATAGAAACAGTTGCTCAAAAAAGTGTGGTGCCTTGAGGAAGATATCAGAGATATCTATTCCTATGAGCCTTCCCAATTGCCGTAGCCTGACAAATTGCTTAGTAACAGACGGAAAGTGAAGACAGACAGGAAAAGGACTACCAATTCTGAGCTAATCAATATGAATCAAAATACGTCCAAGACCATCAAAACCCATCAGTCACAGCCCAAAGATAGCACAAAATTATTGATTGCTCAGAAAACAAGTATGCCCAAACCGAGTATATACGATATGACCACACTCAGTCATCACCTCAACCAGTAAACAAAGCCAAGGTATCGAACCAACTAGACTGAAATGGCAACAGCTTCAGCTAGACCATCCTTTCAGAGAAATCGTCCAGCCTCAGGAATAGTACCATCTTCTTACTTGGCCAATCAGAAGAAAGCCAGTGTTTACGATGACCTGAGATATGGGATTAGAAAGGCAGAAAATATAGATTTTGATGTACCGGCATACTTGGAAAAAGATCGCCGTATTGGGCTTTAGTAATTCCGACTTATCGTTCTCAAACTGCCACAAATACTGAAACAAATCGAGAAGATACCAATCTAAGAGCAATCTTTTCTCAAATAGGTGGACTCTCACTCTATCTGGCTCCTCAGCGACCTTATTTCCCACCCCAATGCAGTTAAAATGCTTGAAATTGTCTTGTTTAACTACTCACTAGAGGCACTTAGATAAATCAAAGAGAAGAAGGAAATTCTAACCATCGAGCAGACATACTAACAACCTATCCTGGATGACTCCTTTGAGGAAGTCCCAGCATCACGAATCGGTAAGAAGAACAAGCATAAACTCGAACTTTCAATCCACAAAAATTTTAAGGCAAAAATGGCCAATCAACGAATTGAACTCTTTTCGGCCAGAAAAAACGACATGCATTGATATTATTGACTCTTATTCTTTTTCTCTCGCACTCTGATCTGCAAATGTATCCCTAGTGCTATTATATCAGACTGAAAAAATGGGAGCATACAGCGGTTATGAAAGATCACTTGATTCCGCGGTGGGTTTATCTGACGGAATGACATGATTCCTCTTTCTATAGTTTCTCAGGGTTCTGTCCTGACTTCAAATTGCAGTGCTTCTCTTATCCCTCATGGCGACTGCTATTTTTGTTGACTATGTTCTCTTTGTTGTGGATGGGAGGGCTGGAGACAGGAGGGACTATTGTGGTTTATCCCAGGTCGATGTTGACGGTTGACTGCTCAATCTATTTTCTGTCTGAAGGCTTGTCCATTATTTTTTATTGATATTTATGGTGATAATTTAGGATTTATGCTATTTGGATAAGCTACTGACTGATGATAACCGGTGCTGGAAGAATTTGCCAAAATTCATTTATATTTGAAAAACAATAGAACAAGCTCAAAAATAAGGCCTATAGAAGCTATAGCCAATCACTTCGATCCGAAATTCTTGGTCCTCAGCCAATTGAATTAATCTTATTCCGCAGCAGCCAGCTCCCTCGAGTTTAACCTTGCAACTATGTGAACCCTGTCCTTGCCATTCTGTTTGTGCATTGATGAGGGAATCGAGTTTTCTTTGTTTTTCCTGGGTTTGACAGTTGGAGATGCTGCAAAGTCGATGTCCGAGAGGTCAATGTCCACTGTCGAGTAATCCAATACGGGAGGTCTGAAAGAGCTTGTCATCTTCTACTTTTAGAATCAATATAAAAACCCCTCAATAAACCAAACCTATAAGATAAGCTCTAGCATGTAATAAACAGAAATTTAAGTTTGGTTCACTGAGTTATATTTATTTTATTCAAAGATATTTATGAGTTAGGATAAAGGAAAACACTTTGAAAGGCAGCGCAATCGACTTAAGCCAAGCAATAAGAAAAGATTAGGAAGGTAGGATTCGGTCAACACCTCTCAGATTTCCTCGGAGTTTAAAAATTAATCGATGGAGCATGATGTGTCAGTCTCCTCCAGCGCCAGGACCCCCAGAACGCATCGAAGCTGGACCTTGCCAAAAAAGACCCAAGATGCTCTGAGAAAGTTCATCACCGTCAAAAAGTAAGATCTCGCAACTATATTCAAAGACAAAGCATTGAGGCAGTAGATCAAACGAGAGGAAAAGAGACTAACAAAAATGAGGACAGAAGACAATGCAACAGAGTAAAGCGATTTAGAGCTATCTCTGTTAGCTCTCAACAATATCATCAGTGTTTCTTAAGAGGTCATATTTGATTTCAGCAAAGATAAGTAAGCAAAAACGCCCACTAAAAATGTGATGAGAGTCAACCAGGAGAAGTAAATGACCAAGCAACTTAATGTCATTGACGAACAAATTGCGGACAATAATATTTCAGGGGCAAAAAAATCAATTGAAGGGCTCTTGAAACGATTCGGAAAGGATGAGTTTCTTTAAGGAAAAATCAGTCATTTGACTTATATGCAAAGTATCAGCTAGTTGTATGAGAAAGAGGCCAACCAAGTGAGTGAACTTTCAAAATATTTGGAAAAACTCAGTAATATTGACAATTCCTCTCCTGAAACTGTCAGTCAATCAGCAATGAATCTTAAGGGTCTGAAAAAAGAGCTCACTATGGCTACGACTAAATAAAACAAAAGACCTGATAAAAATGAGGATCTTCTCAAGTACCTTGGCTAATTTGACAAAGTTGCAACCATATTGATAAGCTACTTGGAACCAAAGGTGGAGAAGAAAGGAATAAAGAGTTAAATGTCAGTGTCCAAAGATCTCGATCCAAGAGTATCAAGTGGTCTGTCTGAATAATCAGCAAAATACTGCAAAGATTTGTTGTAAAAGGCAGAAGACAAGCAAGCTCTTTTCAAATAGATAGAGGTATTAAAAAGAAACAGGAAAAAGGCGAATGAAGCACCGTACAATCTATTAATAAAACTCTACGATCAGGTGGCATTCGAGAAGAAATAGGTAACCGAATACAACATATATCTCAAGAGTTTAGGGCAGATATATTTCAAGAAAAATCTCAATGCTGAAACCATGCAGGCGGAGGTCAACCGATTGGAAGAGAAGTATCCTAATAACTAAGTTATTGGAACTCTCAAGCTTAATTTAGAGTATTTGATCAATACTGTACAGGAAAAGGAAAGATCGGGTAAGGAATTGCAAACCTTATAAAACTAAATCAAAAAGCTTAAGACAGAAAATGAGAGATTGAGTAAGAGCATCGGGAATCAGAATAGCAAAATAGGTTAGAAAGCTGTTGACGAGCATAAAACTGACAAGAAGAAAGAAATGTAAGAAAAGAGGGCCAAATAAATAGAAAGGAGCAGGATGTAAAAGTTGGAAAAGGATATTGAGAAAGCCCTCGACAATGTTTTCCTCAACCTTGCTGAAAAGAAGTGGAAATTAGCTAAAAATGCAATTAATGTTTTCCTCAAAAGATTTGAATAAGCCAATCACCCAATCGTTCCAAGATCGATTCGTAGCTTGAACAGCATCAATTAAATTATGACTGACCTTGAAACATACTAAACTCAAGGCAGGGAAATTGAGAAGAAATAACAGAATTTAGTGAGAAGTCACTAAAAGTAAAAGCAAGATCTGGAGAATAAGCTCAGAAATGCAGAATAGTTTGAGGCCACCCTGAAAGATTTGTTGGAGCACTATACGGAATAAAAGTATCCGATCAAGAAATTTTTCGATGACTTAAGGAGAGACAGAAAGAAGTTAGTTCAAGATAAATACATGCTTCTCAACAAATTGTAGGAGCCTTTGAGTTTATGGAGGGCGAGGAAATTCAGCAATTAAAGCGATCCAAAGAATATCAGTCTTACATACTCGGAATTTTCCTTTGTTAGTGATAAAGACAAAAGCCATGCTCAGAAAGCAGAATCTTCTAAAAAGATCAGCGATGCAGAAGTTAAATTGAATGAGCTGACTAAAGATGTAGATGAGTTGCTGAATTTGATCAAGAAAATTGAAAGTGGAGGTGAATGGTGGAAATTTATTCCAAAGAATATCAAAAATAATGCCACATTGAAGCCAGTCTACAACGTCCTGGATTAATACAGAAAACTGCAGTTGAGCAACCAAGCCTCAGAAACGAGCACAAATTTATCAAAGCAGTAGGACCAGTCAATGTAAAGTGCACTGACGACTATCAGCAACTCGATTTCAAAAGACAAAGCTGTCCTGAATGACGATTTTTGGAGCAAAAAACTGAGTATCTTCCAAGGGAAACCTAACCTCGACAACTTGACAACTTGTCTGAATGAACTCAACGCCAAGCACAACTCTAAATTGATTGAATAGACACAACATATGAAAGTGTAACTCGATCGGGTTAATTCTCTGGTAGCAAATCTTGAAAGGAGTCTCAGCGATAGAGATATGGCCGAGTCTTCTTCCAAAAAATCATTTGAGATGAAGAGTTCAAGAAGAAGTTCCCGTTCGAGGGAGAAGCGTGGGGATAAGAGCAAGGAGTTCATTGAGTCCTACATTCAAGACGAAAGAAACTATTTGAACAAAATTGATGAGGTTGAAAGAGAGAAAAAGCATTTAAGCGAATAAAACCAAAGTTTAGAACTGAGGGTCAAAGCTGTAGAGCAGGAATTGCAGACAACAATCGCCCAGAAGCAATAACTTGAAAAACTCAAATCTGAGCTTGAAAATGAAAAGTACAAACAGTTCCATGAGATCAACAATCTCAAAGGATAACTTGAAATAGCTGAAGGTCGAGTTACTGAGACTCAGACGAAATATGAGTCAGATTTGAGTTATTTCAAGGAATTGTCTGAAGCTGTTCAAAACAAAATTGTTGAAGAAACAACCAAGAGCAAACAACTCGAGGAATAAAATAGCAACCTAAAAGACATATTCAAATCTAAAGGGATGGAATCAACTCATGGGGAGCTTAATTTAGGATTCAAAGTCAATCTCAACTCTAGTGAGCATGTGGTAGACTTTTTCGACACTGACGCCAAGAGAAAGAGAACACCAAGACCGCAGCCTCAGCCCAAAAAGACAGAATAGGCCCCAAGGATAGAATAGAACAATGAAAGTTAGATTGATGTGTTGAGAAGACAGATTCAAGAGTTACAATAAAAAATAAGGCAGCTTCAATCATAAAATAATAAGAGTCTTCTGGTGATCACAGACCTGACAACATAAAACAATGAGCTGAAGATAAAACTTGAAAATATCAATTCAACTCAGATAAGCAATGAGTCCTACATCAAAGATATATAGAATCTCAAAGCTGAAAATAATAAATTGCTTCAGTAACTGTAAAATTTCAACTTTATCAAAACTCAACATATTTAAATGGAGGTCAAAAGGGCAGTATAAGCTGAGGTTCAGAAGTTCAATGCATTTTTGGAACAATTCAAGATCGATCAATAAACATTCTTTAATAACTCAATCATTCCCAAGAAGATTGAAGAGGCACTTGCTCATTACAAAGCGACACAATCACCTCAGAGAGTACAAGTTGATGTCAATAGCTCCTAGTTTTAAGAACTATACAGACAAAGACATGAATATTAGCTGTAAGTTGCTACAGGAAAGGTGGAATAGTACTGGAAAGGAGTGTTGGCAGCCAGGGAAGAAGAGTGGGCAAAACTGAGAAATGACTGGGAGTAATTAAAGAGAATATAAATTGAGGGGATTGTAAAAAACCAGCCAAACAGTGACTACCTGATAGAATAGTGGAAATAAATGTTCCTTCCGTCGATAATTTAACAGGAGAGGAAGAATGCTTTGGAATACTTCGCAGAGAATTAGTTGCCAAACATCATAAATCATGAGTACAACAAATGGCTCAACTCAGAAGACAACAGCAAATAGTAACTATTGAAAGCTGAATGGAGCAGATGGAATGAAGGAAAAGAAGAGGAATTGTCAGCTCGACTGAAATAAGTGTAGATAAACTATCAAGCTCAAATTATTGAATGGCAGGAAAAATTCTTTAAAGAGCAACAGCAAACTTCATAAAGTGAAAAATCATTCAAAATCCAAAAGAGTGGATGGAATCAGGAAAGATAAGGCTGGGAACAATAGAGGCAAGGCTGGTAGCAGGAGAGATTGGGGTGGCAAAGATAGAGGCAAGGCTGGTAAAAAGAGCGTCAAGACTGGTAGCAGGAGAGATTGGGCTGGACTCGATAAAAGCAAGCACTGTCTGCTTTGACAGTAAACCCTCAAAGTCAATAGCATGAATGGGAGGTCAAGATAGTTCAGCTTAGGAACGAGTGGGAAAAAGAAAAGAATGAAGAGATCAGCCGAATTCTATAAATTTAAATCAACAAATGCTCCGAATGCCATCAGGGTGAACTGACTCGAATTCTGCAGCTTGAAAAACAACAATGGGACATTTGGCATCACTAACAAATCTCTATTATTTTGAGCAATGAAAAACAGAAGTGGGAGCAGTAAAAAGAAACTTAGTTTGAGCAGAGAAAAAATATATTTATCTTACAGTAACTCGACAAAAAAGCACAAGCCAGCTCTGAAGAATGGAAGTAGAAAGAAAGATTGATCAGACAGCAAGAGGAACAACAATATAACTTGAGGCTAAATGCTTAGAGAGCAGAGTGGTAGAGAGCGAAGGCTCACTAGATATAGTAGTTGCTGACTCAAAAACGAATCGAATGGAAACAACAACAAACAGAGTAAGTCAATGAAATAATCAGGAGAGAAAGGGATGTTTGGTAGCAACAGAAACAATCTGAAATATCCCAAAGACTTCAACATCAAGATAACGATTTGAAGATTCGTGTTTAAAATTAAGTCAAACAACGACAACTGCAGTGGGAGTCTTAAATTATGGCAATAAAATAGCAGTAATGGAGATAGGTTCACAGTCGATAGGTCACGGAAATCGTCAACCAGAAATTGGCCGAGCTGGAGAGATAATTCCATGAGGTGAGGATACCATCGATTCTTCAATCTGAATATCAAGGTTGGGTGGAGGAAAATCAATGCATCATGAATACATAGAGATAGAACTGGCTTAAATAACTGCCAATTCTTCTTAAGCTTGAGTCCAATAGAGTATACATCTAACCGTTGCTGAATGAACAGGCTACTTGCTATGAATAATAGATTAGAACCTTGAAA
>Ga0100378_1006505_pt1 | contig 10538 bp, 13 predicted proteins | sample CryGeymeta201502_FD_81535 | JGI IMG/M metagenome (GOLD analysis project Ga0100378, IMG submission 81535) | Groundwater microbial communities from Crystal Geyser aquifers in Utah, USA - Crystal Geyser metaG 2015-02 | ecosystem: Environmental > Aquatic > Deep subsurface > Groundwater | place: USA...
AATTTTTTTTGCATTTTAAATTTTACCCAGTAGAGCAACTTCGACTTGCCCCGTAGTAGAACTTTGTTCACTGCGGGACTGCACCCCGAAGATTTTCCACGGAAACAATTAAGTATACGACCATAAAGTAATAGTTCAGTAAGAAGTTCTTACTTCGGGGCTTGCTTCGCAACTATTGGATTTTCTGAAAGAAAATCCTGTCGAAGTTGTCTTACTGGGTTTAATTGCTTTTAGCCACCTAAATTTTTTAAATTGATCTTTCCGGAAAGAGAATTTAAATCCTCCTCTTTTTAACATCTCTTTTATTTTCTTTTTTTGCAAGGGATCGAATTCTAAATAAAAAATTCCACCCTTTTTGAGATGAGTTTTTATTTCTTTTAAAAATTTTTCTATCCAATACATCCCATCTCTGCCGGCAAAAAGGGCTTGGCTTGGTTCTTTTTCCAAAACTTCTTTTTGAACTTCGCGAATTCTATCGAATGCCACATAGGGCGGATTGGCAAAGATTATATCGTACCTCCTACTTTTTAATTTTTCAAAGAGATTTGAACAATAAATTTTATAGCGAGATTTTGGGATCCGATTTAATCTTAAATTAATTTTGATTTGAGAAATTGCTTTTTTTGAAATATCAGTAAAATCCACCTGAGTTTTTTTAATATTCTTTAAAACAGCAATACCAATACAACCCGTACCGGCAAAAATGTCTAGCATCTTTAACATTCCAACATTCGAACATTCCAACATTCTAACATCTTTTATGGCTTTTCCGACCCAAAATTCAGTTTCAATTTCGGGCTCAAAAACTTTTTTTGATAAATTAATCTGGCAGTTTAAAAATTTAATCATGTTATCATTTTAAAATAAAAGACCGCCTTCTTTCAATAAAAAATGGCCATTTCAACTTAATAGTTGGCCATTTAATAATTGTTTCGAGACCGTTCTAACGGAGTTTCCATTTAGAAACGCCCTTATTCGAACATTGTCTTCAACAAATACTTCAATACCTTCCTGTCTTATGGCTTCTAACTTTCTTTGTTTTGTTCCTTTCCCAAACCCTACACAATAAATTCTTCGGTAGGGAATTTTGTGATATTTTAGCCAGGTCTCTGTTAGAGCTTTGCTCCATTTTGGTCTGGCAGAAACAATGATTATCTCATGATTTGCCGCAATTTTCTTTAGCTCCTCTTTTTTATTTGGGACCATCAAGAGAATGATTGGAATAATAAAAACGTACAACCATCGAGGTAATTTCAGACTGGGGTTTATTAAACCGATTGGCGTTATCACTCCATCTAAATCTATTCCGATTTTCATTTTATTTCCTCTTTAAATTTTTAGCGAACTTTTAAAGTTTATCACGCCTTGAAAGAAATTTCAAGTATCAGTTATTTTTTTGAAGTTTCACTCAATTTCAAAAGTTTCACCGTGTCCAGGATAAACTTTCATTCGCCGAGTCCCACGAAGTGGGGCGAGGCGGGAGATGAAGCGAAGCTTCAGCGAGCCGGGTTTTAAAATTTTTGATAATTTTTTTAGAGAATTTTCTAAATCTTTTTGTGAGCCGCCTTTCAAATCAGTTCGGCCATAGCCATCTTTAAAAATTGTGTCGCCGGTGAAAATCTCGTTTTCACCCAATAAACAAATACTTCCTTTAGTGTGGCCCGGTGTGTGAATGACTTTTAAAAATGAATTTCCGATTTTTATTTCGTCCCCGTCTTTTAGGAATTTATCAACTTCAAATTTCACAAATTCTTTTTCGGCTTCGTAAATTAAAATTTTGGCTCTAGTTTCTTTTTTAATTTTCGGTGCTGAGAAAGTATGATCCCAGTGGCCGTGGGTTAAAATGATATATTTTAGTTTTGCTCCGCTTTCCTCGATTTCCTTTAAAATCGTTTTTACTCCGCCACCGGGATCAATAACTACCGCTTCATCTTTCGAAATTAATAAATAGCAATTTGTTAAAAGCGGCCCAACAATGAAATGTTTAATATCCATATTCTTTTAGATCTTTTAAGACATCTTCAGGAATTGGGGGTGGTTCTCTGATAGGGGAGACGCCCGGATAGCGCCAGGCACTAATGATTTTTATCACTTTTAAGCTTTTAGTTTTTAGTTTTGACTTTTTTATCTGGTACATAAGCCAAATCTCGGTTGGATGCTTTTTTGTTCCAGCCGGTTGCATAATCGCATTAGTGTTTGGGGCAATTCCTTTTTCGATTCTTTTTGGATTTCTCAAAACTCTTTTTAAATGGCTTTCTGACAATTGGTAATATCGCATTTTCTCTTTAGCGTGTTTTGTCCAAGATATATTCTCGCTATTTTTTGGTTCTTTAAAGAATGCCATCTTTTTTCATACTTCGACAGAGGCTTCGACTGAGCTCAGCCGAAGTCCTCAGTATGACCCTGAGTTTACCGAAGGGTCTTGCATTAAAAATTCTTTAAAATGATTATCAGAAAAAATAAAATTAACAGAATTATTATTTAATTATATTGGAAGTTCTCGAGAAGATAAAGAATGAATTTCTTTACCACCAGATTGGAACTTGACAGCCAACCTCGATGTTATAAAATGGAGTGTTGCTGAGGATATTGAAAATATGCGGGCTTGACAAGGATTTTTGACAGGGATTATAATTCAAGTGGAAGAGAATTTAATAAGTATTTCTTGAAATGAGAAAGCAAAGAACAAAAATTAATCCCCCCAACTCGTTGGCCAGCTGTTTTTGCAATAGATACATTTTATGTTTTGTTATTACGACCAAAATTTGGGCTGGGGGTTTGGTAGGGAGAGAGTAAAACTCTCAAAATCAAAAACTCAAAACTACTGAACCTCCACCAAAGAGGTTCTTCCGCTTTTAGAAGCAATAAATAATATGGCAGATGAAAAATTTTATCTAACTAAAGAAGGATTAGAAAAGATTAAAAAAGAATACGAAGAATTGAAGACCTTGAGATTAAAGAAAATCAAAGAAAGAAGGCCGGAAATTTTGCATTCCGAAGATTCAAACCCTGAATATTTTGCCTTTCAGGAAGATTTGGGTTTTGTGGATTCCAAAATGGCCGAATTGAAAAATGTGATTGAGCATGCTGAAGTCATTAAACCTCCGCCAAAGGAAAAACAAAACATTGCTCAATTAGGGGGACTGGTAACCTTGGAGGAAAAAGATGGAAAAATCAATGAATTTATGATTGTCAGCTCTTTGGAGGCAAATCCCAACGAAGGGAAAATTTCCAATTTGTCTCCGGTTGGCAAAGCCATTTTAGGAAAGAAAATTGGCGAGGAAGTGGTAATTACATCACCAATAAAGGTAGTTTATAAAATTAAAAAAATTAGATATTATTCTTCTTAAATTTCTTGCAATTGAGTTAAATTTTTGCTATAAACTGAGTATAGAAACTCAGTTTTTTATTGCATGCGAACAGCGCAACCTCGCTACGCTCGGGTATGCGAATGCGCCCATGCGGATAATTTTAATGAAAAATCTTTTGAAATTTTTTTTGGAGGTCGAAAAATTAAAACAGATGCCCAGAACCGGCTGGGTTTTACGAGAAGTTAAAAATCCCGAAACCGTTGCCGAACATACTTTTAGGTTGGCAATCATTTCTTGGTTGTCGGCTGAAAAAAGAAATTTCAATGTCAAAAGGGCGATTTTAATCGCCCTTTTTCACGATCTTTGCGAGGTTTTTGCTGGCGATATTACCCCTTTTCTTTATTATCCTAAATTGCCAAAAAGTAAGAGCGAGAGAAGAAGAATATTAATGAAATGGGCAAGGCTTAGCCAAAAAGATAAGGAAAAAATTGGTAAAATAAAATTTAAAAAAGAAAAAGAAGGCTGTTTAAAATTAATAAAATTTCTCAACCCCCGTTTGGCTAAAGAACTTTTCTCTTCTTGGATAAATTATGAGAAAGGATCTTCAAGAGAAGGAAAATTTGTTAATCAATTAAATAGGATAGAGACCCTCGTCCAATCAATTGAATATTTTGGAATTGAAGATAGGGTAGCAGGAACAAATTGGTGGGAATGGACCGAAGAAATAGTAGAAGATTCTTTACTTTTGAAATTTTTGGAAGTTATCCAAGAGAAATTTTATGGAGGAGTAATTGGAAGTGCTAAAGAAAAAAAAGAATTGAAGAATATTTTGGGTTTCCTTTTGGAAATCGGAAGATTAAAAAAGATGCCACGGACTCTGTGGGTTTCTCTTGGGGTAAAAAATCCTGAAACAGTGGCTGGTCATCTTTTTACTACCGCTTTAATGACCTGGGTTTTTGGGATTGGAAGAAAAGAGATTGATTTGAAAAGAAGTTTAAAAATGGCTCTTTGTCATGAGATGCCATCAGTTTATACCGGAGATTTTATTACTCCCTTTAGTAAAATTTTACCAAAAGACGAGAAAGAGCGAAGAAAAATTTTTGAAAAATGGCCCCGGCTTCCCAAAAAAGGAAAAGAAAAAATATTTTTTGAAGATTATCAAAAAGAGAGAAAAGCGTTGGAAAAACTGACTCAAAAATTGGAACCTACTTTGAAAAAAGAAATTGTTGAACTTTGGGATGAATATAAAACTAATCTCACGCCCGAGGCCCGTTTTGTTAATCAAATTAATGTTTTGGCGGTTTTGCTCCAAGCACTTTTATATCAAAGGAAAGACAAAAATCTGCCGATTGGCTGGATTTGGGAATGGGCTTTTGAAAAGTGTGAGTGCCCGATAATTTTAAAATTTTTAGAAGAATTAAAAGAGAAATTTTACAAAAAAAGTTTAATCCAAAAAGCCTTCTTTAAAGTTTTTGGTTTAAAATATGCCCCGTAATACAACTTCCAGTGTGTTCTTCTATACCTATATATTAGAGAGTATTAAAGACTCCGATTATTATATTGGGTATACCAACAATCTTAAAAGAAGATTAGAAGAACACAAAAAAGGTTTATCTTTTTCAACAAAATTTAGATTACCATTTACACTTATTTATTTTGAAGGGTGCCTTAATCAAGAAGATGCCAAACGCCGCGAGTATTATCTTAAAACAACTCAAGGTCGAAGATTCTTAGGACTACGACTTCTGGAATACAAACGCCAAAACAAAAAGGCGTTTGGCTCTGGAAGTTGATATACGGGGTATGGCTAATTTGTTTATTGGTACTTCCGGCTGGGTCTATTCTCATTGGGAAAGAATCTTTTATCCTGAAAATCTCCCTTCAAAAGATAAATTAAAATATTATTCCCAGCACTTTAAAACCGTTGAAATAAACTACTCTTTTTATCATTTGCCAAGACCCTCTACTTATCAAAATTGGTATTCTCAGACGCCCGATGATTTTTTATTCGCAGTGAAAGCCAGTAGATTTATTACCCATGTTAAGAGATTGAAGGAAGTAAAAGATGCCTGGAAGCAATTTTTAGAAAACGCTTTAAATCTAAAAGAAAAATTAGGTCCCATTTTGTTTCAATTTCCTCCGAGCTTTAAAGCAACTGAAGAAGATATTAAAAGACTAACCGAATTTTTAAAACTTCTAAACGCAACCAGAGGACGGGCCTCTGGCAATTTGAGGTTTGCCTTTGAATTCCGCCACAAAAGTTGGTGTGAGGAAAAAATTTACAAATTGTTAAAAAAATACAACGTTGCCTGGGTGATTGCCGACTCCCCTCGCTATCCGAAAGCCGAAGTAGTAACCGCCGATTTCGCTTATATTCGCCTTCATGGCTCAAAAATAATGTTTGCTTCAAAATATACCAAAAAAGAAATTGAAGATTTATCGAAAAAAATCAAAAATTGGCTAAAAAATGGCGATGTTTTTTGCTATTTTAACAACGATTTTCAGGGCTACGCCATCGAAAATGCCAAAGAACTTATAAATCAACTAAAATGAAAAATTTGATATTAGTAAAACTTGGCGGAAGCCTGATTACAGATAAAACAAAACCCTTTACTCTAAGGTTAGATATTATAAAAAGATTGGCACGAGAAATACGCGAGGCCGGAAAAAAGAAAAATATAAAATTAATTATAGGACATGGCGGGGGTTCTTTTCCGCATAAACCGGCAAAAGATTATAAAGTCAATGAGGGTATAATAAACAAAGAAAGTTTCAAGGGTATTTGTTTGGTTCAGGAGGCCGCGGCAAGATTAAATAGAATTGTTGTGAAATCTTTAATAGAAGCCGGTCTAAATGCTATTTCAGTTCAGCCCTCGGCAGGTCTTATTGCAAAAAAAGGGAGAATTAAAAAATGGTATTTAGAACCGCTAAAAGAAATGTTAAGACACAATTTATTGCCAGTTCCTTATGGAGATGTTGCTTTGGATACTAAAAAGGGTTGTTGCATTATATCTACAGAAGAAATATTAAATTATTTAGCGAGGAAATTAGGTTCAAAAAAAATTATTTTAGCTGGAATAACAGACGGCGTATTTGATAAAGATCCAAATAAATATTCAGATGCCAAGTTAATTCCAGAAATAAATTCAAAAAATTATAAAATTGTTAAAAAATATCTTACAGAAAGTGCAGGAATTGATATTACCGGCGGAATGTTTCATAAGGTTGAGAGGATGCTTGAACTGATAAAGATTGGAGTTAAGACTGAAATAATAAATGGGAGAAAAGAAGGTTATCTCAGAAAAGCTTTATTAGGGCAAAAGGTTAGAGGAACGATAATCAAATAAAATCTATCAGCACCCTCTTTAGGGATTAAAAAAATCACCAAGAGATTGGTGATTTTTAAATTTTAGAATAGATGTTCTTTTGTCACATAGGAATCGTCAGCAGGTTTTACCGGAATGATTTTGGTAACGCCCTCCATTTTTTCAAGCAATTTTTGGAGTTCATTCATATCTTCCGGCCTACAAAGACAATGAACATTTGGACCGGCATCGATTGTAAAATAGCATTCCAGACCCTCTTTTCTCATTCTTTGAATTGTCTTAATTACCCTCAATGTTTCGGGAAACCAATAAAAGAGCGGAGGCTCAGAAGTCATCATAATACTATGCATATAGAGGCAATTTTTTTCCACCATTTGGCCAACTCTAGTGAAGTTGTCATCTAAGATTGCTTTTCTGATCTCATCCGCTTGCTTTTGGGATATTTCAACTCTGGCTTTATTGAGAGGGCTTGTCCAAGCTGATTCATGGCCAACATCTGAAGTGACATCCTTTTTTCCTTCATGGATAATTGCAATGACAGCTCTTATTTCAAATTCATCCGGACCGCAGATTTGCTCAGCAAAAGAACTCTCATGAGAATTTCCTTTATGCCACCAAACAAATCCACCATGAATTGATCGTGCTGCTGAACCAGAACCCAATCTGGCGTAGGTTGAAATTTCTTCTTTTGAGAGACGAAGATTCAATGCATTTACTGTCGCAATAGCTAAGGCTGCAAATCCCGAAGCCGAGGAAGCTAATCCTGCTTGAGTAGGAAAATCGTTCTTACTTTCCATCTTGAATTTATAATCGATTCCTGCATATTTTCTTAGCGGATTGACAACCCCGAGAACTCTTTGCAACTTTCTGCCAGTTAGAACTTCTCCTTCTAAAATCGCTATGTCTTCCTTATAAGCATCGGAAAACTCAATAGTGGTATGAGTTTGCAAACGCTGGTCTCCCATTCCTAATTTTGTCATACTGACGTTGTCATTTGAAGGAATGTTTAAACCTGGATCGCGGCCTAAAGAACGTCCCCAATATTTAATAAAAGCGATATTAGAATGGGCAATGGCTGATGCTTTCATTACACCGCCTCCTTTTTCTTTCCTATTTAAATTTCTCATTGGATTATCGGAGCTTTTTTTATTTTCAATTGTCAAAGTTCAATTTCACCTCTTCTTAAATATAGTAAATAGGAAAAACTCTGTCAATTCTTTTTACTTGATAAAATTTTTAATTTTAGTATTATAGAATTAGCAATATTAAAAATATAAAAGTGGTGGTTGGATGATCAAAACATCAGCTCCAGGAAAGGTGATTTTACTTGGTGAACACGCTGTCGTCTACAACAAACTTGGCATTGCCACGAGTATTGATAAAAGGGCTTATGTAACAGTTTCTCCTGCAAAAGAAAGCGTGACAATTGAATCAAAGAATCTGAATCTAAGAAAGTCTCTATCAGAGGAAGAACTCTTTAAATTATTAAGAGAAATCGAAAATCTAAAAATTGAACTGAAAGATAAGACGAAAGCTAAAGAAACCTCAAAAAAAATAAAGAAAATAGGCAGAGATAAGCTTCTGGCAAGTTTCTTTGTTATAGCTAAACTAGCAGAAAGATTCGGATTTCACGGCTTGGAAATTTCGATAGATTCAAAAGTTCCAAAAAATCTTGGGTCAAGTTCGTCAGTTTTCGCTGCCATTGTACTAGGGGTTTCTGCATTGTCCGGAAAAGAACTTTCCAAAAAGGAGATTTCGAACATAGCTAATGAAGGTGACATTGTTACTCACGGAGGTCTACCAAGCGGAATAGATGCTAACACTGTGACATACGGTGGTTATTTAACATACCGAAAGAATAAAGGAAGCGAACCATTGGATATAAATTTCAAAATTCCATTGCTAATAATCGATAGCGGAGAGCCAGCAAAGACAGGAGAAACCGTTCCTTATATAAATAAGTTAAGTCAAGAAAAACCAGAGTTAGTAGAGAATGTTTTAGACAAACTCGATAAAATCTCCCAGCTTGGACTTGAGACAATGAAGTCGCGGAACTTGGAAGAAATGGGAAGACTAATGACAAACTTTTATTGGGAATTGAAAAAACTAGATATATCTACGCCAAAACTAGACGAAATCATTCGGATATCATTGAAAAATCAGGCATTTGGAGCTAAACCAACTGGCGGCTGGGGTGGGGGTTGTTGCATAGTCCTAGCGAAAAATAAAAATCAAGAAAAGAAACTGCTAACGGCATTTAAAAAAAGCGGGTTCAAAGCATTCCAAACAAAATTAGGAGTAGAGGGTGTCAGAATCGAAAAAGAATATAAAAAAAGGAGCCTTTAGATAATAGTCCTTTCGTACATTAAATTAAAAATATGGAGGTGGTAAGGTGGGAATAAGAGTAGCAACCTTAGTCAAAGAACATGGAAAAGAAAAGGCAATAAAAATTCTCAATGCCTACAAATTTCTAATGATGACGACAACTCATTTTGAATATGCTGAACTGCTAAAAAAAGCAAAACATTTGATTGAAGAGGGTAAACTCGATGAACTTGAAGAGTTGGATAAAAAACTGGAAGAACTTGAGCACTACGATCTGTGGGATTAATTTCTACTAAAATTAACCAATGGAGAGGAATAAACCTCTCTATTTTTTTAAAAAAAGTATTATTTTAATTTCGATAGAATCACAGAGATAATTTGACAAAGGTGTTACATTGAATCAAAATAAAATTAGAATTTCAAAGGTCGAATCTCAAAGCAAAATAGTTCGCTTAGGGGTAAAAATTTAAATTCTTAAAATTAAAATGAGAAAAATAGGTTTAGGAATTTTAGTTGGAATAGTTGTTTTAGCGCTTTCTGGAGTAGTGGTAGCGATTTCAAATCAAGGAGCAGAAAAAGCAAAAGCGCCTGATTTGGAAAAGATAGAATTTATTCACTGGAAGAAAGATTTTGCTAAACCAGAAGGAGCCAAAGTCCCAAAACCACCTTCTTGCTATAAGTTTTTAACACCAACCAAAGTAAAATGGACTGTTTTGCCGGCAAACTATGTGATAAACCCGACAAATCCCCAGTATCTTGGCGAAGATTTTATTAAAAGTGCTGTCTTTAACTCAGCTGAAACCTGGGATGCGGCAACCAGTAAAGAATTAATGAATGATACATATACTATTGATTACACCGCAACCTACGGAGTTCAGGATTATGAGAACGCCATTACTTTTGGAAATTATCCAACGGCTGGAGTAATTGCCGTCACCACTGTCTGGTATAATCCAGCCACAAAGGCAATCGTTGAGTTCGATGTAATGTTTGATACTGATTGGACTTGGGGAGATGCAACTGCCAGTTCAACAGTGATGGATCTACAAAATATTGCTACCCATGAACTGGGTCACGGCGTTGGTTTAGCCGATGTTTATGATACTGTTTGTTCAACAGTAACAATGTATGGCTATTCTGATTACGGCGAGATTCAAAAGAAAACTCTTGAGACACCAGATATTACCGGTCTCCAGACACTCTACGGAATTTAATTATTAGGTGACCGAAGAATTTAGTTTGGGATAAAAGATAACAAAATCCCTCGATTTTGAGGGGTTTTGTTTTTTTGGAGAAAATAAAGTAAAATAAAATTAGGAAAAGGTCGATTAAATAACTAAAAGCAAATTATGAGAAAAGTATTTTTATTAATAGTTGCTTTATTGTTTTCCGGTATTTTGGTTGGAACGGCTTTGGCTCAGGAAGCAGAGCTTCCAGTTCCAGGCTTAACTCCGGATAGCCCATTTTATTTTTTGGAGATAATTTCGGAAGGAATTGGTGATTTTTTTACTTTTGGTGATCTTAAAAAAGCCGAAAGATATGCAAAGCTCGCAACTGAAAGAGTGGCTGAAGCTCA
>Ga0100378_1006506_pt1 | contig 10537 bp, 9 predicted proteins | sample CryGeymeta201502_FD_81535 | JGI IMG/M metagenome (GOLD analysis project Ga0100378, IMG submission 81535) | Groundwater microbial communities from Crystal Geyser aquifers in Utah, USA - Crystal Geyser metaG 2015-02 | ecosystem: Environmental > Aquatic > Deep subsurface > Groundwater | place: USA...
AAAAATAAAACATGATATAGGGTGTCAACAGAGCCATTTAAATCACAAAGAGCAGTTGAGATCAATTGAAGTAACCAAAGGATTTAATTTCAAATCAATTGCTACAAATAAAAATCGGAGGAGATTTTATTTGGTTTCTGACTGAGAACCATGTCTATCTATTCTATGTTAGGATTCTTTAAGGAGGTCAATTTTCTATTGAAGGTATCATACTTACAGATTACTTTCAATAAAACGACAAAATTAATATTAAGGCAAATGACGCAGAATCCATACTGTAGTTGATTCAGATCCTGAATCTAAACACAATCAGAATGATTTGATTCATTCTATTTACTACTTTAACGGAGCCCTATTTTTCTGAACATCATCCCCTTTTCGGACTGGGTCCTTCACATAAAAAAAAATGATAAGAGACTATCGTTTTGATAATTGCAGGTGATCATCTTAAGTTTCTGTCGACTGGAACGAGAGAAACATCTATTTGAGAGCCTAATTTTATCGAAGGAAACCATGATCCAGAGGAACAATCAACATCCGAAATAACAGGCATTAGCTGAACAGTAAAAGGTTTGATATATTAAGCTGACTTTTGATTATCATTTTTTGAGCTCTGTAATTTTCTGAAGCTCGGCCACCCTCTCGATCATTTCCTTCTTGATTTTTTATTTCAGCTTAGGTTCATCTAGATGCTCAATGCTATCAAGATACTGCTGTCTTTCGTCGATTTATGCCACAATCTGATCGAAAAGCTCGTTCAATTCAGCGTTCAACTCTTTCTTGGGCTCTTTCTTATCGTCTTTTTTCTGAGTAACAATAGACTTACAATAGGTTGGGAGTAGGTTTGTCCTTTTTTGTCGACTCTCAGCTTGGCGTTTTCTTTTATTTTCTCCTCATCAAACTTGATGTTTTGAACTTCAGGTAGTTAGGCGGACTTGGGAAGACCTCCTCTTTGTATTTTGAATTTATCCTGTAGCTTTTTGACAAGGTTGGCTCTATCGACACCTCTGTTGGCTGGGATGTTCCTTGCTCTCTGCTCGTAGTATGCTTAGATTTATTTTCTAATGACAGATTCATTCTTTCGCTTCGGGATGAAATCGACAGGATGGAAGACTGGCCTTTCAGGTCTCGGTAGATCAGGGTAGTCAATCACTGTCTTTTGTGGGCATTTTTTGGTATTTGCTAACTTTTCTTTTTCGGCATCGATTTCTTTTTGTGATCTAGGCTTAGGTTTGGGATAGTCAAGTTTGGGCTTTTCTGCGATGTTGTAGAGATCGAACATTTCTTTGCCAGCTTTTGTTTCCCTTCCGAACACTTTCCAGAGTTTCTGAAGTCTTTTGAGCTTTTAAGGGTCAACTTCTTCAGATTCCATTGTATAACAGATTATGAATTAGAACATATTCAAACCAACAAAAATGTTTTCACATCAAAAGATCCTCAAAGAAAAAAGGTTAAAAGAAAGAAACTTTTCAATAATATTGATTGAGCAAATAATATATGTACTCGAATAACAACTTCCCAAATCAAATAAACCCTCATCAGCAGCTCTAACAAGAGATACATGCTCTCAACAATCAATTTGCAAACTGGAAAAGAATAGTGTCGCAATTTCCTCCAAGCTCACAATTTCAAGCTTCTGCTAACTCTCCAAGTCATCCGATACTGCCATAGATCAACTACAAAGTGGACCATATCTACAATATTATATTAGATTTTTGCAGGAAATTTGATAGATAGCTCATGCTCCTCAAGGAAAAACAAGCTTCTTTTTCCAACTTCAATAGGAGTAGAAATGGGCCGACGGATATTCGAGTTCCATATTAATAGGATAAAATTCAGGCAGTCAATGAAAAGATATCAATTTTGGAAGATAACCTTAAAAGAACTCAATAGAACTAAAAGAAATTGGTGGAGACTCTCAATATTATGATGAAAAAATATCAGTGTTAGTCTGACAAGAGCAGAAGTATCAATGAAGACTACTATGCTACCAAAAACATAAATAGTTAACAAAAGAGTGGAACCACCTTATTTCCTCTGAATTTGTGTGGTAAATTCAAGAGAGAAGAGGAGTCGATAAAGAAATAAAATCAAAATACCCGCTTCACCAAAAAAACCGAACACAACAGTCAGTATATTTTGGCAGACAATAGTTATACTTTAGATTACTCCACACAGTCCCAAGCAGTCTCAGTGCCAGAAGGTCACATGAGAATGTTCTGTACATCCGACAATAACAAAAAATCGTTGAAACAGTTTCCCAATCATCCTGGAGCTATTTACCGAGTGGAGGATCAGCGTCCATCACGCTACACAAATTCGGATGTGATCCATTCCAGTAGACATGTATCTTTGGATAGGCATGGACATAGGCTGAGGTTCATGATGGAGAATTTGAATCAATGAGCACCTTCCACATGTGTTTTGATATAAACCCACTTATTGATTTATAAGATGAGTTTATTTTTCTCGCCTCCAGTGAGGACATACTCGCTCATTTTGCAGCACTATCAAGCCCCTGCAGTCATCGATCGGCTCATTTCGACAGGTTTCGTCGAGTTCCAGATGAACCCTTACGACGATTCCAGCGATCCATTCTATCTGATTTATTCTCGCGTGAAGCAACTGAAGTGCAAGATAACAGCCCTCATATAACAAATGACAGAGAAGTATGGCTAGAAGGTACCCACTTTAAACTCAAGCGAAAGATAGCTGACCATCGGTAGGATGAAGGACTACATATAGGAGAAGCAGATCGACTACCTGAAGTATCTGGACATGGAGGAAACAATTATCAGCTAAAAATTGGAAAAATTCAGCAACATGACATCAAATTACGATAGCGTGATTGGCAATTTATGTCGCTTGGAGGAAGAAAGTGATCTAACTAAACTGAAACTATAGGTCGTATCTAAACAGCTATCAACCAACGAGTTCGTCATCCTCACAGGCACCTGCCAGAGAAAGGTGAGATACATTATCGAAAGGCTAATCTTCAGGAAAACCCATGGCCATTCCTACATCATTTTCAAGGACCGTTAGAGCGAAATCTAACGTGACATGTTCCTATGCTTCGTCAGCAAAGGTATCTACAAGAACATAAGCACAAAATTAGACAACATGTTTTCTATCAACAATGCAACTCTCTACAATTTGCCCAACTTAGTTGAGCATCTAACCAATTACCAATAGACCCTAGCCACCAGACTCAAAGAGTATAATCATTTGCTGGAAATAACAGCTGACCAGTTCAATAAGGTCACCCAGGAGCACATACATGTTCCTGAAATCAGTATGCAACATCATCTCGTCAGAATTGCCTATCTCGAAAGAATTATCTATATCATCTGTCATAGCAAGCCTGTGGGATCTCCTGCTAAGCATCACCTGTTTACCATACACGTGCCAGAAAATGAGGTGCTGCCTGAAATACCTGTTAGTCTGATCCCTATCGAAGATCAGAAAAAACCGAGGACGATCATGCCTCGACTTCCTTGTCTGTTTGAAGTCAACATCCTCACGTAGCTATATTCGATTCCCAAATACAACGAAATTCTTCCTTCTATCTTCATGTTGGCAACCGTTCCCTTTCTCTTCGGCATGATGTTCAGCGACATGGGGCATGGACTTATGTTACTCTCGATAGCTTTCTTTTTTAACCTGGGAACGATATTCTATCTGATGGCCTTTATGAGTATTTACTGTGGTTTTATCTACAATGAATTCTTTGGAATGAAGGTCGTTTTGTGGGACCATTTGGGTGTGATCAACGGAGAATGGGGAGTGGCATAGAATGGGCTTAATTTTTAGAATTCCCTCAAAATGAAGATCAGCATGGTGATGGCCTTTGTCCATATGGTCTTTGGAACTGTGCTTAAAATGGTCAACGAAAGGAAAAGGGGACAGATGAAATCTTTCTACCTGGACTCCTTGCCTAAACTTGTTCTGATGTGTACGACAGTGGGCTATCTCGTATATCTGATCATTGCCAAGTGGCTGACTGATTACACGGGCCGGGAATCATAGGCTCCCTCTGTTATCAATACAATGCTTGAGCTCTACTTGGGCTATAAAGATAGAAAGACGAGCATACTAGGATCGATGTAGACTGAGCAATATGTGGGGTCTGTTCTCAATGGTATCAGTGTTGTCTGTCTGTTAGTTATGGTCTTCAATCATACAGTTAGACATCGACTGGAAACTTTCTTGTTCAACAGCCAGAGAAGTAGGCTCAAGCCGAAAGCTGAAAGATATTAAAAACTTTCAGAAGATGATATTGACAATTAGATCAATGAGGAATTAGCCAGAAGCAGAGAAGATTTGACCAATTTCAGGGAGGATAAATCTGTTACTTACTATTATTAGTCCGACAATCACTAGAGCTAACTTGGAGCTTTGGAGGTCTTTGAGTATGTGCTTTCATTGATCAGCAGCACAACTTCCTACCTTCGATTATTCGCTTTGTCCCTGGCCCATGCCAAACTATCACATTTGCTGCTGGATTTCCTTCTTTCCTCCCTTTCAGGTCAGCACCCAAGCATCTCGATCATCCGATGTTTGGTCTTTTTCATGACGACGGTCGGGATGATGCTGATGCTGGACGTAATGGAGTGTCTGATGCATGTGGTTCGCCTGCATTGGGTGGAGTGGATGGGTAAATTTTACACAGGTACTGGTGTGTTGTTTAATCCTGAGGGAGTAGATTTCAAGTGATTGTGTATATGTGTATGGCAAAATATAATTGTGAATCATTTTTTCTTCTTTACGTTCATTTTTAGACCTTTCAGGCTGAAGTCGTTTAGAGCTGGACCCACTTGAAGCATGGGCTTTTCTACTGATTTGTCCCTGTTGAGCTCTTTCTTCTTGAAAATTGGCTCTTCTTTCTTTCGTTTGTCTCCAGCCTCTTTCTTGGCGGACTGGTTGCGACCAAATTTATTCTTTCCAAACTCAAAATTTTTATAGCTCTCGCTCTCTGCATCTTCGAAGTTATCGAATTACTCTTATTCCTCGTTGTTAGAGCCTTCCTCAGCTACATCTTCTTCCTCAAGTTCAATTTAAATTTAGTCAGGTCCTGGCAACTCTTCGTCTCCTTGTACTGACTCGATGCCGTTTTATTCCAAGATATTCTTCTGGGTGATGATGATTTGTCTCATGTCGATGATCATTCTTTCCTGGATTTGCAAATTTATTTCCAGTTCGATGTTTTGGAGCTCGAGAACATGATTTTTTATGATTATTTCTGCATAAAACAAGTGGTACCTAGGGTATCCCGGTTTTCTTTGGACCTTATTTTTCTCATGATGTCTTCTCTTATTTTTTTGGTAGCGGCCATGCTTTCCATGATGTGGAGGTTGGTGATCTCTTTCTTCAACATGTTCTTGCTGGTGCTCAGTTTTAGAGTGTGGATGACCTTACTCAGTTCTTTGATCTCGTTGCAGACCTCGATATTGTCCTCCCAACCTTCATTTTTCTTCATGAGGGCAATTTAACCGCTTTTCTTTCTCATTTCCAGAACGTTGAGGGCGTTTTGCTACTCGATCTACATCATGGCTCTTCGGAGCTGAATCCTTTAGTTGAAGTTTTAGAAAATTTGCTCTTTTATGGACTTGATGTCTTCTTTTTAGTCTATTCTCCCACAGTAAGTACAAACTCCATCTTGCCCAGCTGAACTGCTCTTCCCATGCCGACTCTCAATTCTGGGCAATTTGTCCTTGTTCTCGTAGTTTTCTCTATTCTCCAGACCTCGATTTTCGCTAAGTCGAACTTTCAGCTCATCGATCTCTCTGTGAAGGTCATTGATAATATTTTTATACTCGCTGATATGCAGAGCCACTAATTTTTTGTTCGTGATCGCTTTAGTTTTAATATTTTTGGCTCGATTCGCGTACTTCAAAGTGTTGATTGTTTATTCAAATTGGGCGCTAGAGGGACTGACGTTGACGATCATGACTGTCTTGCAGTTGCCTCCCAAAGAATCTTTCAACAATCTAGTCAATTTAGAGTCTCTGTAAGGCACAAAAAAGCCTTTTTTGTTCTTGTCACCAAGAGCATTGATACAGTTGGCCAGAGCCAGCAGCGACCTGTTAATCTTGGCACCTTCCATCAGCCTGATTCCTCTGTTTTCGGTCACAGTTCCCCTCTATGAACCTGCAAGGTCAATAAGAGATAACTTGCCGATAATGCTTTCTACTTTTATGTTTTTTGTTTTGCTCTGTTTGGAAATGCTGATCTGGAAAACTGCGTGACTTCTCGATGAGGTTTGGTTGGCATTGGTGGCTTATGTGGTTCTTCTCCTGTTGCCAATCAGAAGCAAATTCATGACCTGCTCAGTCGACTCAGCTTTGAACTCAGTCACACCTGCCATGACAATACCTTTCTCCGGATCATCTCTCAATTCCAGGTACCCGGAAGATGGCACAAGCAAATCTCTAATCATTTCGTTGTAGATTTCGACATAGGTGATGATGACGTCGTACTTGTTGTCAGGATCTTTGTCGATATAGTAGAAGATATCCCGAATGGCGAGGACACTACATGAATGGTGAGATACTTAAGGCCGAATGTGTCCTGATTACCGATCATGGTATAGGTCTTGCCTGTACCTGTAGGTCCATAAGCGAAGACTGTGGCATTGAATCCGTTAAGGACAGTTTTGATGAGGGGATGGGTAGTTTCGAAATAGATCTGAATGGAGGCAGTCCTACATTTTAGTTGGTGTGGTTGCGATAAATTTTATCGAAGGCGTATCGCTGTTCTTTTGATCTATGCAGCACATCGATTTGTTTCTTTTCCTCCAGTTCTGCGTCTAACGGATCGAGGATGATCTAACTATCAAGGTCTATACGATGAGGTTATCCTGCACTCGAATGATGTCGTTGTCCCCTGAGTTCTGCTCCTTGACGTTGAGGGGTCGTATCCTGATGGCGACAGTGATGTTGGACTCTTCTTCTTCAGGTACTTTATTAACCTTTTACATTAAGTTAATATAACTCGGAATTGAGAGTCTAACCGATGATTTACTTTCAATCACAAGCAATAATGAAAATAGTAAATTATAAATCATGGATCAGAAAAAACTGCATCTGATCTACACCAGAACCGAGAATGCTGTCGACCAGTCAGTCATGCCTACTTTAGTCTCGAATATCAACTTGGCTTTCAAATAATTGGGAAATCCTTTTTCAACCCACATAACGAATCTCACTCTTAAGGATACAAGGAAACTAAACAAGTTGATCTTTTCGGCATAATTCCCGATGGCTGAGCCAGGTTTGACGTTAAATTCAAAAGACAAAGGTAGGATAGCTTCCTACATTTATTTGAAAAGCTGGCTAATGTGCTTCTTCAGTCTTCGAGCTTAGCTAGCTTCGAGGTTGCTGTCGATAACTGGAAAGACAGTTGTTTTGATGCGCGGGTAGAGCTGTGTGGAGATGGTTGATGCGATGGAATTTCCCATTTGTGAGTTCTTTGATTTAATAATATTATATGGTCTTTTTGCTGTTGATGTATTGTAGGATCGCAGTTGGCTTGTGCTATCTGGATAGTTATCTTTATATCATTATTATCTGTGGCCATGAATATGCTTTTGACGAGAGTGGAATACGGAGTTAAAAGGTTCAAGCATTTCAGAAAACAGCTCATTCTGGATTACAAAAAAGGAAAAAGGCACCAGCATACTAACCCACACGCGATGCCTAATGAGCTCAAGCAAAAGTTGCTAAACGTACCTCATCAAAGATGCAGGAGCATAAGGGTGGTAACTGGAAAAAGATCAGATAAATCTAGAGACAAAGTTTGACTCCTTATGGTCGCTTCGCCAAACACGGTATCTTTCTCGATAGTTTAGGTTTCGTGTTCCAGAAAGACAAATTGCCAGTGTACGACATCCCCAACATTGACGGCTTTGAATTGCTACCCTACGTTTAGTACTTGTCACCCCAGCTGGACGAAAAGCTAGTGGACCACCAGAAAAGAGTCAACCAAGAATTAATCCAGAAGATGAGGTAGAAGGAGGCAGATAAAAATGAGGCTCGTTCTGAGAAAATGTGATTAATGTTTAATAGTTGATCCATATTGATAAAACGAGTGTTACTGTTACAATTTAAATCCATGAACATCAAGCACAAAATCAACAAAAATCGAGAGAACGAGCAGCACAACAATCGATATACTCTTAACAGCAACTATGAGTCCACACCTGCTTTGACCAAGGGTTGGCACTCCATCAATCTCAACAAGGAAAATAATCAAAATGTCAATAACTTCCATCTTGCTCCCAAAGAGGAGCAAAAGTTTGGATTTTATGAAGCTTTCAAATCTTCAGAGTTCCCTAAAAGATTGAGGACATCTGCTAACGAACTCTAGCTGGGTCAGTTCAAGAAGAATAAAAATAAAAATAATCAAGAAGGATTAGTAAACAGCCAGGAATTTGTGAGATTCAGACAGAAACAGACAACCGAACCTCAAGAGGAAGAATACTACAGAGGGGAACACATGACTTTCGGGGTAGCAGGTAGAACTGGCCTCCTGACTTCTCGTGAATTTTTAGAAGACAAAAGAATGAAGAATGAGGTTATCGACGAGATCATGGCAATAAACAAGCGTGGACTGTGTAAAAGCTTTAACGAGTTTAGCCTGGGATCTGGACACTGTGTCAACCATCCTTCCAAAAAGGTAAATGTATCGATATTCAGGCAAAATATAGACTATTGGCATAGCTTAGCTAAGGAGAGGAAGAAATGTTCTATTGCTCCAAATGCGCCATCAATCTTTTACAACAAAACTTCAAAATTGAGGAACTCAAAGATGAGTCTGAAGGACAGTGCAGTTCGTTGAGGCTACAACAAATCTCCAAGTTTTAGCTGAGGCTAAAAGGACTAGAGGAAAGAGCTCGAAGTGAGGCGGAAAAGAATTACATGAAGTAAGAAATAGATCTGATTGATGAGGAGATCATGAACTCCAACAGCACTTTTGACAGGATGGCTGAATTGCTCGAAAAAATGAGAAAGGAATGGATCTTGAATCTGAAAAACCTCCGTCTGAAGGTAAGATATATGAAATTCAGAAAGAAAGCTACGAAAAAGCCAGAAAAGACGAGATATTCGACATGATGAACAACATGAATGACATTCAGCAGGAAATCAAAGAGTACAAGAATATGAAAAAATTCGCAGTGATGAAGGAAAATTAATTTCAATTCATTACCGCATCCCTCAACAACAAACTTTGCAAATTCGAAGAAAATATCCAAAAAACAAGAATCCCCAGTCCCTGCTAAAGACTCTCAGCTCATAGCCTCAGTGAACTTCAAATAATGGACAATATGAGAGAGGAGTTCATGAATTCCAAGGACAACGGGAGCAAACCTAGAAGACAAAGATAGATAACATTTTCCAGAAAGACTGAGCCTCATGAAAGAATCTCCTAGGATGAGTTCACATGCGAGGAACTCAAGCGACCATTTCGGGTGCTGTTTCCTTCAGAGGAGTTTGAGCACAATCCGATGATAGACGGTGAGGTCGAGAAAAGTAAAATGCTGAGTTCTGTTCGTTAGAGACCAACCTATGATAGAATTCATTGATTTAGTTAGCATCAAAGTTCATCCATAATACAATACAGATACAATATTTACCTTTGCAACTTTGAAACAAAACTGTTTTTTTAATTTTTGTGACCTCTCATTCCTTTCATTGTTGGACAAGAGTATCGATCAATTTTTCATGAGAGGACATTTTATTTTTGCAAATAAATACATCAGCTTTGTAATTCAGGATTAAGAATGATATATGTTTGAGGATCACAACAGTCTTTTGATTTTTTCAACTCTCATCATCACAACTTCGCTTTGGTTTTTAGAGTCTCCGATAATCTTTACCCATGTGATAGCTCTCTTATTTGCATTTTTGAACCATTCCGACCTTTTTTTTACAAATTGTCCCGCTTTCATGAAATCATAAATTTATTTCAAACATTGGTCGTATATGCCTTTGCGATAATAAAGCTTCGCTAAATAATATTTGCAATTAAAAGACGCAAAAGATCGAGGCTTGTCTATATTAGTCCATATCTCTTCAGCTTATAAATATTTCTGCTCTGCCGTTTCCTCATCATTCATTTAAAAATATTTCAAAGCTAAATTGGTGAGATAGAGGGCCACATGGTAATGTTTTTTTCCATGAACTTTGATAGATATTTCAATGGCTGCTTCATATAGCTGAATGGCCTGTTAGTATTGGCCCAATTCACCATAGCAGTGGGCCATATTAGTCCATACCCAAGCCACATCACTACTGATTTATCCCTTTTGGGTCGAGCATATATCTTTCAGTTACTCAAATGCATCAATGGCTTCTCTGTTTTTTTATATATTTATGTATGAGAACCCCAGATGATTCAGGATCTCGATCTTTTCGTTATAAGTAACTCTGCAGAATGGAAACAAACTTCTTGCTAGCTCATAGTAGCTACAGGCCTACGACCATAACTAAAGTTCATACAGTTTATTTGCAAGCAATTTGAGGGATCTGAATATTTCATA
>Ga0100378_1006507_pt1 | contig 10536 bp, 8 predicted proteins | sample CryGeymeta201502_FD_81535 | JGI IMG/M metagenome (GOLD analysis project Ga0100378, IMG submission 81535) | Groundwater microbial communities from Crystal Geyser aquifers in Utah, USA - Crystal Geyser metaG 2015-02 | ecosystem: Environmental > Aquatic > Deep subsurface > Groundwater | place: USA...
CCCGAACCGCCGCCATGATGTCAGCCGGTAAAACATCCTGAACCACCAGAAACCCGTCGCGCCGATAGTCGGAAATCTGTTGTTGGGTCAGCATGATGGCACCTTATGGCAAAAGAATTGACACGATGGGCGGATAGATCAAAAGCACCGACAACGCACACAGCTGAACCGCTATGAAGGGCAGGAAGCCTTTGAATATGTCGGTCAGCGAAATATGCGCCGGCGCCACGGATTTCAGATAGAACGCGGCCGGGCCGAACGGCGGTGACAGGAAAGACACCTGCATGTTCATACAGAACACCACGCCGAACCATATTGCCACATGCCGCGGGTTCAGTTCCCCGAACAAGCCGATCTCGTCGATCGGCAGGCGCAGTACGATGGGCAGAAACACCGGAATGATCAAAAGAACGATCCCCACCCAATCCATGAACGCGCCCATGAACAGGAAGATCAGCATCATCACCAGAATGATCCCCATGGTGGGCAGATCGGCCCCCACCACCATATCGGCCACATAAACCGGCCCTCCGGCGATGGTATAGGCCCCGGCCAGGGCCGCCGCGCCGATGGTGACCCAGATGATCGTGCCGGTGGATTTCAGTGTGCGCATCAGCGAATCCCACACGAGGTCAAAGCTGGCCTCGCCGCGGAACATGGCGATGATCAGAACCGCCACAGCCCCCATGCCCGCCGCCTCGGTGATGCCGGTGATCCCGCCATAGATGCTGCCCAGGACGACACCGATCACCACGATCGGCGCGACAAGACCCTTGCCCAGAGACCAGGCCCGCGCCGACCGGGCCCGCCCGAAGACAAGGTAAATCAGCACAAGTGAAACCGCCACAAGGCCGCCGAAGATCGGCAGGAACGCAGCGGTGCCAAAGGCGATGTCATCACCCGTGTTGCTGGCGTTCTGGCCTGTCAGTTCGAGAAAAACCACCCGCAGGAACAAAAAGGACGAAAACGCCGCCACGAGGATCGACAGGAACGCCACGAACAGGCCAGCCTTTTCGGCACCTTGAGGTTCACCCGGTTTTGGCTCGGGCAGAGGGGCATCTTCGGGGTGCATCTGGGTGCGGATGATGATGTAGATGATGATGAAACAGGCCAGCATGAAACCGGGCAGGAATGACGCGGTGAACAGCGCCTTAATGCTGGTTTCGGTGATCAGACCATAGATGATCAGAACGATGGATGGCGGAATCATCGTCCCCAGACACCCCGACGCACAGATCGTGCCGATGGCAAGGTTCTGGTTATACCCAAGGCGCAGCATCTGCGGCAGGGCAATCAGGCCCAACAAAACGACCTCGCCGCCGATGATTCCGCTCATTGCGGCCATGATGACGGCCATGATCGACGTGACGATGGCAATGCCGCCCCTCGTGCGCGACAGCCAGATGCTGAGCGAGGAATACATGTCCTTGGCGATGCCGCTGCGCTCCAGCAGGGCGGCCATGAAGATGAACAGCGGGATGGATATGAGAACGTAATCCGTTAACAGCCCGTATATCTTTTGCGCCAGGATGTTCAGCGGCCCCGACCCGGGCCGCCCGGTCAGGATGCCGTCGCCAAACGTCCATGGCTGCAACAGCAGCGTGGGTTCGAATTTCATTACCAGCACGACGACCGCCATGAAAGCACTGGCCATGCCAAGGGGCATTCCGATCGCCAACAGCACCATCAGGCCCAGCAGCAGAACCAGCGAGATTGTTCCGATATCCATCTCAGTTCTGTCCCGTCTTGCTTTGGATGGCGCCCCGGGTGACATCCAGATCACCCACGCCGTCGGCGCCCACGGCGCGTTTCAGACGTTCAAGTTCGTCCTGGTCGATGTCATCGGCGGCGGTGTGCTTCACCGGCGCAAGGTTCCAGTCGGCAATAAGGTTGAGCACGGCCTGCACCGCGACCATCGCCACGATGAACAGCACCAGTGGTTTCAATGTCGCCGGAATGGGCGGATCAAAGGCGGTGCCGAATGTTTCCCAGCGCGCAAATTTCTGAAACGCCTCGCCATAGCCGCCATAGATCAGGAAAAACGCAAACGCCACGATCAGCGCCACGGACACCACATCGCAGGCATGTTGCAGCGGCCGGGGCAGCACATCGTACAACAGGAAGATGCGGATATGGCTGCGCTGCTGCATCGCGTACAACCCGGCTGTCAGAAAAACGAAACCGGCCAGCCATAGCGACAGTTCATTCGCCCAAAGGGTCGGCCTTTCAAACACATAGCGTGCGATCACCTCAAAAATCATGACGCAGGTCAACATGATGACCAGCATCATCGTGACCCGGCCGATGAACACCGCCAGCCTGTCGAACATACCACCCGATTTGTATTCCATCGGCGCAAGGCGCAGCGTCATCATTCCGACAATCAGCAGAATAACCGCGCCGATAGCGGCCAGAAGATCAAGAATGTCGATGTAATTGCCCAAAACGATCGGCATGTCTGGCGCCACGTCGACGCGGCCCAGAAGTGCTGCAAGCTGATCATTCTGGCCGCCAAATACAAGAATGAAGGCCGGCATGTGCCAGATCACCCAACCAAAGGTCAGGATGAATCCCGTCGGTGCCAGCCATTCAATCAGGCTGCCAGATTTCTGTTCCATGGCTTTGTATTCCTGCACCTGACCGAAAAAGAGATGCGGCGGGCCCCTGCTGTCAGGGGCCCGCCAAACCGTGAAGCGCGATCAGTTGTTCGCAACAAGACCCAGTTGCGACAGATAGGCGAGATGCGATTCGACCAGAGCCTTGGCTTCGGGCGTATCCGCAAACTCAGGCCAGGTGGACTGCGCAGCGGCGCGGAAAGTGGCCAGGTCTTCTTCGCTCCACGCGCTGAGGGTGACACCCTGCTGACGCAGTTCGGCGGCGGCTTCGGCATTCGCCTTTTCAAAGGTCAACGCCGTGCGCAAGGCCAGGCTTTCCATTGCGGTCGAGATGATCGCGCGGTGGTGTTCCGGCATCGCATCCCAGACGTTCTTGTTGCAGGCCAGGTGATCGGACGGCATCGAGTGGAAGCCGGGGAAGTTGCTGTACTTCACCAGATCGTACAGGCCGATCGATTTGTTGTTGGCCAGACCCGAGTAATCGGTGGCGTCGATGATGCCGGTTTCCAGCGCGGTGAACACTTCGGTGAAATCCATCACGATGGGTGATGCGCCGAGTTTCTCAAAGATCTTGGTTTCCATGCCCGGAGGCGACCGGAATTTCCAGTTTTTCAGATCGGCGATGCCGGTAATCGGCTTTTTCGAGGCCAGGCTTTCCTGACCATAGACCCACCAGCCGATCAGCTGCATGTCGAACTTGTTGTACAGTTCTTGCGCTGCTTCGAGACCGCCACCGAAGTACAGCCAGCTCAGCTGTTGGTAGGGCGTGGAATAGCCGCCCATGATGTCACCGACGAACTGGAACGCGCTGTTCTTGCCGGTCTGATAGGCCCCGCCGGTCATGTCACAATCCAGAATACCGGTGGCAGCAGCATCGAAGGTTTCCACGGTTTTCACCACGGATGAGGCGAAGAACGGTTCGATGTTGATCTCGCCATTCGACATGGTTTCGATCTTGTCAAAGAATTCCTGCGCCAGCTGGCCCGACACCTGTTCCGAGTTGTAGTGGGTCTGAATCCGCAGATTCGTGGTTTGCGCAACCGCGACCGAACCGGTCGCAAGAAGCGTGGTGGCCGCCAGCGAAGCAACGGCTTTCTTGGTGAAATTCATTCTGTCCTCCCAGACATTTGGGCACCAGCGTGGCCCGCATGGCCCTCTTTCGGTGCGTCATCTTGTCAGGTTAGCAATTCAGCCCCGCACCGACAAGAAAATTCCAGAAATATAAAAATATTGAAATTTCATTTGTTATTCGATTTTATACTCTTGCGTGACAAGAGGCGAACCTGACCCATGGCAGTCAAGATCGATACACCGGCCATTTATGAAAGTATGCGACACAAACTGGTCACGGCGGTATTTCCGCCCGGTCAAAAGTTGAAGCCGGCTGTTTTGATCGGGGATTATGGGTGTTCGATCAATACCTTGCGCGAGGTTCTTCTGCGCCTGTCCGCCGTTGGATTGGTGACATTCGAAGATCAGCGCGGGTTTCGCGCCTGCGCTGCGTCGGCCCGACGCCAACATGATCTGACCCGGTTCCGCATCCTGCTGGAACAGGAAGGAGCAACCCATTCGATCCGCAATGGCGGGCTGGAATGGGAGGCGCGCCTGACCGCCGCCCATCACAAACTGTGGCACATCGAATCCCACATCGCAGATCAGGGAGAGATCGCCCCCATGGTCGATCTTTGGTGCGCCGCCGAGTGGGAGTTTCACGACACCCTGATGTCAGCCTGCGATTCGGCTTTGCTGCGCCAGACATTTGCGCAGATCTACGACCAGTTCCGTCAACAGATGGTGACCAGAGAAAACAACTTTGGCTATTTTTCCGGCAATTTGCAGGAACATGCCGACATCGTCGCGGCCGCGCTGGACCGCGACGAACCTCTGGTGCGTCGGCGGATTCACGATCATCTGTCGCGCAACCTGATCACAATCGGCGTGTCGGACGCGACGGCTCAGTCGCGCTTCAGCTCGACCGCCGGGGCATAGGCAATAAAGAACGGATTGGCGAAACCCGGTTTGCCATAGGTCAGCGGCGTGTGATCGTCGAACCGCACGACATGGCCACCCGCCCCGTGCAGCACGGCATGGCCCGCCGCCGTGTCCCATTCCATCGTCCGACCCAGGCGGGGGTACAGATCGGCCTCGCCCGTCGCCACCAGACAGAATTTCAAGGACGAACCTGCGCTTTTCATGTCGGCCACGACATATTTTGAAATGTAGTCATCGGTGGCCTGATCGCGGTGCGATTTGCTGGCCACCACCATCAGGGCCTGGTTGTCGGGCTGTGACACCGCGATCTGCGTCGTGTCGCCCGGCGTATCCTTGGCAAAAGGACCGGTCTCTTCCACCGACCGACCCGTGGCCGTGGTATAGAACAGCCGCCCCTTGGCCGGCGCATAGACCACACCGCGGATCGGCGCCCCATCCACCACATAGGCGATGTTGACGGTGAAATCGCCGCGCCGCTGCACGAATTCCTTTGTGCCGTCCAGCGGATCGACGATCAGAAATGTGGTGGCCTGCACCGTGTGAGATGCGGCCTGTTCCTCGGTCACCAACGCAACATCGGGGAAGGCCGCGCGCAGACCGGCCGAGATGATCGCATCGGCGGCTTCGTCCGCCTCGGTCACCGGGCTGGCGTCGGATTTTGTCTTTACTTCAAAATCCGGGCCATCGTAAATTTCCATGATCCGGTCCCCCGCCTGAAGCGAAAGCCGCCGCATGACCTGGGTGAGGGTGTCAAAATCCATGGGCGTATGTCCTGCCTAGTCTAATTGTCGCCAAATTCACATGGCAAGTGTTTCTCATCCGTACGGACCTTATGCTATGGTGTGCAGGGATCGGCAAGAAATCCGTGCAGCAATATCCCTTCGCGCCCTCGGGCCATGAACCGGCAGGCTAACCCAGATGTTTCAGCGTCAGACCCGCGACACGTTCAGCAGCGCCACCAGCATTCTGGAGCTGATCTATCACAACACGGTGCGCAGCATCCGCAAGACGCATTCCAACGCCTTGATGTCGATCCTGATGAACATCCTGCAAACGGTCATCTTCGTTGCTGCGTTCTTTTTGCTGTTCACGGTTCTTGGGATGCGCGGCAGCGCCATTCGCGGCGATTTCATGGTCTACATCATGTCGGGGATCTTCCTGTACATGGTTCATACCCGCACCGTGACTGCTGTTCTGGGGTCGGAAGGGCCGGCCAGCGCAATGATGAAACACGCGCCGATGACCACCGCCATTGCCATCGCCTCGGCCGCTCTGGGGTCGCTCTATATTCAGGTGTTGTCGATGGGTATCGTGTTGTATTTTTATCATGTGATCTGGGGGCCGATCCACATCGCCGATCCCACCGGGGCCTTTGCCATGGTGTTGCTGTCGTGGTTTTCGGGGTTTGCGGTCGGCATGATCTTTTTGGCGCTGAAGCCATGGGCGCCTTCGATCGTGAACATCCTGGCCATGGTCTATACCCGGGCCAACATGATCGCGTCAGGCAAGATGTTCGTTGCCAACAAACTGCCCGCGACGATGTTGCCGTTTTTCGACTGGAACCCCTTGTTCCACACGATTGATCAGGCGCGGGGCTTTGCCTTCATCAACTATTCGCCGCACAATTCCAGCACCGACTATCCACTTTATGTTGCGTTGGCGCTGTTGATGGTGGGGCTGATGGGCGAGTTTTACACACGCAACCATGCCTCGATGAGTTGGGGCGCCCGGCGATGATCGTTCAACCCCCAACACAGGCCCAACACAGGCCCGCCACGAGGCCGCGCCGGACAGGTGTTGCCCAATGATGATCTGCGCCACACGTTCGACACCACCGTGCGGGGGATCGTAGCCGGCCATCAACCCGGACCGCACAGCAAAGATTCCGTGGTTCGCGCCGCTTGCAGGCCCCATATCAGCCCCTTATATACCCCGAGACGCCCAGCCGGGGGCTTTGTTCCCGGCATTTTAATTGGGATCGCCGGGGAAATGCCGCACCGCGGGTTGCCCTGCATATATATCGCCTGAGAAGAGGACCATGAGCATGGCCAAAGTCATCGGAATTGACCTGGGAACCACCAACAGCTGCGTCGCCATCATGGATGGCAGCCAACCGCGCGTGATCGAAAACGCCGAAGGGGCCCGCACAACCCCGTCGATCGTCGCCTTCACCGACGACGAACGCCTCGTCGGCCAACCCGCCAAGCGGCAGGCGGTCACGAACGCCGAAAACACCATTTTTGCCGTCAAGCGTCTGATCGGTCGCCGCGTCGATGACGTGGATCTGGCCAAGGACAAGAAGAACCTGCCCTATTCCGTCATCAACGGCGGCAACGGCGATGCCTGGGTTGAAGTGCGCGGCGAGAAATACTCGCCCAGCCAGATTTCGGCTTTCATCCTGCAAAAGATGAAGGAAACCGCCGAATCGTATCTGGGCGAAGAAGTGACGCAAGCCGTCATCACCGTGCCCGCCTATTTCAATGACGCCCAGCGTCAGGCCACCAAGGACGCCGGCAAGATCGCCGGGCTTGAAGTGCTGCGGATCATCAACGAACCGACCGCAGCCGCGCTGGCCTATGGTCTGGACAAGAAAGAGACCAAGACGATCGCGGTCTATGATCTGGGCGGCGGCACCTTCGACGTGACCATTCTGGAAATCGACGATGGCCTGTTCGAGGTGAAATCCACCAACGGCGATACGTTCCTCGGCGGTGAAGACTTTGACATGCGCATCGTCAATTACCTGGCCGACCAGTTCAAGAAGGACAATGGCGTTGACCTGACCAGGGACAAGATGGCGTTGCAGCGGCTCAAGGAAGCTGCCGAAAAGGCCAAGATCGAACTGTCCTCGTCCAACCAGACCGAGATCAACCAGCCATTCATCAGCATGGACCCGAAAGGCGGCCAGCCTCTGCACCTTGTGCTGAAACTGACCCGTGCCAAGCTGGAATCGCTGGTGGGGGATCTGATCAAGGCCTCGATCAAACCGTGCCAGGCCGCGCTTAAGGATGCGGGCCTGACCGTGGGCGACATCGACGAGATCGTGATGGTCGGCGGCATGACCCGGATGCCCAAGGTTTTGGAAGAAGTGACCAAATTCTTCGGCAAGGAACCCCACAAGGGTGTGAACCCAGATGAGGTTGTGGCACTGGGTGCCGCGATCCAGGCCGGTGTTCTGCAAGGCGACGTGAAAGATGTCGTGCTGTTGGACGTGACGCCGCTGTCTTTGGGCATCGAAACCCTTGGCGGCGTGTTCACCCGGCTGATCGACCGCAACACCACGATCCCGACGAAAAAGTCGCAGATTTTCAGCACCGCCGAAGACAACCAGAACGCCGTCACAATCCGGGTGTTCCAAGGCGAACGCGAAATGGCCGCTGACAACAAGATCCTCGGCCAGTTCAATCTGGAAAGCATCCCCCCTGCCCCGCGCGGAATGCCGCAGATCGAGGTGACGTTCGACATCGACGCCAACGGCATCGTGTCGGTCGGCGCCAAGGACAAAGGCACCGGCAAGGAGCAGAAGATCACCATTCAGGCTTCGGGCGGGTTGTCGGATGCGGATATCGAAAAGATGGTGCGCGACGCCGAAGAAAATGCCGAGGGTGACAAGAAACGCCGCGAACTGGTCGAGGCCAAAAACCAGGCTGAATCGCTGATCCATTCGACCGAAAAGGCCATGGAAGAGCATAAGGACAAGGTTGACCCGACCACGATCGAAGCCATCGAACTGGCCATTGCCAACCTGAACGAACAGCTTGAATCGGAAGATGCAGGCAAGATCAAGGGCGGCATCCAGAATGTGACCGAGGCGGCGATGAAGCTGGGCGAGGCCATTTACAAGGCCGAGCAGGCGAAAGCCGGCAATGAGACCGACGACGATGATCGCGATGGTCCCAGCAGCGTGGATGACGATATTGTCGACGCCGATTTCGAGGATCTGGGCGACGACAAGCGCGCCTCGTAACTGCGGCCCGGAATGACTGTGAACCGGCTCGGCCATGTCGGGCCGGTTCATGCGTTCCCAAAGGATGAGACCTGATGGCAAAACGCGACTATTATGAAACGCTGGGTGTGGCCAAGGGGGCGTCGGCCGAGGAAATAAAACGCGGTTTCCGCCAGAAGGCAAAGGAACTGCATCCCGACCGCAACTCTGACAATCCCAACGCCGAGGCCCAGTTCAAGGAAGCGAACGAAGCCTATGACGTTCTGAAAGACCCCGAAAAAAAGGCCGCGTATGACCGTTACGGTCATGCCGCCTTTGACGGTGGCATCGGTGGCGCAGGGCGTGGTCAGCGGCCGGGCGGGTTTGGCGCCGGTGGACAGGGCGATTTCGCCAGCGCCTTTTCCGATGTGTTCGACGATCTGTTCGGCGACATGATGGGTGGGCGTGGTGGGCGCGGGGGTCAACGCGCCACCCGCGGCAGCGATCTGCGCTATAATCTGCGGGTTACCCTCGAAGAGGCATATAACGGCCTGCAAAAGACCATCACGGTTCCCACGGCGCTGGCCTGTTCCACCTGCAACGGCACCGGCGCCGAAGGCGGTGCAGAACCCAGCGTTTGCCCGACCTGTTCGGGTATGGGAAAGGTGCGCGCCCAACAAGGCTTTTTCACTGTTGAACGTACTTGCCCCACATGCTCTGGCGCGGGGCAAACGATCAAGAACCCCTGCACCGCCTGTGGCGGTCAGGGCCGGGTGCAGAAAGACCGCGCCTTGTCCGTGAACATTCCGGCGGGCGTGGAAACAGGCACGCGCATCCGCCTGTCCGGCGAGGGCGAAGCGGGCCTTCGCGGCGGACCCGCAGGCGATCTCTATATCTTCATCGAAGTGGCTGACCATGCGCTGTTCCAACGTGAGAGCCAGCATTTGTTCTGCCATGTCCCTGTGTCCATCGTCGCGGCAGCGCTGGGGGGCGACATCGAGGTGCCCAACATCGACGGTGGCCGAAGCCGCGTAAAGGTGCCCGCCGGCAGCCAGTCCGGCAAGCAGATGCGCCTGCGTGGCAAGGGAATGCCAATGCTGCGCGGCGGTGGCTTTGGTGACATGTATATTGAGCTGGCCATCGAAACGCCGGTCAACTTGACTTCGCGGCAGAAGGATCTTCTGCGGGAGTTTGAAAAACTGTCAGAGGAGAATAATCCTGAAAGTTCGGGATTTTTCAAGAAAGTCAAAACGTTCTGGGACGGAATGAAAAACTGAAATCTTAAGCGCCAATAATTAACAAAGCCCTGGAATTCGATTTTGTCATCCGACGGTCGGTCGCTTTGTTTTGGCGCGCCGATTGCTGATCTGCACCCGAATTTTGACATAGGGCGGTGACATGGTCCGGGGTTGTTGATTGACGGTGCGGTGTGGGGGCGGGGGTGTTGTTCCGCGTCAGGTGGGCCGTGGTGGCAGTCGAGCGCCAAATAGCAGCCGGATCAGTTTCTGGCGCTGGCATGAGGCATGCTGGCAGCGTAATGACGATGCGGTCTTTTCGACGATGGTCGCTGCCAGTTTGACCGTAAGCGGTGCACAGACCTGTGAAAATCGTGTTTTCGTGGCCTCTGAAGAACCACACAAATTCAGGCACAGTTCACTTTGGACGGGAATCTGTTTGATTCGTAACACTGGATTCGATCAGTAGTAGCGCCAACTCAAAGAGGCGGTTCGGTTGATTTGAACAGGTTCCGGGCATTTCGTAAGTGGGTTGCCGCCTTGATGACGCTGCCACCGGAACCGGCACCAGCGCGTTGAAGTAGGCCTGATCGGGGGTCTTTCCGCCAAGCGATGAATGTGGGCGGCGGCTGTTGTAGAAGCCCAAGTACCGCCCGATCGAGGCGCGGGCTTCCGAGACGCTGGCGTATGCCCGCAAATAGACCTCCTCGTATTTGATGGTCCGCCACAGGCGCTCGACGAAGACGTTGTCGCGCCAGGCCCCCTTGCC
>Ga0100378_1006508_pt1 | contig 10536 bp, 15 predicted proteins | sample CryGeymeta201502_FD_81535 | JGI IMG/M metagenome (GOLD analysis project Ga0100378, IMG submission 81535) | Groundwater microbial communities from Crystal Geyser aquifers in Utah, USA - Crystal Geyser metaG 2015-02 | ecosystem: Environmental > Aquatic > Deep subsurface > Groundwater | place: USA...
CAATTATGCAAATAGCAGTAGCCTTGCTTTTCTATATGGCCAACTCATTGGCCTTCCTGTTCTTATTGAGATTCATCTATGGATTTAGCTTTGGCTTTACAGTAGCAGTCACAACAAGTATGTTTGCTGAGATCACTCCTGAGAAGTATAGAGGAAAGGGTGTTCTTTTGATAAACTTTTGCATATCTATCGGGAAGTTATACGGTGTTTGCTTAGGGTATGCATTCATCGAGAGTGATCTGACCCAGAGTAACTGGAAGGTGATGATGATCTGTGGCAGTCTACCTAATCTCATAGTCCTTCTTGGGAGCTATTTCGTGCTCACATAATCTCCCAGATTTTTGCTAACCAACCAAAAGTACGAAGAAGGGATTGAGGTCTTGAATACAATGCTCAAAACAAACAAAGTAAGACTTCAGATTTCCAATTATGAATAAGAAGTAATCAGGGAAGAATTCAAACCTTTGGAATCTGATAATCAAGATCATCTTTCATTCAAAGCATTAGTCAGTAACTAAAATTTGCCAAAGACTATTGCCATAGCCACATGTTGGGTCATCATTAATTTTAGCTTTTATGGACAACTCACTGTATAGGCCTTTCACATTTCTGGGCCAAAAGTACCCCTGAGGTAGGGCCTGTCAAAGTATTTCTTTACTGTATTTGGCTAGCTTCCTAGTCTGTTCCTGACTCTCTATATGATAGACCATCCATAATTTGGAAGGAAAAAGTCCCTCATAGTTTACTTTCTAGGAGCAGCTCTCTTTCATTTTCTATTCGCTTGTACTTTTTGGACGACGATAGGATCTATTGCCCGATTTTTCATGAAGGATGTCTTCTCAATCCTTTATCCGTTGACAACCGAGTCATTTGATACAAAAATAAGAACCAAAGGGTTTGGGCTATGTTCAGGAATCGGCAGGGTAGGTTCTATCTTGATGCCTTTTATCGCGATTCCCTTGGATAACTGGAATCCTTCGTCGGTTTATATATCATTTTCGGTGCTATCATTGGTGGCTTGTACTATAGCTTGGAAGAAAATAGAGGAAACAATGCACAAAAGCCTTGATAGTGAACATGAGGTCAAGTTCAACGAGCAAAAAAGTGAGCCAATTCTCTTGAGAGACATGCGGCCTTGATTTATGATAAATTATGATAACTTTTGTCCCTATTACTATTATTATTATTATTATTATTATTATTATCAGCATAATGAGTTATTAGCGATGGTAAAATATATCACGAGTAACATCAGCATCCAAAATAAACCTTGACAATACTCTTTGCAATTTCATGCAAAGTATCAGCGCTGCTTGTCTCTAGCCAGCTTCTCAGTTCACTGTAGTCAATTTTATCGATGGTCTTACCAGTCGACTTCAAGTAATCAGCAAAAATGACCACTAAATGTTATCTGTCCGTAAAAATGTTGTTGAAAGAATTCGAGATGAGTAGGACCACCAAAAGATAATTTAACTTGTTACCTTTCTTTTATCCTTTCTTGTGCAATTGCCTCAGAATTCCAAATACGTAAACTGTGGACTTACGATAGCTATCCTTAAAGGCTCCTTCAAATTCAGTCTCGTTAATTTCTACTTTGAAGGCAGCCTTGAAACCAGAGTTGACATCGCATATTTCTTTGAGGAGATACCCGCAGTTGTCATAATAAGTTTCAAACTTGACCTCAGCTCGACCTAAATCCTCCTCAACATCTTTGACATGTTTTTTGAATTCGGGGGTCATGATGTATTCACTCCACTTCAGGCCAGGGAATTTGTCATTAAGATACTGTTTGCTTGCTAACCCAGCTCTGTACTTTCTCAACAGAATGATATAGTATTTTTGGAGGTTGTAGGCAAGCATGTACTTTTCGTGAGTTCTGAGCATATCTCCTCCACTCTTCATCAAAATTTCAACATTATCCCTCAGGAAATCAATCTCATCTTTCTTTCGATCAAGAGCTTCTTTCTCTAACTGATATTTCTGGTTCTTTTTACGGTATATTTTGCTTGTAGGAATCACATCTTAGCGAGTTTAATCATGATTTTTTTTCTGAATGAAAGAGCTTTGATTCTCTTTTCTTTTGAATTTTTTATTGTAAAGGATAATCGAGGCTTGAGCAATGTCCGGAAAATATTTAGCAAAAATAGGGTGCTTTCTAATTTCTGCGAAATTGATTCTTTTCAATGTGTTCACCTCGAATATTTGCTTAAATAAGCTCTCTATTTCAGGAGTGCAGTTGCTCATCATTCTCTTTTTAGTCTTCTTCACTACTGCCGAATAGCTGAAATTCTCAGCTGCAGCTTTTAGTTCAGCTTCTTTGCGACTAGCAGGCCATCTCGGGTTCAATTCTGTATTGACAATGATATACTAAAAGGAAATTATAGGTTGAGCATAAAGAAGAAGAGGACGCCGAATGCCCACATGTCGACCTCGTAGCCATATTAGTTTCCTCTGTATATTTCGGGAGACATAAATTGCTCAGTTCCCAAAATGGTGCCCTCTACATCTGATTGTTTTTTGCTGAAGCCAAAATCAGCTAACTTGAATACCTTTATAATGATACCCATACTTATTTACCGTTCTCCATCTTTACCAGAACGTTCTGAGATTTGATGTCTCTATGCAAGTACTGCTCGTTGTGAAGAGCCTCCAGGCCTCGGATGATTTCTGCCAGGATTTAGATTGCTTTGTTGAGCGGAAACACCTTGTCCTTGAATCTGGCTTGGTAATTGACCAGATCTCCTCCATCACAATACTCCAGACAAAGATAGTAGAAATCTTGGTCTTGATGAACGCTGTAGAGTTTGATAATGTTGGGAGAGTTCATAGTTTTCATGCACTCGATCTAGCCATCCAGGTATTCCTGCAGATGGGGCTCCTATTGGATCATTTTATAGGAAATTAACTTCAGAGCATAAAGATGGCCCTTTTAGTCCTCAACAAGATAGACATCACCGTAAGCTCCCTTCCCGAGCCTTTTCTTGTTCTTAAATCTCTCCAAAAACATCGTAAAAAGAATTAATATAGCACAAATTTATACTACTGCCCCTGTCATTACAATTATATCTCCTTTTCGTGTTCAAATTCTTGGTGTGGAAGCTGAGGATAACTTTGAGGGAATTTAAAACAAAAACGTTTGATTTACTCGCAAGTAGTCCTCGAGAAATTATCATATCAATAATATTAGAATTAAATCTATCAAGTTTAGTAACAAGCAGATAGCCTAGCTAAATTAAGATAAAGCCATAAAAATATGATAGTAGTAGTATCAAAGGCCTCCGAAGTAGACGATGACTATACTTTTGGCAATCTCATGCAAAACCTCGTCGTCAGCATTCTCCAGCCATTCTCTAAGCTCCAAATAATCGACAGTATCTACTGTCTTTTTGCATTCGATAAAGTAGTCGCTCAGAATGTTCGAGAGAGATTACTTATCGACAAAGAAAGTATTGAAACTATTGGATATTAATAAAATGCACAGTAAATAGTTTAGCCTATTTCCTTTGTTTTTACCTTTCTTGTGCATTTATCTTAACAATCCAAAGACGTATACTGTAGACTTTCTGTAGCTGTCCTTGAAATCCCCTTCGAACTGGGTTTCATCGATCTCCTTCTTGAATGCCTTTTTGAAGCCTGAATTTATTTATTCGATGTCTTTCATCAAAGAGGCACAGGTTTCGTATAAACTTTAGAATTTACTCTCAGCCATAGCGAGGTCTTTGTCTATTTGTTTGATTTGTTTCTGAAAGGCTGGACTTTTGCTGTAATCGTCCCACTGGAGCCCAGGGTAATGATCTTCTTGATACTTTTTGCTGATGAGACCTGATCTGAACTTCTTTAGTAAGATTATGTAGTATTTTTGTAAATTGTAAGTCAACATGTACTTTTCATGCATCTTGAGAATGTTCTCTTCGCATTTCATAAAAATTTGAACATTGTCTCTCAGAAAATCCTTTTCAGCCTTTTTCCTATCGATGGCTGACTTCTCGAGGGCAAACAATCGATTGGGGCCTGGTGTGTATGGTGAGGGCTCTTATCTTGATGAAAATTTAGATATCTTTGATGTACTCGTTTCCTTTCTCTTGTACTTCTGACTATACATGATGACTGAAGATTTTGGTATTTATGGAAAATGTTTGGCAAAAATCGGATGTTTCCTGATCTATGCGAAGTTGATTCGCTTCTTCGGGTCAAGCTCGAATATCTGCTTGAAGAGATTTTACATGTCCTAATTGCAATTACTCATTATTCTTCGCTTTGTCTTTTTGACTGTGGCCGCGTAACTGAAATTTTAAGCCTACCTTCGAAGCTCAGCCTCTTTGCGATGGGGTGGCCAATAAGGGTTCATTTCTACATAGCAGATAGCATACTGAAGGGGTAGTCAAGGTTTAGCATGAAATAGAAAAGGACTCCGAAAGCCCACATATCTATCTCATAACCATACTACTCTGCTTTGAATATTTATGGTGCTATGTATTGCTATGTTCCTAAAATTGTTCCCTCGACTTCTGCCTGCTTCTTGCTAAACCCGAAATCAGCTAGTTTAAATATCTAAGTCATCCATTTGTTACCTCTCTTCCGTTTTCATTTTTGACCAAAACATTCTCAGGTTTGATATCTCGATGAAGATACTGTTCTTGATGCAATGCCTACAGCCCCATAATAACTTCCGCCATCACCTATGTTGCTTTTTTCAGACTGAATACTTTTTACTTTAGTTTAGCTTGGTAATTCGCTAAATCGCCTCCATCGCAATACTCCAGTAATAAATAATAGTAGTCGTTATCTTGCTCGACGCTGTGAAGCTTGATGATATGCGGCGAGTCCAAAGTTTTCATGCACTAGATTTAGCCATCTAGATATTATTGCAAATGTGGTTCAGCCTCTATCATTTTTACTGAGATTAGCTTTAGGGCAAATAACTCCCCTTTTTCGTTTTCGACCAAATAAACGTCTCCATATGCTCCTCTCCCTAACCGCCTTTTGTTCTTGTATTTCTCTAAAAACATCATTTGAAATATCTTATATAAACATTAAAAGCCTAATTTTGATATCATAAACTTTCAAGAGTTCATAAGATGTTGTTGAAAGATGATGAATGGCCAACAAAGAAAGAATATTTTCGACTTTTTTCCCTTTTTGATCCTGAAAATTGTCCTTATAGAATATTTCCTTTAATAAGTGAGTAAAAAGAGAAGTATAGTTGTGTTTTTAATAACTTAACTAAATTATACGATGAACATCAATGCTCAACCCTGGAAGTAAATCTTGATGATGGTCCTAGCAATATTATTGAGGGTAGTCTCCTTACTTTTAGACATCCACTGTCTCAGGTCACTGAAATCCAATTTTTCGATCGGCTTTTTCCTATCTTCAACATAGTCCTTAAAAATTTCTCTCAAGTTCTCAGTGTCAGAGAAAATGTTGTTGAAAGCGTGAGAAATGACTAACAAAGAAAGAATGTAGTTGAGCTTGTTCCCTTTTTTAGTCCTGTTCTTCAGAGCCTCCCTCAGGACCCCGAAGATATATATGGTAGACTTTCTGTAGCTTTATTTGAACTCGTTATCAAACTCTGTCTCGTGGATATCTCTGTAGAAGGCATTCTTGAACTTGGGATTTATATCGCCAATTTCCTTGAGTACACTTTCGCACTAGTCATATAGAGTGGTGAATTTTATTTCATTTTGACTCAAATCCTCGCTGGTTTCCTTGACAAGGTCCTTGAATTCATCAGTGGTGATATATCCATTCCATTTCATGTTGGGGTACAGCTGATTGAGAGAATCTTTGTTCAAATTTTTCTTGAACTTTCTCAGAAGGACAATGTAGTACTTCAGCACGTTGTAGGTAAGCATGAGTCTTTCGTGAGGCTTCAGGAACTCAACACACTCATAGAATACCTCTGAATTATCTCTCAGGAAATCAACCTCATCTTTCCTCTTTTCTAGAAGATCCTTCTCCTCGGGGAAATTCTTGTTTTTTTTCCTGATCACGCTCACTGTAGATCTAATGTTATCTTCTCCATCACCCTGCTTGCCCGGATTGCTAAATCGAGAAGTGTTTTTGCCCTTGATTATTTTGCTCGGTTGGAATTTTTTGCTGTACAATATTTTTGATGCTTCGTGTACGACAGGGAAGTGCTTGGCAAAAACAGGATGCTTTCGGATGTCAGAAAAAGTAATTCTTCTTTCGGGATCAGTGTCGAACATTCTTTTGAAGAGGTCTTCAACTTCAGGAGTGCAGTTTTCAGTTTTCTTCTTTCTGGTTGCTTGAACTGCATTCGAATAAACGAACTTATCTGCCATTTTCTTCAACTACACTTCTTTTCGTTCAGGTTGCCAATGAGGATTGAGCTCTTGATAAATAAAGGAATACTGAATGGGAATTCCATATTGAGCATGAAGAAGAAAAGTACTCCGAAGGCCCACATGTCAACTTCAAAGCCATACATAGTGACCTCTCCTCCAGAAAAAATCTCTGGAGACATAAACTGCTCAGTTCCGAGGATAGTGCCTCCAACATCGGCTTTCTTCTTGCTGAATCCGAAATCCGCTAGTTTGTAGCACTAAATATTAACAGTTTTTACATCTTTTCCATTTTCATGCTTGATAAGAACGTTTTGAGATTTGATATCGCGATGGAGATAACCCTATGCGTGCAGCTTTTCGAGCCCGTTGATTACCTACACCAGAACTTATGTAGCTTTGCTGAGGCTGAATACTTTATCTTTAAGTTTAGCTTGGTGGTTGACGAGATCGCCTCCGTCACAATATTCCAAAAGCAGATAAATATAATTCTCATCTTCGCTGACTTCGTACAATTTGCAGATGTAGGGTGAATCCATTGATTTCATACACTCGATTTATCCATCTAGATACTCCCTGAGATGGGGCTCGTCCTCAATCATTTTGACAGCAATCAGTTTCAGAGCGTACAAGGTGCCTTGCTCGTTCTAAACGAGATAAACATCTCCGTAGGCTCCCTTACCCAGTCGCTTTTTGTTTTTGTATTTATCAAGAAACATTTGAGTTGATATTATTACAAATCAACTTCCATATAACTTGTTCTTATACTCATAAATACAAACAAAGTGAATTATGAATTTTCTGATGAATCATGCCATGATATATTATTCGACTATCTTCTTCGTGAGTTGGGCTAACTCTGGACCACTGCTATTTTAAATCAGATACTTTTCTAATTTTGGGAATGAGAAGATAGGCCCTTTTTCTTTTTCCTTGCTCCAATAGACGCTGAATAGTTATTATTTTTCCTCTTGGTTTTGGTAAATTTAGGCAAAAACATGGCAAATGCAACATGCACAAAGTTCGTAATATAAATTTTAATTCTTGATGACTTCTAGTTATGATTTGATTTTGCTATAGAGCAGACTTGTTGACTGCCTGTAAGACTGATAAAAATCTTCGATATCTTTCATTTAGAACGATTCAGTGAGATGATCCTTGAAGAATTCATTTTTATTATTAATTTATGGCAACATTTCCTTGCATTTGTCATAAAACACCTTTAATTGTTGCTATGCGATTGTCATTTTCCTGGCATGCTCTTTCCTCATTTACTTGAAGTGATTATCTTCAAACAGTGCTTTCCAGTTGTTTTTTTTTTACTTATAGTATTTTTTACTGTAGATCGCAGAGGTAAAATTCTCCTGCTTTATAAGGTAAATGTAGTATTTCACCAAATTATAGGAAGCCATGTAGACAATGTCAGATCCAATAATGCTTTGCAAGCCACAAATATTCTCCATGAAGCGCCAAAGAAATCTAATTTATTAGAATTATAGTCTGACAATTTATTTCTCTCTGTTAAAATTAACTTCTCTCTCAGGATTAGAATTTTCAGAGAAATTGATGCTGCCACTCCTTTATAGAGATGGGGGTTTACTACTAATTCTGCTTATTCTTCCTTACTTCAGAAGAGTACTCTAGTATTTGCATTAATATAATATTTTTGACTAAGGGCTTGCCTCTGGAAAGTATTTCCGGAATACCTGATGCTGTCGAATCTAGCTGAATCTTATTCTTTTTTCAGGGTCAAGGTCGAACATTTTTTTGAATAAATCTTCAATTTATGGAGTACAATTTTCAACAAGTTTAAGCTTAGTTTTTTCAACTGCTGCCTTGTAGCTGAAATTCTTTGATTGATTCGTCAGCTCAGAGAATTTCTCCTTGATTGACCAACGAGGAGCAATTTCTATGTTAGGAAATTAATTACTAAAAGGCATATCCTTATTGAGCATGTTAAAAAAAAGAACTCCGAAGGCCCACATGTCAACCTCATAGCCGTAGTATTGTTCAACCTCTACTCCTTCAATTCCTCTTTTTCCACACTCAAATATTTCAGGGCTCATGTAACTCTAAGTTCCACAGACAGTTTCTGGACTTTGAACTGCCTTCTTTGCGAACCCAAAATCAGCAATTTTCAAGACCTAAGTCATCAAACGTTTACCTTTCTTCCATTTTCATTTTTGATTAGGACATTCTGAGGTTTGATATCTCGGTGAAGATATCCTTCTGAGTGAAGCATTTCAAGACCCTTGATGACTTGGCTCAAGTAATCAACTGCAGTCTACATTGGGAAAACCTTTTTGGGGAACTATAACACATCTTTCACTAAATCACCTCCATCACAATACTCCAGAAGCATGTAGTAGCATTGCTAGTCCTTCTCAACTTTGTACAACTTAACCAAATTTTAGTGATGAACCTTCTCCATGCACTTTATCTCACTCTTAAGATATTCAAACAAGTCAACGTGATCATCTTGTAATTTTTTCTTCTCTATAATCTTCAGAGCTGATTACTGCCCCGATTCATCCTTCACCAAATAGACGTCTCCAAATCCCCCCTGCCCGAGCTTCTTGATATTCGTGTACTTCTCCAGAAATTTATGGTCTGGCGCATACTTTTTATGCATCTCTTCAGCTAACCAATTTTTACAAAGCTATACTTAATTGTTTCAGTTTATATCTCAGTTCAAATATCTTAGATCACTATGTGCGAATCAAAGTCTAGCCGTCGATTTTCAAAGAATCCGCAATCCTGCACCCACACTCACTATAGCTATTCTTTAGCTGCACATTTTATCCCACGACCGTCCCGGCTCCCAATACACTCTCGTTGATTTTGCAGTTATCCTTGATCTCCACACCTTCTAGCAGGATTGAGTTAAATATCTCTACATTCTTTCCTACTTTGCAGTTAGCTCCTATCACACTTCTGCGTATTTTGGATGAATTTCCTACCACAACATTTTACCCGAGAACCCAGTTAGTTCCGTTTTGAAATTCTGCGCTATCACTGAAAGTAGTGGGCAAGAGAAGATCTCTCTGCTTGGCCCCTCTAAGGAGGCTGTCGAAATTCAAATTTTCATAAATTTTTTTGGTTGATATTTTTCTGATATATGCTTATTGCTCTTTGAGGTGAGCGTAGATCTTCAGAGGCCGAAGCTACTCATCCCTCAGCTGTTTTCTGATGTTCAATAGATTTCTGTTGGTTTGGTGCTCAACCAAGAACTGGATGAGTTCAGGCTTAATATCGTAAATATCGTCTGTGCTTAGCTCCATAATGATCTGACCTGCATAACTCATTGAATACACACTCTGCTGCCAAAAAGATACACCTTAGCATCGAGGACTCTCTTGAAGCTTGCTCTTCTGATCTGTCCATAAATGGAAGGATCTAAGGTGACTCCGTTGTTGTCAAGTTCATCAGCGAGATCAATGAAAAGTACCTAGTCTTTTTAGCCAAGCAGGACATTGTCAAGGTCAGTCTCTATTTCTCCCTCAGGTAATTTTTTCTCTTGTTCTGCCAGCTACCTCTTCGCTTTCAACAATAAGCTCAGATCACTATTCTTCTCCTCATGAAATTTAACAAATTCTGTCAAAGGAGTTCCAACTATCGTATCCCCATGAACTACTATATATCCCTCGTAGTTTTGCTTGACAGACGTTAGTAGCTCCTTGAAAGAAATGAAAGTATTCGCCAGTTCTCCAGCAGGGAAGAACTAAATTTTGTGTGGATAGTTCTTGTGCTTTTGCAAGAATTGGGATTAGATGTAGGGCCTCAGAGCTTTATCTTCGGAGCTGAGGATGATGACAACTTCTGAATCAAAAATTACTTACTGTCTATGGAGTCGAGTGAGGCAAGTGCTTATAGTTGATAGACTATCAGCTTTTTGATTCCGACCGGCAGCAGGCCCATAGGATAGTTCTTAGCGAGAGGGTATAGCTCTCTAGCGCTGCTTTTGACTTCAGCAACTATGACGCCCAGATACTTTTTTTCGGCTTGTTCGTCCATCATCATGAAAATTTTACTAATGATTATAAATCCAAAAGTTCACCATACTATTTTCTTTTATATTATTATTTCCGACCTCCACTCATGAGATTCATGTATTTATGATACCAAGATAAATTTATTCAAAGTTGGAACAGATGCTAATAAATAAAGATATAGTTAATAATGATCACACAAACCTCTAGCCATTCTTCAAGCTACAAAGACAGGAAAAAAG
>Ga0100378_1006513_pt1 | contig 10530 bp, 9 predicted proteins | sample CryGeymeta201502_FD_81535 | JGI IMG/M metagenome (GOLD analysis project Ga0100378, IMG submission 81535) | Groundwater microbial communities from Crystal Geyser aquifers in Utah, USA - Crystal Geyser metaG 2015-02 | ecosystem: Environmental > Aquatic > Deep subsurface > Groundwater | place: USA...
AGGTAGTTTTCTATTTCTTCATTCAAATATTCCCAATCAAATGATTCTAAATATGGTTGTACAAAGGCTTCCTGCTGAAATATTCCTTGGCTTAGACTTTTCGCCTCGACCATATCGCTACCATTTATTTTTGAATTACTAGCAATATTCGAATTGTTAAATTTTGCATTAGCTTCAGATAATGAAGTGATCAAAGATGATTGATCTTGCTTACTAAGCAACTGAAATTGATCAGCAAATTGAAAGATCATAGGGTTTTCGTAAGCCGCACGTCCTATCATCACAGCATCTACGCCAGCATTTATCAATTGCTTCGCCATATTTAAATCTTTAATTCCACCATTGATTTCAATTCGAAGAGTTGGAAAATCTTTCTTCAAGCGGAACACATCCTCATAACGGAGTGGAGGAATGGTTCTATTTTCAGAAGGACTAAGTCCTTCTAGGATCGCAATTCTAGCATGAACAATGAAATGATCAGTTTGACCTTTTTCATTTACAATTTGTACGAATCTAGCTAGGTCATCATAACTTTCTAAGCCATTGACTCCAATTCTATGTTTGACGGAGACAGGTAGGTCGCTACCTTCTCTCATAGCTAGCATAAGTTCGGCGACAAGATTAGGCTCTTTCATGAGACAGGCACCGAAGCTTCCATTCTGGACTCTCTCGGAGGGACAACCTACATTAAGATTCAAAGCATCATAATCATATTCTCTGCCTATCTTAGAAGCTTGCAAAATTTTCTCAGGATTATCTCCACCTAATTGGAGCACGCAAGGTCCATCCTCTGATTTTCCGAGAAGCTTATCTTGGTTCCCGCGAAGGATTGCTTCTGCAGTTACCATTTCCGTGTAGAGGATTGTTTTCTTTGTAATTTTTCGCATGAGGAAGCGGTAGTGGCGGTCGGTCCACTCCATCATGGGAGCAATGGAAAGTGGAAAATCTAAATCACTCATGCATTTCTAGTTTCTGGGAAATGCCTAAGAAATCAACTTAGTTTCATTCGAGAAGAGAAGCTGGATCAGGTAGGGTTCGGTATTTTTTGCGAGTGGTTGCTGTGATGTCATCAATACCAACTAAGATTTCACTAATAGAATCCGAGACATTATTTGGTTCATAGACAAATCCTATAAATCTTAGAGGAAGTTTTGAATTGAGTACTGGATCGCTTTGGTTCATTTTTCTAGAAAGATTTACTTTTTTATTCTGCCAACCTCGGTAATTGAGATTGGTTAGAAAGATTTTCACATTCTTGTAATCATAAGTCTGCATAATTATGGAAAGAGTGCCAGAAGATTTACTCGAATAGATAGGAAATTCCATTTCTTGGATGGTTTCTTGGAATTCGACAGGTTCTGAAAAGATAAATTCTAAAGGATAGTTGGTGAGTTCAGTAAACCGAAAGAGCAAGGCTTTCCTTGAACCTGGTATGGGAGCAGTAATATTCTGGCTAAGGTAGACTTCTGGTAATGGATCATCCTTGTATTTGCGAACCCTCCAATTATCCTTACTCATTAAAATAGTTTCAAAATCTAAAATTGTACATGTTTTAAAAATTACTTTTTTCCATTCGTCTTGACTGGCTTGGGCAAATACTGAAAAGCAAGCAAAAGCCCCTAAAAGTGAAAAAAAAACAAATCTAACCATATTTTTCAAAAGTATCGGTTGACAAGAACCTTTCCCAAGGCTGTATTATAAGAAAATTGAGAAAATTTATTTTTCATACCAATTATTCCATAGGAGACAAATAGAATGGCGGTGTCCGCGATCAAAAGAATTACAGCGTTAGCCTTGGTTTTCGCATCCTTAACCCTTTCCGCACAAGACAATGAGAATCTTGAAGATGGAGCTCAACCAAAAGCTACATCGGAAGCAGGATCAGCAACAGGTGAACCAAAAGAAAGTACTGAACCAGCGCTGAAGCCTAGCACAACTTCGACTTCAACTGGAAGATCAGCAACTACTTCTGAATCATCTTCTTCTACTGCATCATCTAGCACATCAGAATCAATCGAAGCAGGTAATGAATTGTTTATCAATTCTAAGACTTCTTTTGAATTGAAAGCTCAAGATGATTCCTCTATGGTAGATTACATTGAGTACAGAATTAATAATGGTGAATTCATTAAATATTCTAAGCCAATTATCATTTCCCAAGAAGGAATTGCTCAATTGACTTACAGATCTGTAGACAGAGCTGGTAATATTGAACCATCTAAACTATTAACAGTAGTTGTAGATAATTCTCCACCAAGTGTAGTTATAGTTCCAACTGAACCACTTTTCATAACTCAAGGTGCAAATTACACATCTAAGAATAATACTTTTACTTTCAAAGCAGAAGATTCTTTATCAGGTGTGGGTGCTATTGAATACGCAATCAATGATGGGGAAACTGCAGCTTATGCTCAGGATAACCCAATCCGTGTTGAGAAAGATGGATCTAACTTGATTCGATATTCTGCAACTGATAACTCTGGTAACAAAAGCAGAGAATCCAGTGTTGCTGTAATCATTGACAACAAGCCTCCCGTTGTGGAAATCATTCCTAATGTTCCTCTAGTTGACATTGATGGTAAGACTTACTCTAAGAAAGGAAACACTTTTCAAATCAGAGCATTTGATGGTGAATCTGGTGTTAGACGAACTCTTATCAAAGTTGATGGTGAATCTGACTTCAGACCATATGTAGAAGGAATCATTGTAGACGCTCAAGGCGAACACACAATTGAAGCAAAAGGAATTGACAACGTAGGGAACGAAAGTGAAGTAAAATCAATTAAATTCCTAGTTGATGTGAATCCACCATCTTCAGAAATCAAAAAGATAGTAGAAGAAAAGAATTAATTTTCTAAAACTTAACTTTAGATTTATAAAAAGAGCAACTAATGTTGCTCTTTTTTTTTGCTTGGAAGATGTAAAATCAGACCTCAGGTTGTATGCTTAGTAAATTTTTTTTACATCTTGAAAGATCTTCTAATAAAATGATTCAATTCTTCCTTCCTCAATTTTGTGAGAACTGTGGTAAAGAGGATTTGAGTGCTGAAATTACTTCTTTGTGTAAGACCTGCTTGAAAGTGAATTTAGAGCTCTATCCCAATTTCAGTAGCGAATTTTGTCCGAAATGTAAGACATTCCTTTCTGGTGAATCTATATGTAAATACTGCGAATCTAGAAATGTATTTTTCCATTCAGCATACTTTTTACTAAGAAGAAAAGAAATGGAAAAAAATTTAATGAACCAATTGAAAATGAAACAAAAAAAGCAATGCTCTCGCTATTTTTCCATGGGAATTGGTTCTATTGTAAAGGAACTCAAAAATTATCAGCCCTCTGCCCTGATTCCAGTGCCTTCTCATAAATCTTCTTGGTCAAAACGTCCGTTTTTTGCTACTAATAGCCTATTATCTCGCTTAAATCGCAAATTAAACATACCAATCCTACCTATTCTTGAAAAGATATCCCATAAACACCAATCAGCTCAGGGTAGAAAAGAACGATTTTTTCATGCAAAAGAAGCGTTTAAAATAAAAAAAAATGCTAGAATTATTAATAAACCCACGTTAGTATTGATAGATGATGTATTTACAACCGGAGCTAGCTCAAATGAGATTGCTCGGTTACTTCTCGAACACGGGGCTGAGTCCGTGGTAGTTGTATCAGCTACAAGAAAAACAGAAGGGATTGAATTATGAAAATAGACTCACATTCAGACATACGTGTATTAAAATTCCAAGGTGCAATTTTACGTAAAGATTCTGAAATTATGGACCAAGATTTTATTCAATCCAATATTTTTACGGGCAAGAAAATCATCCTCGATTTTACAAAAGTCCATCACATTTGCTCATCCGCCTTAGGTGTATTAGTTACACTAAAAAGAAAGCTTCGATCTCAGGAAGGTGATGTTCGGATCGTTATTACTGATGAGGACATCCGCCAAGTCTTCGAAATCACAATGCTGGATAAGGTTTTTAAAATCTATGAATCCGTAGAAACGGCTTCTGAGAATTATTAATAAGAAATATTGATCTCCCAATTAGCGCTAGCAACGGGCAACGCTCATAAAATCCATGAATTGAAAGAGCTACTCTCTTCTAGTCGCATTTCATCTCCTCCGGAAATCTACAGCCCAAATGATTGTGGAATTTCTTCTTTCTCACCAATGGAAGATGGATTAACTTTCGCTGAGAACTCTGCCATTAAATCAAAGGCACTTTTTGCCCTAACGGGAATACCCAGTCTAGCAGATGATAGTGGAATTTCAGTAGACGCTTTGGATGGAAGACCTGGAATCTATTCTGCAAGATACGGGGGTGAGGGTCTTACGGATAAGGATAGGGCTTTGAAACTTTTGCAAGAGATGAAAAGTATTCCAAACCGATTCGCACATTTTGATTGTGTTCTTTCATTTACAACGGAGGAAGGAACTATCAGCTTTGAGGGAAGAGTATCTGGAGAAATAGCAGATGAATATGATTTATCTGGAAATGGATTTGGCTATGATCCTATCTTCTTTTATCCGCCTCTAGGAAAATGCTTTTCAGCGATTAGCTTAGAGGCAAAAAATAATATCTCTCACCGAGCACAGGCTCTTCAAAAATTCGTAGATTATTTAGCAGAAAGTACTGGGCCACCTGTTAGGCGTTTGTAGAACTCAGCACCTTCTCTATCTAAGAATTCTTCATAAGTTCCTTTGAAATCAATAATCTGTCCTGGAGAAACTTCAATAATCCTTGTACATAAGGAAGAAATGAATTCTCTATCATGCGATACTAAGATTACTGTTCCCTCAAAAATAGAAAGAGCGTAGTTCAGTGCTTCAATGGATTCTAAATCTAAGTGATTGGTCGGCTCATCAAGAGCGATCACATTATCACCAGCAATAATCATTCTTCCAATGATCATCCGGGACTTCTCCCCCCCAGATAGAACCGAGGTTGATTTAGTCGCCATATCACCACTGAATAGCATTCTTCCTAAAATTGCACGTATGTCTTGGACTTCTGTTCCTGGTTGCGCATAACGGAGCAACCATTCAACCAAGGTATCAGCGTCTTTTTCAATTCCGTCTCTATGATCTTGTGGAAAATAAGAGGCCTCGACTGAATCGCCCCATTTTACAGTTCCAGAATCAGGTTCGAGTTTCTTAAGTAGCATCTTCAGTAGAGTTGTCTTACCCACACCATTGGTTCCAACTATCCCGACCTTCTCGCCTTTTCCTATATTAATAGAAATATTTTCTATTACAGGCTTATCGTATTTTTTAGTAATATTGGTAGCATCAATCACATCCTTTCCAAGAACTTTATTTGCCTTAAAACGGATATAAGGTGAAACCCTAGATGACGGCTTTATATCAGAAAAGTCTGCTTTAATCTTGTCAATCTGCTTAGCTCTTGAAGTAGCCTGTTTTGATTTGGAAGCATTTGCAGAAAATCGACTTACGAATTCTTGCAGTTCAGCAATTTTTTCTTTCTTACGTTTATTATCATTTAACAGCTGCTCTCTGGCTTGTTCAGATGCCATCATGTAATCATCATAATTTCCAGGATAGACTCGAATTGTGCTATAATCTAAATCAGCCACATGAGTTGAAACTGAATTTATAAAATGTCTATCGTGGGAGATTACAATTACAACTCCCTCATAATTCTTAAGAAAGCTTTCTAGCCAATAGATAGTTTTGATATCTAAGTGGTTGGTAGGCTCATCTAACAAGAGCACGTCGGGCATTTGAAAAAGAACTTGTGCGAGTAGAACTCTTAATTTAAACCCACCTGTTAAAGTTGAGAGATTTTGTGTGTGGACAGTTGTAGGGATTCCCAAACCTTCCAATAGTTCGCCCGCTCTTGACTCAGCTTCATAACCATCAAGGTCAGCAAATTGTTCTTCTAACTCACTTACCCTAATTCCTTCCTCGTCAGTCATACTCTCTTTGGAGTAAAGCAAATCGCGTTCTTGAGAAACCTTCCAAAGTTCAGGATTTCCCATCATAACTGTATTAATTACAGTTTCATTTTCGTATTCATAATGATCTTGTTTAAGATAGCCTACAATTTTTCCCTTATCAACCGCCACAGAACCAGCAGAAGGTTGATCGAGTCCGGCAAGGATCTTCATAAAAGTTGATTTACCAGAACCGTTTGCTCCGATCAAACCGTACCTACAAGCTGGCTTGAAATTGATAGAAACCCCATCAAATAAGGTTTTCTTGCCATAATTCATCGTAATTCCAGTTGCGCTTATCATAGAGCCATTTTCTAAAACTGAACTCTGATGCCAAATGGTTTCTATCAAGCAAAAGCTGAAAAAGACCGAAAATACCACTATGAAGGTCTTTCAAATCTTTGCGATCTGCTTATCATTTTTAACTGTATTTTCAATTTCAGCAAATGATAGCCAATTCATTGCAAAAGGAACTTTGCTCAATTCAGGCTTAATGCTAAGAACCGCTGATGGTATATTAGAACTATCAACACATGGATTCTCTCGTGAATTCTCCGAACTTAGCAATACAAGAGTAAGAATACTTTGTCAAAAAATTGGAAAGAAATGCAAACCGCTTAGATATGATCCAGAACCATTTCTTGATGAGAAAAATATACCAGATTGGACTTTTAAAAGAATTCCAAAATATGTTTATAAGGGAGAATTCTCTTTCAATCCTCAAGTTACACCAGATGGAAATAAATTATTTTGGACTACACTAACAAAAAGTGGATCATCAGCAAGATCTACACAAAAAGTATGGACTACTGAAAAAGACGATTTAGGCTTTTGGAAGCCAGGTTGGCAGATGGAAGCTCCTCTAAATAACAATATGCCTTCTGCTGTAATTTCTGCACTGCCTGGTGGGAATGAGTTATTTATTTTTGGTAATTTTGGTGAGGATGAATTAACTTCCCAACTCAAAAAAGAAATGGAAGCTAAATCCCAAGCCATAATCAAATCTTCTGAAAGTAGAAAAGAATATGAGTATAAAATGTCCAAGCTACAGACTGCTTACAAAGATAAGATGGATAAGGTATACAACCGCGCACCACTCTATAAGAGCCAAAAAAATAGTCAATACTGGTCTCCTCCTATGCCTATTGCCTTCCCCAGTTTTTATAATACATACCGTAAGCCAGAAAATCCCAACCAACAAATATTCGGTGGTTCAGCACTTTCCTCTTCAGGGAAAATTTTAATCTTCAGCGCTCAACAAGCAGTCAATTTCGGAAAGTTAGATCTCTATGTTAGTTTTATGAATTCTAAAGGCGAATTTGAAAAAGCTGTTAATTTAGGATCAACATTGAATACAAAAGATGAGGAAATGGCTCCCTTTCTTGCAGCAGATGATAGAACTTTATATTTTTCATCCAATGGCTATGGGGATGATTTAAGCATTTTCTATACAAAAAGAATTGGGAACGGATGGGATAATTGGACACCTCCGGTAGAAATATCAAATAAACTAAGAGGAGTTAATTTCTTTTCTATACCTGCAAGTTCTGAATGGGCCTATGTATCAAAAGAAGGTGAATTATACCTTGCTAAAATTCCTGTTAACTTTCGACCTGAATTTGTTTTCGTCGTTCAAGGAAAAGTCACAGATGATAATGGGAATCCTCTATCTACAACAATTAGATATGAATCTTTAAAAACTAAAAAATCTCTTGGTATTGGAATCTCAGATCCTAAAACTGGAATGTTTTCCATAGTATTGCCCTATGGAGATAATTATGGTTTTTATGCTGAAAAAGAAGGTTACCTTCCTGTATCTAAAAATCTTAATCTAGAAAATACGAATGAATCAAATTCTTTAAACCCTATAAATAATCAAACTAATGTTTTACTACAACTTCCTATCATTGAAGCAGGAAAAGAAATAACTCTCAATAATTTATTTTTTGAGACAGGTAGTGCCGAGATACAAAAAGAATCAGAAGGTGAATTGCAAAGATTAATTGAAGTCTTAAAATCCTCTCCTAAAATGGAGATCCTTTTGGAAGGTCATACAGATGATGTTGGCAAAACATTAAGCAATATGGAACTCAGCCTAGCAAGAGCGAACGCTGTTAAAACTTATATAATTAGCAAAGGTGAGATCTCGGAAAATAGAATATCTTCTATAGGATTTGGACAAGATAAACCCATTGCTAAAAATGACTCTGATGAAAATAGATCTAAAAATAGAAGAGTTGTCTTTCGTATTAAAAAGTAAATTATGGATATCAAAAGGTTTTCTTAAAAATGAAATTAGATCCAAAAGGAATTGATCCATCCAAAGCGCTAGGAGCACTTGATTCTCTGGCAAATAAAATACCAGATGATATTGCTAAGCTTCTAAAGAAAATTGCAATTGCTTTGTTTGCATTTTTTCTTATGGTTGCCGCTTATTATGGTTGGACCATAGGATACGGTGATACTCAAGCTGAAGGATTAAAGTTAGCAGAAGACACCAAATCAATGTTTTATGAAGACCTTGAAAGAGATTACAATCGCAAAAGAAAAAATATCAATCTTTCCGATGTAGATTTAGATATAAGTAGAAAAGTAGACGAGCAAATGATTCGAGATAGCTTACGGTACAACCAAAGTCCAGAATCAAAGATACTAGACTCCAACAAAGAACCACTAACAGATTCTGCTGATTTAAACTCTCAAAGAAAAGATTTTGGAGTTCCTCCTTTGATGACTGTTCCAGATTCTCCAACTAGAGAATGGATTCCAGGTAGAGATGAATCCGAGGAATCGAATTCTCCTGTTATAGAAAGAATTGAAAAACAAATCCAAGAAACAGAATCAGCCACTTCTAGATTAGAAAAAACTTTAGATCGCCTAGAAGCAGTTGAAAAAAAAGTAAACAACAATTCTAAACTACAAAATAATACAGATTTCCAAAATAACTTGTCTCCACAAAACAGCAACTCTACAGATCAACAAAATGATCTTAAAAAAGAAAGAAGAGAGCTCATAAGTGCACCTAAATCTCGCTAAATTAAATAAAATCTTCTTTCTTTCAATTATAATTATTAATCTGAATATTTCCAATATTCATTCGGAAGAAATAGATAAAGTTGATACAGAAGAAACGGGAATCTATCTACCCTTCCCTGAATTCAAAGAACAAGAATCGAATTTAGATTTAAAACAATCTGAGGATAAAATTGAAGCTGATTATTCAATTAATAAGAATACCAAATCAGAAAAGCTGAATGAGGATACTAAGATAAAATCGACATTGACAAGTAGCAAAAATACAGCTAAATCAATTAAAAATCCAACTATCTCAAATAATTCGAAAGCTAAGTCAAATTCAAATTTTGAGAAAACAGCAAAATTAGGATTAAGCTCCAACCGAAATGATAAAATAAAATCTTCTAAGAATAAGGAATCCGGGGAGCTACCGACAAAAATAACTTCTGAATCATTGAATCCTTCCAATCAAGAAAGTAATTCTGATCTAGAAATGGATCTTACAGAATATAATAAAACTATTGAAAAAGTCCGTAGCATAGAAGCTAAAGATCCTGAAAAGGCTATTAACGAATACAAATCTCTGCTAACAAAATATACTAATCCTTCTATTATCGCCCAATTAAATCTCTTTATGGCATGGAACTATTTTCATAGAAATAAAAATTCAGAAAGCCTTGAGCATGTAGTTGCTATTTTAGATGTTCCAGAAAATTTTGACTTACAAGAATACCCAACTGCCATCTATCTAGCAGGCAGAATCCATGAAAAAAATTGGAAAGGTGGCAATCGAGAATTTGCAGTTCGTTATTATGAAATTTTTTTACATAATTACAATTCAGGTAAAGAAAATTTCAAAAAAAGTTTTTATTATCCAAAAGTCAAAGAACAACTCAAAGCACTTAACTCAAACCATAACATTTAAAATCCTAAATAGATTTTTCATTTTTTTAATATTTCTTTCTGGAACTTTTTGTATCAATGATAACATTGTTTCATCCTGGGAAATAACAACTCGTATCCAACCTATTATAGATTTCAAAGCTGAGCAATGTGGCAATCGACCAGAAAATCCCTTATGGTTCACAGCTGACCGCCAAGAAAATGAAGTGAAAGCTTGTGAAGACTCTATGCTTGCGCAAACTTGTCCTTTTCGCTCTTATCCTTGGGCTTGCTTAAGAATCTTTTAAAATGATGAAATTATTTCGATTTAAAATATATTCAATTTTTTTCATTAGCATTTTATTGATACAAACTTTATATTCTCAAGAGATTTCATCATCCATTCCAATAGAAATCTCAATCATAGATAAAATTGGAAATGAATCATTAGATGAAACAGAAGTAATCTTATTAGAAACTGGAAAGCGATACACAAGCAATGGTTTTGGAAAAATCTATCCTACTGTTCCTAAATTAGGAACATATAATTTAAGAATATTAGGTTCTGAAAAAATAGATAAACGCAAAATAGACGTTAGATATCCAAATCAAAAATTCAATCTTTTTGCAAGTAGTGAAAGCAAAGGAATTCAAGTAAAAGGGCAAAAAGATAAATCCAAT
>Ga0100378_1006515_pt1 | contig 10527 bp, 6 predicted proteins | sample CryGeymeta201502_FD_81535 | JGI IMG/M metagenome (GOLD analysis project Ga0100378, IMG submission 81535) | Groundwater microbial communities from Crystal Geyser aquifers in Utah, USA - Crystal Geyser metaG 2015-02 | ecosystem: Environmental > Aquatic > Deep subsurface > Groundwater | place: USA...
AGAAATAGAAAAATTTCTATCCAATTATATAGCCAATAAAAAAGTAATTGAAGAAAACTTTACAGAGATGAATATATCTATATCCGCCTAATTGATTCCTAACGGTTTTTGGGACAATCTCAAAACTAATAAACTAAAACTCTGTGGATTATTCTTAAACAAACTTAAAATCATACTTCTAACTCCTATTTTAATTAAAAATTAGACTTACCCCAAATTGTTTTGTGACAATATTAATTTAACTTGCATTATACTAATTTGATTCTACATTTATTCTGTCTCAAGAACTTGAAGGTTTTCCAATTCAAGTCGAGACTTTAAGTATAGTTCTAATCTTTTTCTATCAGATTCTTTGGTATTTGTTCCCCACTTAACCAGGACAGAAACTTCGGACATAGTCGTTAGATCTTTTATATTATGAACCAGTAAATCACCAAAGGATATGGATTCCAAAGAAGGAAATAAAATATTGGCTTCTTTAGCAGCATTTTGAAGCAATCGATCCTTACTTCTAAGAGCAGCTATTTCTGCTTCTAAAAATTGTATCTTATCATCTTTTGATTTGATATTTGCTAAGATTTCCTTTCTTGCTGTGTCCGTATTTTCATCATTTCCAAATCTATCATTCGTCTGGATGATACGTAAATCTACACCCTCCAATTTATATTGAGGTAAAAGCTTTTCTAAATACGTCTGCATTTCAAGAGAGATTGGTTCGCCCACAGTTGTAATTTCTATATATTTTTCAGTAGGGTTATTTACAAAATTTGTTGTAAGGATCTTAGTTTTATCGAAGGTAAAATTAGAGTAAATAAATTGATTAGCGTTTTTCTTGAACTTCGATTGAGTGATGACATTGTATGCCATAAAAACACTAGGAATGATTATTAGGAAAGAAATTGCAAAAATATATCTATGAATCTTTCGATCAAAAGTTGGATCAAGGTAAGTTCTTCTCTTGAATTTGAAATAGCGAACAAAAATCCAAGTCGTAACTCCAATGCATACACTATTGATAAGATAGAGATAGATGGCACCGAGAAAGTATTTCATATTTCCATTTGCTAATCCATAACCAGCTGTACAAAGCGGAGGCATCAATGCAGTTGCTATCGCTACTCCTGGAATTGCATTAGTCAGCTTATCCTTTCGTGATCCTGCTACGATACCTGTTGCACCACCAAAAATTGCGATGAGTACATCATATACTGTTGGGAAAGTTCGAGCTAATAATTCCGATTGAGCGTCCGAAATGGGAGAAACTAAAAAATATAAGGTTGAGGTAGAAATACTCAATACAGTCATAACTGCAAGATTTCGAAGAGATTTCTTCATGAGTTCGAAATCGTAGATTCCCATGGCAAGACCTGCGCCCATAATAGGACCCATCAAAGGAGATATTAACATTGCTCCTATAATCACAGCTGTGGAATTCATATTTAAACCTATGGAAGCAATAAATATGGCAAAAATTAAAGTCCACACTGTCACACCATGAAAATCAGAACCTTTCTCTATAGATTCAATGGTTCCTTTCTGATCTGTATCATTACGAAGCGCAAATAGAGAAAAGATATAATTTAATAATTCAGAAATAAGATTCGATGAATCATATATATTTTTCTTGGAGGATTTAGTTTCAGGTTCATAATCAGAGATTATTTTCGAGGGAGATTTTTGATTAGTTTTTGTGGATGCCATAATAATTTTAAACAGCTCTTTATGAATTAGATTCAAGATAACAAACCGATTAGAGCAAAGAAAGTCAATTAGATTTTTTTAGAAAAAGTTAAGGCGCAATCAGCTCCTTCTTAGAGAGTTCTATAATAGCTTATGGAATCACTAGATATATATTTAAAGCAAGTTTTATCCTACTTCAATTTCTCATCTTCAAACTCACTGATACTTATTCGTATTTTTCTTCCGATAATAATGGTTGGAATAGGCTATGTTTTAAAATTTTCCTTAGATTTCTTTCTTAAATCAACTGTGTTCAGAATGATTCATCATTCAAAGACCAATTGGGATGATCAGTTAATATCAAGTGGGTTTTTCCAACGTGTTACTCGCTTTATACCTTTCATCATTTTATATCATAGTTGTGACTATTTATTTAGTTACTCTAATACCTTAAGTCGCCTCGTTCAAAATATTGCACTAACTTACATAGCTTGGAACACTCTTAAAATTATTAGCCTAGTATTAAAAGTTTTTGAAGAATTCACATCCCAATTAGACAGCTTAAAAGGGAAACCAATAAAGAGCTATACCCAAGTTGTAAAAATCCTATGCTATTTGGTATTTTTCATTGTAATTATTTCTATTTTTCTTCAGAAATCTCCACTTGGAATTTTAAGCGGCATTGGGGCATTAACGGCAATTATATTATTAGTCTTCAAAGATTCGATTCTTGGATTTGTTGCAAGTATTCAAATTGCCTCCTATGACATGGTACACAAAGGCGATTGGATTCAAATGGACCAATTCAATGCAGATGGAGATGTATTAGATATAACATTAAATCATATCAAAGTTCAGAATTGGGACAAAACTATAACTACTATACCTACTTATTCCCTGGTAGCTGGAACATTTAAGAATTGGCGAGGAATGAAGGAATCGGGAGGAAGAAGAATTAAAAGATCTCTATTCATTGATATTTCTAGTGTGCATTTCTGTGATAAAAATCTTTTAGAGAAGCTTAAGAAAATTGAAGTTCTTAAATCTTATTTAACTATCAAAGAGGATGAAATTAAAATTTTCAATGAAAAACATAAGGATGATACATCCATTGTAAATTTAAGGAAGATGACTAACATAGGATCTTTTAGAGTTTATATAAGAGAGTATCTGAAAAAGCATCCACTCATTCGACAAGACATGACCTTACTTGTAAGACAACTCCAACCAGAAGAACAGGGCATCCCGATTGAAGTATATTGTTTTACGAACACAGTTGAATGGGTTCCCTATGAAGAAATTCAATCTGATATTTTTGACCATCTTCTTGGGGTAATTCCAGAATTTGAACTAAGAATCTATCAAAAACCTACAGGCAATGATGTGCGCAGATTATTCAATGAATCAGAATAGAAAATAAGTCTTTAGGTATAGTTTATATAAAATTATTTTTCTAATAGTGATTTCAAGTTCTTCAATCCAACTTGAAAATCCTGTCCAATTATGTTATCAAAATCCATAAAAACCATCATCAAATTCAATGGATATTTTAAATGACCATTGAAGCCCCATATTACTTTTGTAGTATTACTATCAATTTCTTTCGTTACTTGATAAGATTGGTCTCTACTTTCAAATGGTTCTATGAAACGGAGTTCAGTATCAATTCGAGAGCCTTCTTCAATCTTGATTATCTCTTGCTCGCCCTTACCTACTTCTTCCTTTAGGCTATCCCAGGCCGCTATAAATCCAACAGTTCCATCTGTACCCTTATAGGTCCTTTTCATATCTGTATCCATAGTAGCCCATTTCGAATAAAGCTCTTGGTTCTTAAGTAGTTTAATAAAATTAAATACTTCTTTAGTAGATTTGTTTATTGTAATTTCTCTTTCGACTACATATTCCTTACTTATAAATAAGGCGATGACAAAAGGAATTGCTAGAATTACAATGAATGATATTAATATTTTTTTTCCCATATTCATGATGTAGCAGTGAATATAATTTTTATAAATCTTTCAAGCAAATTATTGATATTTTTTTATTCCATTGAATTTTAATACTATCACAAATCTCTTTTGAATGAAAGAGTCGACTTTAGAAGCTCATGAGTGAACCAAAATCGAATTCATTTCTATTTCTAGGATTTATCTATTTTATAGGAATTTTTTTATTGGGCTTTGTTCTAGGAACTATACGTACATTATTTCTTGCACCCAGCTTTGGAAAGGTTCCTGCGGTTTTAATGGAAATTCCTATTATTCTTATAGCTGCATGGTTGCTTTCGAGATTTCTCTTAAACCATTATAGAGTTTCCCATTCAGGGCGATTTCTGCTTAAAATGGGGATCACTGGATTATGTTTTTTAATGCTTACTGAGTTAATTATCTCTGTTTTCGTTTTTGGAAATTCTATGAATTCATTTTTTAAAGAGTTAGTCACAGTTCATGGAATTTTAGGCTTCTGCGGACAGATTGTATTCGGATTGATTCCTGTCCTACAGAAGTATTTTAAATAAAACTAAATCTTCTTTAACTCGAAAATATCCTTCCTTCGATCTTTAAGATTTCTCACACTACCAAATTGATTTAATTCCCTGAGTAAATCTAAATCAACATCTACAATTAGGATCATCTCTGTGTTAGGAGTTGCTTCAGCTTTAATGCCATTTGCGGGAAATGAAAAATCACAAGGTGTAAAAACCATCGACTGAGCGTATTGAATATCCATATTATGAACCTTGGGAAGGTTACCAACCGAGCCAGCAATTGCTACATAACATTCATTCTCAATTGCTCTTGCTTGAGAACAGTTTCGAACTCTAGAGAATCCATTCTGTGTATCTGTTAAAAAAGGTACGAACAAAATGTTCATTCCTTGATCCGCTAGCAGCCTACTTAACTCAGGAAACTCAGAATCATAACAGATTAAAATTCCTATCTTTCCACAATCTGTATCAAATACTTTTAATTCCGTTCCTCCTTCCATGCCCCAAACTTTTGCTTCATCTGGAGTAACGTGGATCTTCTCATAGCGTTCAATGCTTCCGTCTCTCTTACAAAGATAACCCACATTAAAGAGTCGACCATTTAAAATTTCAGGCATTGAACCAGAGATAATATTAATATTATATGAAATTGCAAGCTTCGCAAATTGTTCCACTATTCCTGAAGTGTGCTTCGCCAATTCACGTATCGCCTGAGCTTCAGGTAAGTGATTATTCTCTGCCATAAGTGGCGCATTGAAAAATTCAGGAAACATCGCAAAATCCGACCGGTATCCAGATACAGCATCAACAAAAAATTCTGCTTGTTGCATCAACTCCTCCAAATCTTTATAAGGTCTCATCTGCCATTGAATCAATCCCAATCTGACAAGAGTTTTATTTGTTATTACACTCTTCGATGGCTTTTCATAATAAATATTATCCCATTCTAAAAGTACTGCATATTCATTTGATTCAGCATCGCCTTCTAGGTAACCTTTTATGACCTTAGCAGGGTGAAAGTCGTTTGAAATTTGAAAGTTTAAAACAGGATCGTGAATTTCTTTATGTTTTACTTTGTCGATATATTCTCTTGGAGTAAGCTTATCTGAGTATTTATGAAAATTCGGAATTCTTCCTCCAAACGCAATTCCCTTTAAATTCAATCGTTCACAGAGTTCTTTTCTATAATCATACAATCTTCGTGCTAATCTCAGTCCGCGAAATTCTGGTTTGATAAAAACGTCTACACCATACAATACATCGCCTTTCTTAGAATGTGTGTTAAAAGTATAATTACCTGTTATTTGTTTGTAAGTGTGACGATCATCGAATTGATCATATTCAACAATAATTGAAAGTGCACATCCAGCAATTTGCTTGTTCACCTTTACGACAACCTGTCCTTCAGGAAATCGATTTATCAAAGATTTTATATGATCTTCTTTCCAATATGAATTTGGCATCTCTTTATAGGCTTCTATCATTGCCTCTTTTAATTCTTGGTAATCTTCTAGTGCAAGAAGGCTTAGTTCTATATTCTCTATATCCATAAATGTTTCTCTCTTGAATTTAATAAGTATTAGATGTCAGTACTAAAAAAGTATTTAGTAAATCTAATAATTCATTGTTAATGTTTCTTTGTTGGGGTTGATTACCATTGTAATCAAATAATGGAAGTATGCAAGGATATTTTCGGGAGTTTATTTTGGAAATTTATTTAGTAATTCTCAAAATATTGATTTTTATTTATTTTTTGAAAAATCGTCAATTTCAAAACTTAATGAAACTTTAGTGCCCTTTTCTTTTTCAAATTTCAGCTCTCCGCCTAATTGATTGGCAAGTCCATCTATTAACATAAGACCAAATCCCTTAGAATTTAAATGGTTCATCCCTTCGGGAAATCCTATTCCATTATCACGAACGATAATAGTAAATATATTATCTTGTAATTTTGCTGAAAAATGAATTTCACAATTTGATCTATCTTTAAAAGCATATTTCATACAGTTACTCAATATTTCATAAATAAGTATACCTATGGATTGAAGCTTAGTAACAGAAAGAATAACATCATCAATATCCTTTGTTACTTTTACTTCAAAAGCATTCGGAAAATTTAAGAGGATCTGATCAACGAGATTTGGTAAATAAGATTGGATAGATATACTATTAAAATTGGAATCCTTGTACAATCTTTCGTAAAGAAGCATCATGCTTTGAACTCGGTTAGCAGCATCTTGAAGGACTACTCCTTCTTTGGTATCTCTAAATTTAGACAACTGGAGAGAAAGTAAACTATGAATCGTATTCATATTGTTCTTTATGCGATGATGAACTTCTCTTAAGATTAAATCTTTTTCTTTAAGTAAGGATTCTATCCTTTTCTCATTCTGCCTTCTTTCTGTAACATCATTTGCTATACTTAAAATTGCTCTACGATTGTCAGATAATCTACCAATAGATGCAGAGCTAAAATCCCATACTATATCTTTACCTGATTTAGTACGAACAGTGAATTCACCATCCTTCTTTTTCCCATCAAGGTCGTACAAATCTTCAATAACTTCTGTTGCTTCTTTTTGTTGTATACCATAAGCTAATCTAGTCCAATCTTCAATAGTCTTCAGTTCATCCGATGAATATCCTGTTAATTCTTTCAAAGTTGAATTGACATGTTCAATCTTTCCATCATCTGTATGAATAAGCATTGGTAATGGAGCATCTTCAAATACTCTTTTGAATTTCAATTCACTTTCTTCTAACTTACTTTCTGCTGCAAAAAGTGCTGTTTTATCAAAACCTATTGTTAGAAAAACATCCGTTTCATTGTTTTTATAGTATACCCAATTAGATTGAATCGTTATCACAGAATCTTGTTTTTGCTTTAAACGATATCTTAAGTCTAGAGTTCGTTTGAGTTTTAATTCTGCGAAAAATTCTTCCCAATCCATTCCATTTTCTAATTCAATAAGGCTTGATATGGATAATAAACTTAAATCCAAACCAGGAGAAATGAGGGAAATTTCTAAATGGTTATTCCATTGAATCAGTTCTCCTGATTCATTAAAAATTGCTAAAAAGCCCGGAGAATTTTGTAAGATAGCATCTATGAAATTTTTTTCTTTAGAAATTTTTTGACCTAATGCATATACTTCTTCATTGCTTTTGATTAATTCGTTATTGGATGCTTCCAGTTCCTCTATAGTAACTGTTAGCTCTTCATTTACAGTAGCAAACTCTTCATTCTTAGATTGCAAAGCCATCTGAATATTTTTGGTATGAGAAATATCCATAATAAATCCAATTATGCGTTCAACCTTACCTTTGATAACAATTGGTTCGGAAACGGTACGAATCCATTTGCAAATACCTTTAAATGATTTAAACTCAAATTCCAAATCGTAAGGTATTGCTTTCTCAATAGAGTCATTTAAAGCCTTTATTAGTAATTCTCGATCCTGTGGTCCATAGCAAGTAAGACTTTTTTGAATCCATTGTTCTCCAGCTGTCAGGTCGATGTCCAAAGTTAAATCATGGATTCGGTATGTTTCTTCAGTCCAAAATACCTTATTAGTAGCAAGATCAAGCTCCCAAGCACCAACCTTGGAAAGCTTTTGTGTTATACGTAAAAGTGAATCAGTTCTTCTCAAGCGGTTTTCATTGATCTTTACTTCAGAAAGATCATGGAAATTTACAAGTAGCCCATTTATTCCTTCCGTTAAATAGGCATTAGTTATAGTTAGGCTAATTGGTCGATCCAATCCTGTTGAATCTTTTAAGCTTACTTCGATAGTTTTATAAAGTCCTTCTCGTTTAGAAACTTCGTTTATTGTCATTTCAAAAAAAGCTCTATCTGCCGAATCTAATTTAAATGTAAAAATAGATTGAAGTATTTCCTTTTCTTTCCATCCAAAATATTTTTCAAAATTTGGATTCATATAACGAACTGATAAATCTCTATTAAGTACCAATATTACATCTTTTATATTGGAAAGTATAGATTTATATCGATTCTCACTCCCCTGTAATTTCTTCTTCGTATCAAAAAGATTCAGAGCCATTTGAATAGAATTCTGAAGTATCGAATAACCTGAATTCTTGACAACATACCCATAAGAAGTTATAGATTGGATTCGATTTATAATTTCTGGTTCTGTATGGCTTGACAAAAATATTATCGGAAGATCCCAGTTTTTTAAAATTTTGCGAGCTGCCTCAGTTCCATCTATTCCGCTACCTAAATTAATATCCATTAGTATCAAACTAAATGATGGATTATCATCGAGCGCACGAAAAGCACGGTCAGCATCTCTAGCTGTAACCACCTTATATCCGAATTTCTCTAATATTAGCTTCTGATTCATAGCTATTATAGGCTCATCTTCAACAAGCAAGATTGTTTTAGATTGAATCTGTTCTTTGAGATCTTCCATAGTATTTGTGATCATAGTGAGTTAGACGAAAAAAGTAAATAATATAATCGTTTCGGAAAATAAATTTCGATTATTAAATTTAACTCGATTCATGCGAACTAATTGTACAATTTCTTAGATGGCTTTGTATTGTATTCGAAATACTGGAATCAATTCAATGCTTTCTGTGTCAAAATGAAACATTTCAAAAACAATTTCATAATACTTCAAATATAAATTAATCCTAATATACCAAATCATCCTATTTTGAATAGGTCTAGTTTAAGGTTTTTATCTAATTTTATTTTGGAAGGGAGCGGGGAAGTAAACTAATAGCTGTAATAAAAAACAAAGATGCCCGCCAATTGCAAATCTTGTTATTGCAGTAAAGAATATTCAGTTTATGCAATCAGTTGTTATGCCAGAAATCTATCTGAACTTTAAATTTGCTTAAATTCTTAGTTTATGATTATTCTTTAGGAGTGTATTGAGTGATACATAAAAAAACCCGCCCTGATATCTCAGAACGGGTTCTTGTCTTCCTCCAAATCCGACAAAGCAAGGATGCCTTTCAGAATTTGAACTTATCTTAAAGCTTAGTTGTTAGGGAAATTACTAAGCGTTTCTAGACCACTGTCATCAAATTTAGTCGCTCCAGTTAATGCTTCTGAAGGACAATCTGTTATCCCATTTAATGCAGTAGCATTATAAGCAGTCCTAAAAGTGTTTCTTGCAGTTAGATCCTTACCATAGACACAAGTCGTTAGTAGGACACTTTGTCCACCATCACCTGCGCCACCACTTACATCACCAAGTTTTCCACCACCTAAAGCTGCAGAAGGAGGAGATTTTTCTCTAAAAGAATTATTACAAATCTTAGCATCTTCCCCAGCTTGTGTTGCTACATATGCTGCCGATGCGTTCCCAACTGCAGTATTATAAGCACTAGCTGCAGAACCATTTGTAGATAATGCGTATGCAACCTCTTTTGTAATTGTAAGTGGAGTTGTTCCATTAGCTGTAATACCTGTACCTCTAATGTTAAGTGACTCACAAGAAACAATATTTTTATAACCAATATTCGAACCTTGAGAAAAGTTGCTCGCACTTAAAGAGTAAGCAGCATTAATATTCTCTCTTAGTGGCATAATTTGTCCGAAACCTAAAGCTACTAAACTACCAAATTTTGGATAAGCTTTTTCACCAAGAATCGATTGTCTTGTCCCAACCGAGGCAGTATCTGTATTTGATGTTGGATTAGTAAATGATCCACCTGCAAGTGTGATAGCTGACCCTGTATGATCTCCTCTAAACAGGTTTATAAGCAAAGTGTTGTTAATTTGATTAGTTTTTTTACAACTTTCATTATTCTGAATTGCATTATATATTGCTGCTTGAGCAGTAATATCCGCAGCACGAGTTGCAGTTGTAGTTCCATTTAAAGAACATTGAGATCTTGGAACCCTTGCACATGCCAACACTGCAGTACCAGAAGCGCCGAAAGAGTTAGCTAATGCAGCACTAACAGTAGCATTATTTCTAACTGTGTTTAAATAAGCCGCTCTTGCAGTATCATTCCAAGAGTCCTTATCTGTATAAAAGGTATCAAACTTTTTGTTATAAGGCTCAGTTCTTAAAGTTGTAGTGGTAACTGATGTAGAATTCACATTATTATAGTGATTTAACCAAGTAGTATCGGCTATACCTGCTAAATTTAATGGGTTGCCACTAATATCCCAAGATATAGCAAGTTGCTGTAACGAACCATAAGCAACGCCTACAGCATTTACACTAATAGCACAGTTTCCGCTTGCAAGACCAGTAATTGTCGAAGCTGCTAGAGCGAACAACAATGGATCGTCTTCGATCTTGTCTGGATGGCAATTCACGACTACTGATGCGAATGCGCCGATAGCGATTGTTTTTTTAAGTATTGATTTAAAATTC
>Ga0100378_1006516_pt1 | contig 10527 bp, 13 predicted proteins | sample CryGeymeta201502_FD_81535 | JGI IMG/M metagenome (GOLD analysis project Ga0100378, IMG submission 81535) | Groundwater microbial communities from Crystal Geyser aquifers in Utah, USA - Crystal Geyser metaG 2015-02 | ecosystem: Environmental > Aquatic > Deep subsurface > Groundwater | place: USA...
CATCGCAACGCTGGCACTAGGGGTAACAGTATACACAAGAGCCGTTGTAACCGAATTGACCAGTTGGACACGTGTTGACACAGGAGTGATTGCTGAGGTAAAATGAAGAAGAGCAACTCAGGCAATAGAATGTATCGATCTAGCAAGTGAAACAGTTATCAGTACAGGGAGAGCATATATAGCTGAAATTTGAGGGGTTGATGGTGGCGATCGTACCAGAAGGGCATGCTGATAGGCATTAGGTATAGGATGAGTTTGTTATTGAGAGAACTGAGGGAAGCAAACAGATGGTGCAGTATGTGGCAGAAGAGCAGGCTGAGCAGTTACTCATGCACGCCAAACATACTCCTCCAGAAGCATGATATCTAATTGGACAGTTACTCAAGCACTGGTTGTTGTAGAGTGACAATCCTCCACTGCAGCTCGTACACATGTAGGAGTAGCCTGAGCAAGTCAGACAAGCGCAAGTAGTGCATTGATTCAAATAGTTAGGCAGCAGGGGACTGGTGCAGTTGCTGACACAGCTGCTTCCGCTGAGGTAATAGTTTGAATAACATACAGAGCAGCTAACAGTTGATGTGCAGACTAGACAATTGGAGGGACAAGGAAAACAGTTGGAGTTGAGTGAGGCATTTGTAAGAGCAACATATGAGGAAGGACAAGCTGCCAGACACTGTCCACTTAAATATATCATAGTGGAGAGACATGTCAGGCAGAAGGTGGCATCGCTGCAGGTCAGGCAGACAGACAGGCAGGCAGAACAGGTGTTACTGCTTGGGAAGTACCCATCAGGACAACTGCCATAGCAGCTAGAGTTAAACAAATACTCCCCGCTGTTGCAGGATAGACATGTATTTTTATTTCCATCGGTCAGCCCACTGCCATACATAAGACAGGTAAGACAACTGCTGTTGCAAGAATAACAAATGCTACCACTCAAGTACTCCCCTTAAAGGCAACCTGTGTTGCAGGTGTTGGTGGTATTGGATAGATAGACAGATGTTAACCAGCTTAGAGAGGAGTAGCAAGAAAGGCAGGAGGATGTGTTGCCTGAAGAGCAAGTTCGGCAGGGGATGGTGCAGTTGAGGATAAAACCATACTGTTTACTGTTGTCAGAAGGGGAAGCGAAGGCTATTGGATGGCTGTTTGAGTCATAGGCTATGAACACTAAAGGAGTGTAGGTCAGAGTGGTGGGATTGGTGAGTCCTGTCAGAGTGAGGCTATCATTGATGAAGGAGGAGACAGGAATTGTAATAGGATTACTACTGGTTCCGAATTATTGGGAAATATATACTTGAATGCTGCTTATTTTACCAAGAGCATACGAAGAAAAGCCAATGGTGACTGTGAGAGCGACGGATGATTAACCTAGAATGTGACTGCTTTGCACTACGGAATAATTACTAACACTCTCTGAATACATTTGCTCCACAGATGCAGGAGTGGAAGTAGATAGTGAGGGATTGCCATTAATGCTCAGAATGGCCCTCACAGTCAAAGTCCCAGTATAGCTGATCATCACATTGTCTATTCTGATATCTATGTAATTTGTGTTAGCAGTCGTGAAGGTGATGCTGCTGAAGGTCACCACCACATTGGAACTGCCATCGATGCTAAACACACAGGTATCCGCGAAGAGAGAGGAAGAACAGCTGCTGCTGTTTGAAAACTAAATGTTACTACTGTTGTTGATAGTCAATATCAAAGAAGATGGACTTGTCTGGGTGCTGAAAGGAGTCCCCAAGTACAGGAATAGGCTTGTGGGAGATGTGTTGATAATTTGCAGAATAGATTAGCGAGTGATTCCACTAGAGGTCATGTTGTATGCAGTGACGAAGATAGAAGAAAATGGCCCTGTTCCTGTGACTGTGAAGGAAGGACTATTAGTGCTGGACTAAACAGTGCTTCCAGAAGTGTCAATGATGGAGGCTGAAAAGGGAGCAGTAGTAGCCTGTACTCTCGGATTGGTCACTCCAGTTACAGTTACCGAACCCACACTGGTGAGACTTGCATTGACAGCCACCCGAACGCTTTGAATAGCAGTATCGTAGGTGGAGTTAACTCTTCCACAAGGCATGCTTCCTCCTGCAACTGTACATACCATAGCTTCATAGTCAATGAAGATGTAATCTGCCGGAAAATCGATCTGGATGGTGTACCCGTTGATGAGCGGGGCATTATTGCCAACAGTAAAAGTATACATTGTGTTTGGTTGATTGCTGATGCTGGAATTAGCCGAAACAGTGAAGGAGCTGAGGGTGTTGGCTGTCAGATTAACTGTTAGTGCCTTGATTTCTTATAGAATGTAGTCATTTGATGAGACTGTTGCGAGATTGAAACCGGAAGTAGGGGAACTCGAAGGATTAGTAATTCCTGATACTGTCACGATGAAGGTCTCATTGGCATTGGTGTTGCTTATGAGGAAGTTAGTCAGCTTTATCTTGTTGAGAGATAGGGAGCATGTTGGCCCTTGGATATTTCCAGGGTTATTGGTCCCACTCAGCGATACATCTGCACAAACTGTAGCATTGTTGGTAATGCTGATCTGAGAAGAATAAATAGGAGGCCACTCAATAAGTAGAGCATCTGTAGTTATAAGAGTAACCATTGCTGTGGTCAAGTTGAAAGTATAGGTGACTGCGGATAAAGAACGAGAGTAGGAAGAGAGCTGAGGAGTGACTGAAGTGAGAGTTTGTCTGTTAGTCAGTTGGAAGGGACAGCAACTAACGTAATTCATGAGGTGACTACCAGCTCTGTATGTGTTGATGGATATATTGGCAGTAGTTTTGCTTTATCTGGGTCTGTTCATATTAGAGACAACGACGGTGAGACTGGCTCTGGTGATTAGATCGATGGAGAAGGGAGAAAAAGCAAAAGTATTGTTTCCCGTATAAAAAGTGATTGAAGGCGTGGTTGCAGTATTGGAGCCGGTTATCGAGTAGTCGCTGTTTTGAGTAGATATGACAAAATCTGGAGGAAGAGTGATGTGGACTACATCGCTGCTCATGCTGAAATGTGGAAGCAAAAAGGTTAGAGTAAGGTCAACAAGATCACCCGGTTGATATACAATAGTTGAGGTTACTTTGCGAGGAATATCATAGGTAAATGAAGAGGAGGGGATGGTGATAGTAGCAGTTGCTTTGTCGATTCCACCGTACTGGCCAGTTGTAGTGATGGAACCGATATTGACCAAGGAGGAGGGGTTGTACATTGATAAGATCGTGATGTTTATTGTCTGGCCAGAGGTATCATACTGCAGATTAGAGGCGATCAACTGAGATCCTAGAATTGAACATGTTGTTGTAGGATTTGTGTCACTGCTGCAAAGTGGGCTACTGAAGAAGGCACTTGAAATCACAGTTTCGTTGGTCCAGATACTTGGCAAATTGAAAATCAATGTATCAATGAGGGTGTCTGGTGTAAGAGTGATGGTTAGAGTACTGGTGGCCCAAATCTAACTGGCCTGCAGGGTAGTCGTATAGGCCATAGTTGAGGTGGTGAAGGATGGAGGAGTGACTGTGGCTCCCCCTGAGGGAGGGTAGTAAATGGTGCTTCCTTGATAGATGGTCATTGTGAATGCGCTTAGGGATAGACTATCCGGGTTCTTTATATTGAAAACTGTAAGCTGAGTGAAGTAGCTTCCACTACCATCGTAGGCCTGTGGAAACATGCCAGTAAAAAAGAATGTACTGCCTTAGAGCGATACTCCAACTGAACAAGATCCAAAAGGCCAGCAAAAATCACCATTGGTAGTGCTATAGCTGGAATATGGAGCCATAGAGTGAAGAGTGTTGGCGGAGTACTACGCTGGGAAGGTGACTGCGAGGGTTGCTCCAGAGGGCACTGCTGTAGTGAGGGGAAAGATAAGAAATATATAATCTGCAATTGCGTTGATGGATGTTGAGGAAGTTGGACTCAGCTGAACAGCTAGATCCTGAGAATAGCTGTTGACCGTGAGCAACATGACAATGAGGATAGTAATCAGGTGCGAATGCTTTTGAGTCGTAAGGTTTGCTGCTTGATTTGATATATATTTCATTGTCCGTATATTATAAATCAAAAGTTGTAAAATTCATTTATTCCTTTAACTATAGGAAATGAAGGAATAAAACTATCATTGTCCTTTTGTTGCTAAGTTCTCAAATAACTTGGGTAAATTCTGCTTTATGCCCTGCTCTATCTGTCCTGCCTGCTCTTGCAACAAACCTGCTATGTCCACCTGAGGAGGTTTTCCTGGAGGAATGTTCATCATAGTCATGTACTGTACCACCTGACCTGGCAGCTCGGCCAAAAGCTAGCGAGCCAGAACATCAGGATTACCAGAGACTTGATTGAATGGTACAAACTGAACGATATCTCTCTGGGCCATTCTTCCCTTACCGTCAAATAGTCCGTTGTCTCCATCCAAGGTGCTCATATTATTAAAATTAGCATTTCCGATCCCAACAATGATGATGGAGAGAGGCAAGTTGCAGTTGCCAACAATTAGGTCAACAGTTCGAGCCATATCGTGAATTTCTCCGTCTGTCAAAATCAACAAAATTTGGTAGGTCCTTCCTCCACTCTGATGAGATTCGTTAGCAATTCCGATGAATTTTTCAAGGATCGGTGCAAAATAGGTGGGGCCAGAGAGGCTTACATTTTGAAGAGAGTTTGCATACATCGCCATCAGCCCCTCCATCCCAGCCGCTTCTATGATGTCATATCTGCCACTCAGAGGGAAACAATGGTCAGTGGTGGGGCTACGAAGTTGGGGAAAATTGGGCTTGGCTCCAAATCCAAAAGCTGGGATCATTTTATCGTAGTCATAGTTGAGTAGAATATTTCCAACAGCCATGATAGCCTTTTGATATTGGTTGGGCTTGTAGGGATCGAGATAGTGGAGAGATGAGCTGGTTGTAGGAGTTCCATTTGATGCAGTAAAGTCAATAGCCACGGATAGATTTAGCTGAAGCCCTCCTCGAATATAATCCATGAATGTGGGTTTTTCATACACAACAAATTTCTAAAGAATTAGTTTTCCAGGTTTCTTTTATTTCGGATTACTCAGAGGAATTTCTATCGGGTATTTTTGTTTCATCAAGTGAGGAAGAGTTAGATAGGCTTATCCGATAAACTGATGCTTAGGTTATCCTTCTTATTCCCAGTCCCAGACTTCAGCCTTGAAGAGTTGGTCTGGATTGTCTTATCTCACCAGGCGAGTTTGGCTGACTTAGAATTATTTCCAGCTTGGATTGAGGTTTTTCATTTGTATTTCGGTTCTTATGGCTTAAACAAAAGTCTTGTCTCTTCGGATTTTGAGAAGTTTCAGGTAAGGATCGCTCTTATCCCAAAAGTCAAACCAGCTATCAGTGTTCATGAGCTTCTGGGCTCTCCATTTCATGCGTATGTAATCTACATAAATATAGACTTACACTTTGATTAAAGGCAAGGCTCGATTCTCAGTATAAGCTTGCCAGGATCGGTATGTTTTCCCTTACCAGTGAGGTTTAGAATTGAAGTTTGGTCTCTGGCACCAGCTAAAGCACCTAGAGTGGTCTCAACAGACCCAATAAAATCATCACTATTTTCATTATTTTTGTCGTCCTCATCGTAAACTTCGAATTTAAGCTCCTGTCTTGCCTCAAAGATGTAGTCCACAACGAAACTCTTCTTGAAATTAGGATTTAGGTTATTATCAACAGTTTATGTCCTTCCCAATAAGATCCATGGCTGATTAGGATTTCTCTTGAAGAACACCTTGACGTACGGATCTGACTTAGAGAAGACATCCATGTCAAGCAATTTCCTTGCTGAGACAAATATTTCGAGACGCACCACTTAGTCATTTGTCAAAAGGGTATTTTGACTTGCGTAGCTTTACATTGTTATTTTTATTAATACTCTAAAAGGTCGCAATTTAAAAGGCAGAAAATCAATAAAAACTGACAAGAATAGACATATTAAAACTATTATCAGAAAAACCGACCTGGTTTGGTGTAAGTAAGACTTTTCAGCATTAAAAGTTCTTCAATATCTTTCTAATTACTAAGAACTGTAATACTTTCTCTGTTGCGGTTCCGGTATGACACAACTTTTTTTTGACTTTCCCTCTTGACAAGTAAAACTGGATTATTGTCATTGAAGATTATGTTGTTCGACCTTTCTTTGCTGGAAAGGCATGTAAAATCATTGAAATTTCGAGGTTTGATTCTGTCTACTTTGTTCTTTTTTAGTTCAGATGCAATATCTTCTGCCTTAACCTTGGTTTCTGGAATGCTCAGTATCCTTTGCTCGATAAAATTGCCTTATTTCCTTTCTTTATCTCTTCTCTATCTATCACTTAGATTGATTGAATGTTGAAGAGCTTCAATATCGGCCAATCTTTGCTTGATAAATAGCTTTTGAATGTTGAGCTTCTCTTATCTTTGAGGGAACATCGACTCTGGGTTAAACTCATAATTTTTAATAATTTTTTTCGGATCAGCACTTGTGTCCTTCTATGAGTTTTTTCTTTTGGGAGAAATATCTGGTAATTTCTCTGAGGGATCTGGAAGAACAGGAGAGGAGTAACCGGAAGCAGCACTATTACTTGATTTTTGTTTTGTTTGAACAATCAATTTTGCTTCTAGTGCAGTTTGCTGAATATTCCAGGTTCGTATTTTGGTTGGTGATTTGCCAGGGGACAATGTACTGTTACCCTATTTAGTTTATTTGCAACTCTCTTTATTTTTGAGTTTCCATTGTTCGTTGAATATTTTTTGAGCATATTCTTAAAGTTCAACATACTGATTGCCCTCAAGCGGATACAACTTCCTATATTTATTTAGAGTTTTTTCTTCATGAGCATTCTTTTCTTTTTCTATCAACTTTTTCATCTCTGTTTTTTCTTAGGGTTTCATCTTGACATTTTTTCTCATTGCTCTTTTTTACTAGAATTATTTTTTTTTGTCAATTTTTTCTTTTTTTGTTTCGACATTGATATTCAGAAGGAGAAGAGTTTATTTAATCAAACTCTTTTTGATTGATTTGTCAAGGGGAGTATCAGTCACAAAGCTGGGAGTATGGTTGACTTAGAGCAAGAATGGTTATAAATTTGAGTCGAGCATAACATCAAATCCAAGAATGTGGAAGCACAAGTCATTAGCTAAGTTGTCAGTTTGGCTCAGACCATATTGGTGATTAATCATAGGTTTACCAACCAAAAGAGTTTTGACAATTAAATCATCGATCTTAGCCTTGATAGTCTCCACATCAACTTCTCTTTTTTTCAGAATATTATAAATCGAAGTAAGAGATCTTTTATGGCCCACATTCATTTGCTTGTCACTGGTGTTAAAGACAAAGTTTTTATTATTTTTGTTGATTGCGTAGTTTGTCAGATGAACATAATTGTCCTTCAGATTTTTCTTCTTGGCCTTTTGATAGGTCTATGTGGCAAATCTTGCTAGCCCTTCCTCGTAAACATACATTCTTATCGGATCGCAACCGTATATGAGAACATATATTCTCATGTCAAATTTCAAGCCATCTATTAGATAAGGATTGTTCAGATAAGTCTGGACTATTCCAGATTTGCCCTAAATTTATTGAATGTTCGAAACCAAGCTTATTCCCTTTCCCTGCGAAGAAGCTTCTGGCTTGAAAATATAAATGGGCCTTTTGTCATCAGCTTGTTGCGCGTCAAAACGCATAAGTTCACCTGTTTCTGAGGGAACTGACCAGGTTGGAGGAAAAAAATTGTAGTCCTGTGGGAACTATTTTCCCATTTTCATTAGACTTCTTCCAAGGAAATTTTTCTTTGAAAGGACTTCGATAGCTGGAAAGTGGCTTATTTTTTGATGTTCATTGAGCTTGAATAGGTCATGAGCCTATATATGATTATCAGTCCACATGATGTCCCAGGCTTGTGATTTTTTAGAATACTAAGGTACCCACCCGAGTTCTTCCACAACTGTTTCAATAATATCGTAATGTGTTTCTTTATCAAAGAATTCTTACTTGAGAGATTGACGACTATCTAATCTGTATCAACCTTATCGAGTCCATTTTTTGTGAATCTTGGCTGAATCTATCTTTTTTTTTCTTTTCTAACTTCCACAGGGTCATAACCCTAATCATCATCTTCCTCATTGAAGTATCGATTGCTGGTCTGTCTTTTAGACATTGCAGATTATATTTATTTAAGGATTGTGTTTCAAGTTAGTATAAGTCCTTAATGAATTCATCTATTGAGAGCAATCAAATGAGTTTGGGGTCCCTCGACAAGACAGTTACGACTTCGTCCAAAGTTTTGACCCCTTCGAAGAAATTGTCCTCGAATACTGTGGTGAACTCGTGCTCGATGGACGTTAATAGAGCAACCATGTTGAGAGAGTCTACTCTAAGATCACCTCTGAGGTCAGCTTTGAAATCAACATCTTTCACTTTGAGGATCTCTAGATCACGAATGACTCTCAGTATTCTTGTTTCAATCTAATTATTTTAAGATTACTTAATTGCGTTCGATGCAGGCAAGATCGTGAATGTTGTTAGCAAAGTTGGGTTGATCTTACCCAGCGAGGTGATAGTTTTGCATTTGATCGAATCTTCTCCTCCTGTCAAGAGCTTTGTTTTTGAGATCGGGTGCGTCATCGATACCTCCCAGAGTTGGGTTGGCTTCTTTGTATTTAGCGAAGGTGAATCTAAGGCTAAGGGCCAGTCTCCTGATCATTATTTAATAAATGCTTAATATCACGAGATCAAGAACAGCTTAAAATATTCTATCTTTGGTTATCATCTTAATCGAGGAGCTTCAGAGTATGTGATTTATAAGTGAGTGGATGATTTGTGAAAGTGTATAATAGCAAATCATTAATATTAAATGGCGCATCTATTCAACAATACGGATTACATCGACTACCGTTCCAAGTCCTGTAACAACATCAAAAAGACTCTGGAAAGCAAAATCGAAATTCTCACATAAACTGCGGCTCTGCAACTGCATCCCATGGATACCCAAGAAGATATCGTCATTGATGGTACCAACCTCAATTTCTTCTATGAAGGGTAGTCATTCACCCTCCCGCGTAAGATTCTTTAAACTGCTGACTTGAGTGAAATCATTAACATGAAGACCATCATCGAAGAGTTTAATGAGGAAGAAATCAAAGAGTTGCTAGAGTTAGTTCCCAATAAAAACATGGAGGATCTATAGTATGCTCTCCAGGGAGAAGGATTTCATGGGCAGCACTTGGATCTATTTGACAAAAAGTTAAAAGCCGGATACTTTACAACATTCAGAGAAAAATAAGAGGAAATCATGGCCACGTTGAGTGAGTATCGGATGCGATAAATTTATCAGAATTTACTCAAAACAATCATTAACCAAAGGAACTCTGTGATGAAAACGGAAAGAGTCATTGTTTAAGATGAAGTCAGTTCTGTTGAATCCATAAATGATCTCTCCTCGATTGAAGACCTTAGTGAAAACAGTCAAGCTACAGAGACTGAGGAGTAATTGGACGATCTTATTGATGACGAGTTTGCTCCGAGAGTTTTCTTTAGATATGATCACAGCAAGGTGAAATGTCAGGAATAACTTCTTGCTCTCGGATAAGATAAAATCGATAAGAAGACAGCGATGTACAAAGTCACCCTTCCAAGTAAACCGAAAAATAACGAGTGGGTTTAAAATTACCGAAAACAAGAGTTCCAGAGATACTCCAATCCAACTAAACCCTGGGTCTACACTTGTGAAGATGGAAGAAAGGTCACTGTTGCTCCTGTCGCAAAAAAACTTTCTGTTTTGACCGGCAAGCCAAGAGATCATCCTCTTCTCAAAAGTTAAAGGCCTGCTTGTGTTACCATTTTGACTTTGGTCAGGGATGCAGCTGCTCGGCTTCCAAACGGAGTTGGGACAAGGGCAGATATCAGTGAACTTCTAAAGGAGTCTCAATACGTCAATGAGGATCTGCCTTAAGAGAAGTTATCAAACATTGTTTCAGGGGCTTTGGATCGTCTTCACTACATGACTGATGCTTGTGTGAAGTATGATTCTGAAAAGAAGTTATGGATTTACTTGCATTCTGACCGAAATTATGAACATCCTGGCTGGGGAGAAGATGGAGAAGACTACCTTGACAAGTATCCTTCCAAAAAGAAAAAGCGTGATTTTGAGTGAATATCATTTGCCGATATTAAATTACAGACAAACAATTTATCTTGATTAGCATTGCATGATTTAAATATTTTTTAAATCTAATTCAATACGATGCACGCCTCAAGCAACCTCACCATTCGAGAACTCCCCAAAACCAAAAAGACTAAGATTGACGAGCTTCACCCTATGTTCAAAGTCCAAAGAAACGTAAAGCACATCTTAGTTAGAAATTTACTCTCGATGAGGAAGAAGACCTCAAGGAGCTTGGCATGCTTTACGGAAGTGCTGTACCTATGATGCTGAAACACGAGAGACAACTCTTAGCTGAACCTGAAAGAATGCCCGGATTGAGATCATCTTTCCTCTGTAATTAGCCCATAATAAAGCCCTCGAATGCAGTCTGGGAC
>Ga0100378_1006517_pt1 | contig 10526 bp, 8 predicted proteins | sample CryGeymeta201502_FD_81535 | JGI IMG/M metagenome (GOLD analysis project Ga0100378, IMG submission 81535) | Groundwater microbial communities from Crystal Geyser aquifers in Utah, USA - Crystal Geyser metaG 2015-02 | ecosystem: Environmental > Aquatic > Deep subsurface > Groundwater | place: USA...
AATGCCATCAACGATACTTTGGCTGTGCTATCAACGAGTAAGCAAACTATTGTTGATGGAGGACCTTTAATTATGGGGAATTTTAGCTCATTAGTTCAATCTTTTGTGAATCTTGACTAATTTGTTACCCAGCAACACCTTATCGATATACAAAATAATTTCGAAGCTCTGATCGATACTATTAATACAACGGTGAAAACTCCGATCATGACAAGTTTGACATCTGTTGCCAAATTCATAGATTCCTTGAATATAACAAAAAAGTCCTTGAACTAATCTTTGAGCAATGTTAGCTTACTGTTGAAACAATATACCTCCTCAGTCAAAACCATAATATAAGATACCAACAATCAATATGGCAGGCTCATCAACTCGTCTCTATCTTTGATCCGAGTTCTGAAAATCGGTTATTTGAGATAACTTAAAACTTTAGGGTCAGATCTTACTAACATATTTGCTGACTTTGTGAAAGAATGGGCAAAGAAAACATTTTCTTTGTAGACTGTCAAATAAATTATCTTGAAGGATATTTTCAATGTCAAGGGCTCAGCATCAGCAGTCTCAGCATTAGTCGATGAACTTGAGGCTTCTTTCAATGCAACCAAAAATTCAATGAGTCAGTTGATAGCTCAAAAGTTAGGAGTGGTTCAAGTCGATCCTGAAACTTATAATATGCTTATGAGTTCCTCAGCTTTTCAGCAATTAAATACTTTGATTGTAAACATCGACATTGACTTTGGAGCCCTTCGGAGCATTATTGGGGACAAATTACAAAAGATAAAAGATTTCGAGTCTAATTTGACACAATAGTTACTTGGCAATTTATAAAAGCTAAGCGACATCAGAAAAAAAGTAAACGGTATAAAAAGCAGTATATAAACGAGAGTAAAGCTCATCCAAGGAAGTTTCAAAAATATAACAAAGTAGTTCACACAAGTCGAACAGCTAATTTTTGGAATATTGAGAAACAGCATCGAGGGTGTTATAATAAAAAACATGAATCAAATATCAGACAATATCGACAACATATTTTTGACCGATTTAGTTAACCTCGAAAACCTGACTTCATCCCTTCCCAGCCAGTTTTCTATAATCAGTTAGATGATTTCAGGCATTATAGATGGCTATCAAGTCATAAAGCAATCAAAAGATTCAATAAAAGTAACCATCCTCACCTAAGTCAACAAAATAACTCTTTTCATTCAGGACTAGCTGATCAACAAATTTGCCATCTTAAAGTAAAGTCAAAAGGTGCTACAATCTTTGCCATCGATGGATAACCCATCCAGTGATATACTAATTTACAACAAAGTTCTTCTTTATGAGGTTGTTCCAATCTATGAGGTCTATATTCTCGTGCTGACTCCTATCGGTCCCTTTCTTATTTCTTTCAACTTAGATTTCTACTATGGATGTGATCTCAGAGTTGGCATTACTAATTTTAGAGACGTCTATGTTGAGCTTCGTTTCAGCACTGGTTTGAGCATGTATTGCTCATTCGAGATTTTTTTGATTGTTGTGAGAGCAGGAGTATACTTTGATGGACAACTGCTTGATATTTCTCCAAGATTCGGTCTTATGGGTAAACAAATGCTTCCGGTTACCCTGATACCGCAATTGGCTGCTCTTCAATAATTCAAAACAGAGAATCGATTCGAGTTGGTGAACTATCTCTATATCAAGATTAATGCCTTTTCCTTCGAAGTGGGAGGCTTTGTTGGTTTCATCATGATTCGATTCCGATGGTTGAGGATCAGAATTTGTATCGGTAGAAGATGGTTCAGATTTTGCTTTAGATTCTACATACCGATAATAGAATTCTACTGGCTTTATATCAGACATGGATATCGCTTTAATGGAATAGCCTTGCTTGATAAAAAAGTATACGAGTTGTCCCTGCTTAGATTCCAGTATTGATCATTTATTCACATTATTGACAAATAATTAATAATTTTAACAGTTTATATGAGCTAAGCAGGCTTAGATATTGAAACCATCTATCAGTACAAAACCGGTCGAAACATTCCTTGGAATATTGTCGAGTATCAGCCCCTGAAATAGTACCTCGATGTCAATTAACTCCATGCTCAACGAACTGGATAAACAAAAGCCACGACATAACGATATGTCACCAAAAGAGGAAGCTTTTTGGACCAAACACTCAAGAATCTGAAAGGCATGCCAGCTCCATGTATTCATATTGCTATCCAGGCAAGTATGACTTTCCTAGTGGATTCGATCAGAAACACAACAAGAAAGAAAGTAAAAAGCACAAAATTGATTTCAAGCTAAAGAAAAATACTTACCTCTAGCAAATACAAACTTAAGCCAAAATACACAAAAGCCCAGGGGTCGGTCAATATCACCTTCATTCTGCAAGAACTGAATCAAAGAAAAGAAAACATTCAATAGAGCCAAGAAAATTTTTCTATGAGGATGCTTAATTCTTGTCAACAACCATGCCGGGATCGGGAGCCTACAATCCTCATGATTCAGTGCCTCACCCGACGAAAGAAAGAACAAATCATAAATACTGGATTGATAAACACAGAATATAAAGTGCAAAATCTAGAAAAAGAAGCCTTAAGGATCCTTCTCCAGGGTCTTATAGGCCGGTGTCAGCCTCATTCAATTCATTTGATCGAATGGGACTGTAAAACTAAATCAGACAAAAGAAGATGGCAAAGAAAAAGCCAACTCATGGTTTTGGATCTTCTGACAGTAAATTTGATTACTAGAGGGTCCACAAAAGCAAAGGATAGAAAAGGCCAGCTCCTGGCAATTATAACACTGTGATTGAGTGGAAAGGCAAAGGCGAGGATGCCAAGAAGAATAACTGGATTAGATGCCTATCTGCAGGGAGGAGTAGAGGAGTATATCATTGATATTTTGAGCTTAAAAATTTAAAAACAATCATGCTTCTTCATCATCTATTACTTTGTATTTTTCATTGAGTTTGTTGAGATTAAAAAGTATAATTTGATGATTGGATTCGCAGAGCAGTTTATTACCTTGATGAATTTCGTGACTTACTCCTAAGAGTTTGTTACCTGTCCTCTTGAGCTATCGGTTTATTTCGTAACATTTTTTCTCGTAGTAGTCTTGGTGGAGTTTGAGTATTTGTTGCTCCTCAACTCTTTGTTGCTCTTTTGTTTTCAAGGTCTCTACAATCTTTGAATGTTCTGAGAGTTGTTTGATTTTTGCTATAATTTTTAGATGATCATAAGGACCCTCTTTCAAGAGTACATTTGAAAGTTCCTACTGTTGTTCTTATACTTCAGCAAGCTTCTTTCTTAGCTCATCCTGCTCAAGAGAGCCTTTTGTTTCGCTGCTGTTAGCAGTTTACTGGGAACTTTTGCATTAGAAAGCTTCAAGTTAGGTGATTTTTTGTCTCAAAATTTAGGATTCCTCTTGAAAAACAAGGATTTAGTTTTCTTTGGCAATGATATCCGATTTCAAATCAAATAGCTCAATGCTATTTTTAGAGGCAGATTATTTCAAATCATTATTCTCTTGCTTGAATTTGGCATTTTATACTTTGAATTATCCAATGGATTGGTTTAACTCTAAAATTTGCATAGAAAGTTTTTCAATATTATTTTTTCCTTCAGCAATTATGCTGTTATTGTATATAATTTGTTGATCCAGCTCTTCTATTTTTTTATCTTTTTCGATTAGCTAACGCTATTTTAATGCCTTTTATTCTTTCCAAGTATTCAAAGCCTCTTGAACTTTGGATAGCCTTTATTTAAGATCCTTGTTTTCTTGAATATGTTGATTCAGCTTATCATCATACTCCTTATATTTTCTGTGACCTCCACCTTCATGCTCTTCAAGTTTTCTTCTACACTATCTCAGCTCATTCGATAAGTTGTCTATTATTTTATTCTTGTCTATGATAATTTTGCTCTTGTCCCAGATCTACTTATTTTTGTCGCAGATTTACTTTGATTTTTCGTCAAGGTCCTTTTGGAGTTGATATATTTTGCTCACAGAGTCGTTATTTTCACTGACTTCTCTTGAAGGGTCATTGCTATTGGTTTTATTGCTTCTTTCTTCCAGCAACCTTGATAGATAAGCATTTTTTGATAGTTCTTTTTCGAAAGCCTAGTTTGTATGCTTTGCGGCGTTCTTCAGCAACTCAATATCTCTCTAGATTGTCGATATATTGTTGTTTTAAGTCTTATGAGAAACCAGATCCTTTGAAGAGCTTTTCCTTTCTAAATTGTAGGAATCCTTTCTTTCAAAGACAGGGGCTGTGACTGTAGAATGCTTAAAATGATTTGATGACTTCTCTCCATCATGCTGAGATACATTATCGTTGGCGGTGAAATAGTTTGATACTTTAGGTCTGAGTTCTTCGAAAGCAGACCGAAAGTTAGATTATCGAGGAGCAGATGAGATATTATTGCTTGATCTAAGGCTCTCATCTTTTTTGGACAAACTTGATCCTTTATCACGCTATTCTTTTTGTCTGATATTGTTGCTACTGACGGCTATCTGTTGAGCATTAAAATTAAACATAAAAGGAGAGGTGGTTCTCTGTGTCTTCCTGGCATCATTGGCAGTCGCGTAGTCGTAGTGGGGTCGATAGGAGCTAAAGTTATTGTCTTTCTGGCTTTCCTGGTTTGTTAATTTTTATCTGATACCTACAATAGACTAGCTTCTTCTTTGTGCCACTTTTGATAAGCTTAGGTCCTGATTACTGACTCCCTATGAGCCCCTTCTGTAGCCTTACTGAAGATTGCTGAACTTAAATTTCATTTCTTATTGATTCGGGTTGAAAGAAGAAAGCTGAATGTTGCTACAGTTATTAGAGTGCTATGCCTATTTATTCCAATTAGATTGATTTTTCTGAGGAAAAACATTAGGAGAATACTTCTGCGATTCTTCTTGGTTGAGGATGAAGTTTGGAGAATATTTATGATGAGGTTTGATATCGATGGTGTTATTAATGGGAAAGTTGGAATGTGGCTGATTAGGAGGTCGGAAGTGAGGAGAGATAGGTTTATGTTCAAGGGAGGGGTGTTGATGCCTAAAACGATGAGCATCGTTGTTGGGGTGGTTTACTGGTTGATAAGAATGCATATAGTTATTTTTCAAGAGTAACAAGTATCACTGTTTGAACGATACACTATACCCTCCATTGGCCCCTTGCTCCATCTTGAAATTATCTAAACTCATGCCGAAAAATCCCAACACACTATTTCCGATGTTTTTTAGGCCATCTATCACCTCCTTCTTCTGCTTTTCGTTTCGCTCTTAAACTGCCTTCTATAGCTCTTTTATCTTCATCATGACCTTTACATCTTTAGGATTGATCTCAAGTAATTTCTTGTTCTGAGTTAAAGCCTCGTCGAGTTTGTCCGCTTTTTCGTAGTAATTTGCCAGATTTAGTTGGGCCTTGAGATATGATGGGTCCTAAATTGATCTGAATGTACGCAAGCGATGGCTTTCTAGCAGTATCCTGCTGCTTCTTTGTACGCCTATTTTTTTGAGAGACAAATACCAATATTGGAGTACAGGATAGCCCTAAGTTTGGCTTATTCTTCAGGCGTATATTGCAAAGCTTCTCTGTACTTAGTAATCGCTTCAAGATGTTCTTAACCTTTGAAAGCTTCGTTTCCTTCTTGTTTGAGCTTTTGAGCAAGTTCCATATTAGCTTAGATGAGCTTCTCATTTAAAACTTCAGGAGCTTCCTCTTATTACGAGTCCTTCTACTCAGCTGGTTCTTTCTGAACATGTTATTCTTTTTGAGCCTATTCTTATCCTTGTTCGGGCTGAGGTTCATTTATTTTTTCTTCAGTGTTGCTAGCCTCACTCATTGTTATACGTATATCAAGTAAGTAGTAGTACTATTTGAGTCACCCACAATTTATGCAAGATCATTAAAAAGATATTCCATAAACTTTGAGCTCATTTGATGTTTTCGAGCAACTTTTATAGCTCCTTTATCTCGACTGCAATTTTCTATTGTTCTTTCAAATATTTTTCGAAACGGTCGTGCAGAAGCCAATCCATCGATTCGACCTTATCAAGCAATGAATTTCCTGATAAGCTACTCCTGCTACTTCGATTGTCAAGAGTTACTTCGATTTCGTGAGTTAAAGCTTGAACTGAGTTTCCCAACTTATCTTCTAAAAATTTCTATCCAACCTTCTGAAGTGCACTATTTTTGTTGACAAATCGAAAGTGTTTCCTCATCAGTTCATTATACTCCTTCTGTTTTTCTTATCTTCTCTTCTCTAGCTCTTCTACTTCAGCATAATATTCCTGACCTTCCCAAGGCTATTTGCCTTCAAGCAAAGCTTCTTGCTTTTTGAGTTTTTATTTCAGCACCAGAACCTCCTGTCTCAGTTGCTAATGGCGGTCAGGTTCTTCATAATCCATTAGTGATTTTAATAAACAAATATGAATGCAATAAATGTCATTAACTCAGAGCATGATTCGCTCGATAATCTTTTAGATCTCATCTAGCTATTCCTCGTTTCGACTTTAGTCATTCTATTTTTGGGATTCTTCGAAATACATTTGATCTATGTTCGCCCAGGCACTTTCGTTTTCGAAGAGGCCACCTCTTTTGCTCTCAGTTATTAACAATATACTTATTGAGTCGATTCAACCCCTCGACACTTGTATCTCTTTACAAGAGGGCTCACACTAGGTAGTTCTTGTCCTTTATTTACTTTGCTGGGTGTGTTTTGCTGTTCTTTGAATATGATAGTGGGAGGAAGGAAAACCTCAGGATGAGTTGCTTGGATTCGGGAAAGAGATCCCTGGAGAGAAGGGAAATTCTATTTTTGTGTTTGGAAGTAGTAGGCATTGCATTGGTTGTAATAGGCATTTAGTTTTTAGTTTTCCTAGCGAGTCTGAACTTTGCAGCGATTGCATTTCTTACGAAAGGAAAAATTGAGGTTATGGCACTGGAGACATACCCAGTCTCCTTGTCGAGTATGAGCACTATTTTTTTGATGATGGTGACTGGTCAAGGCTGTCTCCTTTAGAGGGGTGTGAAACTCACTCATTCTTAATTTTTTCTTCTTTATATTTTGAATATCGTATTAAATTAACGAATTCCAACGACTAGGTCACCAATCTTCGATACCAGACAAACCCATCCTGATGCTCAATATTTATGGAGATGATAGCAAATCATTGAGTATCACGACCCAGTAGTTATCTGATTTTTTGGACATTTTCCATGGCTGCCTTCTAAGGTATGATCGACTCCAATCTACCCATATTGTGCTTGATTCTTCCTTCATGATCTTTCTTTGTATATAACCTCATCTTAAACTCCTGGAAGTAATAGTCCTCAACAACATCTTTTATCTGCTTCTCGTCGTACTGTTTCATCTTGTGGATCACACCCTCTTCCTACCAAAATATCTTCTTTGCCTGCTCGTCATATGCTGTCGAGAAAAGAGAGCCAAATGCATCAGCTAGCTCCACTGTTAGGATGAAGTGAGGGACGGTATCCTCCACATATTTACCGCAGTGGCAGGACATACCTTTTTCTGCAGCTTTGTTGCATCCAGGACAACCTTCATAATACCATTTTTTCATGAGAAGTCTGTTGACAAATACGTCCAAATCTGTCTTGAGAGTCTCGCCCATTACCAAAGTATCAATGGCTTGACTTAATTCACTCATATTTTTATAGATACTTCCTGAGTTATCTTCTTCCTTCATTTTTCTTTCAGAAAGTAGTTGATAACTGGTGTGCTCAATCATGGCTTGATTTTCAAGCTATTGGTATGGATGATAGTTTGCAAGTTGAATGCTAGAGCGGACCTTGCTGTTGAGAGTCAGACTACCATTATAATTATGGAGAGCAAATCGACTCAATAGGATAGTTCTACCAACTAAAGACTGGTCTGCCTTGATCTTTTCATTCCATACAATGGCGTGAATCTTACTTTGTTCCAGAGGTTCAGCTATCACCCAGTTAACTTTAGATAGAGGCTTTCCATCCTTCATAATCTATATAGGCTCGTCGATCCCAACCAGCACTCCTAAAATATCGAACTATTGATCATAAATTCCCTTCTGAAGAACCTATTTCAAAGGTAGAGCTGAATCTTCAACTCTAGCAATGATGTTGACGTCTGACACTTCCTCGAATTGAGAGTTGACATGGAACATTAGTTTGAATGGTGAAAACTTATCATTTTTGCTGTTGTTATAGGACTCGTTGGCAATTGTTCCTTCAGAAATTTTATAGACAGAGTTTGGCTTGAGGAAATCTCTGAATTTATCAGCAGCATCATAGAAGAAATATCCCATTATTTTGACCTCAGATCGATCGATGAGTTCAATGGTCAGCATTCTACAAATCTTGTCTTCATTTTTCTTTTTGAACTCTTGAAACTCAACCTTAGATACTCTGCATAGTAAATGCCATCCCTTGAGTCCAACAAACAAGCCTTTGATTGTTTCGTAATCTTTGACATTACCATTCAAAGGTTTTGGCTCAGGCATCCTCATTTATTTTCTTTCTTCTCTTTTGACCTCCTGCTTGATAGGTTTAGTAGCTGATTGACCATTTTGATCAGACATGATCACATGGCGCACTTTTATATTTTTGGGATCCAGTCTGAAGGTTTATTCAGGATTTCCGATAGTCGTTGCTTCGAGTATAGGCTCAGGTTTGCCAATGAGTTATTTGTATTCACAAATGAGATCACATTCGATAATTCCGATGCTTTTTCCTGATCCGGCAACAACATGCTGCCTGATGCGAATGATCGCATTTTAATGTTTTTCTGAGTAAAGATTGAACTACCTGGATTGAGAAGGCTCTTATCACGAAGGAAGGCCTTGACACAGTAGAACCCATCACTAAGAATGCATGATATTTTTTCGTTTTTGCTGAGGGTAAGATTATAGACCTGAACCAGGATATCTTAGCCTTCTTGGGAGGCACCACAGAGGTGACTGACTGCTTGAGGAGTGAGCTGTTGGTACTCTGCTTTCAGCATATTAGTTTTAGCGGGAAATAGTTATAATCAATTGAAATCAATGTCTAAGCTGTCTGCTGCCTCATTTATACAATTCAAATAATAACAATGCTCCTACCATAATAACTCTATTAGTATTTGCCTCGCAAAGTGATCAACTGGTCTCCTCAAGATGTTCAACTCTGGTTCCAAGTACACTCCATCACTGTTGCACCTGAGTTTAATTGTACATCAATAGCTATGTAGTTGTAACCAAAAGATTAAACGGGTCTAAATTTCTGGAAATCACTCCTTAGTATCTCTACAATGAATGTGGAATTCAATCAAACATTGTTATCAAAACTATATTGGAGTGGCTCTAACTCGACAGAGAATAGTTTTAGCAATACGTTGAGAGCGAAATCACTGAAAACTGTTCACAGATCACAGAAAAGCCATCGAATCAAGGAGTTGAAATAACATGGAAGGATAAGGAAAATATTCAGGAAAACTAACTTTCTCAACTGGTAGATCCCAAGCATCTCCAGGCAATAATTCCACTGATTAACGTTCAGAAATGGAAAAGTAAACAAAAGTCTCTCTCGCACTAATAAAGCAAATCAAAAATATCATAATCTCAAGGACCTCATTCGACTAAAGATCTAGGAAACATAAAATACACATAAAGCAGCTATGAAATTTGTGAAAACTATTTATCTTTTACCTTCAGGCTAAATAACGATAGGCACAGTGCAGAGAGAACAATCTTGTTGAAAGACTCAGGCAAGATAGGAAGAGATGGGAGAAAAGAAGTGATGATTAATCAGGATTCTGTCAGTCGTAATCATGCATAAATCACAAGAATAGGCAACGAATATTACCTTCAAGATGTAGGTTCAAAATATGGAACTTTCATTGAAATTGGGGCAGATTATGACAGACCTTTGTAGCAGGAAGACTTTATAGCTTTTGATGACTACTATATCTAAATTCTTAGCAAAAAAGTATTCAAACAAAAAGAAAAAGAATGCTTCGACCTTAAAATTAGGCTTCACAAGGCTAAAGACTCTTTTGTTACTAGTTTTTATGCTCAAAGATAGATCACCATCGGCCATAAAGATAGAGACATAAGCTTCACATATCCATAAATCAAATAAAACCATGCAAAAATGGTAGTCATCAACGGAAACATTTTCCTCCGCAAACAAGAAGGAGACTGCTACTTAAAGCTAAAGCGATAGGAGCTCTATCATTTATAGGAAACTCAGGAGATGCGTTTTGGTGTTCAAAATGTGACAGTCAGAATATGTCGCTAGACCAAACCTGTCGAGAATGCTCATGAGTATTTGCATTTTGATGAATGATATGTATATGCTTCGGCAGACAATCATGAAAAGGTACTGATTCGAGAATAAGAAGTAGACTGGAAGAATGTTTGAATAACTTTTCGATCGACCTGAAATACAGTCTCATTGCGAACTGACAAAGTCCTCAAATATCTGAGCTCAGGAGAAGGTAACTATTCAATTACAGGTTCAGGTGAAGTGGGCTCTTCTTTGATGAATTTTTTAAGAATTTTTCTCTCAG
>Ga0100378_1006520_pt1 | contig 10525 bp, 11 predicted proteins | sample CryGeymeta201502_FD_81535 | JGI IMG/M metagenome (GOLD analysis project Ga0100378, IMG submission 81535) | Groundwater microbial communities from Crystal Geyser aquifers in Utah, USA - Crystal Geyser metaG 2015-02 | ecosystem: Environmental > Aquatic > Deep subsurface > Groundwater | place: USA...
ATTTCGTCAATCACAATAGAGAAACCTATATATTCTACTTTTTTCTTAAATCTTTTAGCCACAATATCAATGGCCGGGATAAGATCGGTGTCGGAGCTAATCAAAATAGCCGTATCATATCTATCATCCATAGCACTAATTATCATATCGGTTGCCAGCTTAACATCAATACCTTTTTCTCTCTTGCGATTAATTTCTATACAAGTAATGCCCTTGCCGAGAATATTCCTATAATCAATAGTCCTCTCATCGATAACTATCTTTTCAAGCCTATTTCTAAGCTTGCTGGTCTTAATCTGCCATTTTTTAGCCTCTAGGGTGGAGAATAAGGCCGTTTGCTTGGCCATTGCTCGCTTGCTATATTCATCGCCAGCCTTTTCCCTAATAGTCCCGATATAAAAACGCTTCCCCAATTCTGTTATTTCTCTATCTCCAACTAAAAAATCAATAAAGTCTTCAAAAGAAAAATCTAGCTCTTTAATGTCTAGCTTCTTTAAAACTAAATGGTGAAAATTTCCCCCATCAATGAATATTTGCACTCTTTCTTTCCTGTCCATATTGAAATAATAGCATGAATAAAAAAATCCTGCACACCGCCCCCGAAGGGGCAGGCGCAGGAGACTTTATGTATATATATTACGCCTCAAACTGTTTCGTGTCAACAAAAAATCAGATTATCCCATAAAAAATAGCTAATTTTAGCAATTCTTCTATAATTTTTGGGGACGGTTTTTAGATATTAAATAATAGAAAATTAAATGAATCCAAAATTAATATTTATTTTTTATATGGCAGGTGCCCATTTTCTTAGACACATTGTCCATTTGCTGCGGGACCTGGATTCGAACCAGGATAGGAGGATTCAAAGTCCTCAGTCCTACCTTTAGACGATCCCGCAAAAACACTCCTACTACAGGATAGTATTAGAAAAAAGACGACGTGTCAAATTATATTTTGGCATACTTTCTGACCGCAAACAGACTGGCCAGAGCATTGATCACTAGGACCACTAAAAATTGAGCTCCAAAAATAATCAAAAAGTTATCGATATAGTAAGCTAACAAACCAACCTGACTATCAACCAAAAATGCCTCAAGATAAGGCTGTAGTAGGCTCAGGAAAGGATAAAAGATACCAATGATAATCAGCACGCTAATTAAGGAGTAAACTAAAGCTGAAAACAAATAAGGGAAATAAATGAAAAAATTAGAAGCTCCGACTAGGCGCATGATTTCTATCTCTTGCCGGTGTGTATAAATAGCCACTCTAATAGCATTATAAACAACTAATAAACTAGTCAGAATAAAGATAGAAATTATAAAAATACCTACTTCATTAACTCGATCCGTAATGGCATTAATTTTTTGTAAAATAACCGTGTTGTCAGAAAAATCACGTGATTCAATAATCGGACTATCGAGAATTTTAAGCTCGTTAATAACTAAATTACTCTCATTAAAATCAACCGGCATAACCGTTAAACTAGGAGATAACGGATTACGACCCAACTCCTTTAAAGCTGCCAGTATCGCGGGGTTATTAGCATACTTCTCTCTAAAATTACCGATTGCCTCATCTTTAGATACATAAACAACCTCTTTCACGCGGGCTGATTCTAAAATTTTCCCTCTAAGAGCTAAAATTTCTTCTTCTGGCGTCTCGTTTTTTATAAATAAACTAATATCTATTTTTTCTTTAACAGCTGCCACAGTACTATCGCTAATTAAACGCACGGTAATTAAAGTATTAATAGAAAATAAGGCTAGCAGGAGAATAGTGATGGTAACTATAGTCAGCCAAATATTACGAAAGATATCTTGCAGGCTGAATTTTATAATTCGATATAAAGAAAGCATATTCTTCTGAGGCTATTAGGCTAAAAATTATAACAGATATTTTCCGTGAGCCTGATCGCTAATCACTCGGCCCTGTTCCATGGTTACTACTCGCTTATTTAAACGGTTTACAATTTCTTTGTTATGCGTCACTAGAATTACTGTTGTGCCAAAGCGATTAATCCGTAAAAGCAGATTAATAATTTCATCAGCATTAATAGCGTCAAGATTACCAGTTGGCTCATCAGCTAAAAGTATCTTAGGTTGGTGGACCAGCGCCCGCGCAATAGCCGCTCTTTGTTGTTCGCCTCCTGATACTTCATGTGGATAACGACGCGCCTTATCCTCCAAGCCCACAATTTTTAAAACACTAGGGACTATTTTCTTAATTTTTGCTGCTCCAGCGCCACAGACTTCTAAAGCGAAAGAAACATTTTCCTGTAAAGTTTTTTTAGGCAATAATTTAAAATCCTGAAATATCACGCCAATTTGACGGCGTAAAAAAGGCACTTCCCGACTACTAATTTTGGTTATATCCCAATCTCCCACCAAAACCCGACCCTCATCAGCCAACTCCTCGCCAATCAACAAACGAACCAGAGTAGTTTTACCTGCTCCAGATTGACCGACTATTGAAACAAACTCTCCGGGCTTAACCGCCAAGCTAACGTCCTTAACGATCTTGTTTTTTTTCGTATATGCCTTGGAGACATTTTCCAGAGTAATCATAGAAACTAATAGTGAAAAGGATTATTTGGCTAGAACCGATTGACCGTATTTTATCAGCGACTCATTGTCTGAAAAATTGGTCGCCTTTGATTGTGATCCAAAATTTACCGCTATAATATTGCCGCTGGGCGTATTAACCCGAGTCATTAAACAATATCCCACTTCATCTAAATATCCCGTCTTAGAACCAATAATTTCATAAGCAGCCGTCTTCAGAAGTTGGTTGGTATTGTTAAGAGTATGCGGCTCGTCAGTGTTGCGAGTCCTAAAAGTATATTTTTTAGTACTAGATATTTTAGCGATCAAAGAATCTGCTAAAGCTTCTTTGGCTATTATAGCATAGTCCAAAGGAGAACTCACATTTTGCGGTGCTAAACCACTAGGCTCAATAAATTTTGTGTCTTTAGCACCCCACTCCCTAACAATATCATTCATTCTTTTAATAAACTTCTCTCTAGTTAGGCCGCTAACTCGCACTAAACTTTCGGCTGTATTATTGGCGGATCCAACCAAAGTGCTATACAGTAAATCTTCGATGCTCATCGTCTCTCCTTCTTTAACTCGCAAACGAGATGACTCATACGGTTTAACATGCTCATAATTATAAGCCTCGTCCTGATAAACATAGCTAACAATTTTCTTTAAGTCAGGGTTCGTTTCTAAAAACACTTTCGCCGCCACCAACTTAGTTAAACTAGCTAAAGGGGCAACTACTTTTTCGTTCTTACCCCACAACACGGACCCATCTTTTTCTAAAAAAATTACTGCCGAAGAAGCTGTTAAGCTAGGCGCAGCTAAAACTGACGAGGGAACTGAAACCAACTGTTTGCCCGGCAAAACTGTCGCCTTTAAAGGTTCGACACGCACAGAAATAATACCTGCCCCCGGTGAAGCAAGTTTTGAAAAAGCTACATAATCTAAATCAATCACACGATCCGGATGCTTATCTCGCTCTGGCCCGTAGTCATTAACAGTAACATCAACAAATTTATTGTTATCAGTATTGTAAACTCGCAGAGTTGAACCTTTGGCATAATCTGGAGAAGCGGCAAATAAGCCATTCTTATATTTGTACCAACTCGCCTTGCCTACAGACATTACTCCCGGTTTAGACATTAAAACAATCCGATCCATGGTAGACTTCGTCTCAGCGGTCACGTATTTTTCAGCTGGATTATCTTTTGTTTTTAAAGGCAACCAGCGTCGGCTAGCCCAATCAAAAGCAAATAGAGTCTTCAGGTCATAAGAGGCCATATCATAACTGAGCCGGATAGTCATGGGCCGACTAGGGTCATAAAAACCACTACTCTCAAAGGCGTAGTTATATACCGAGGAAATGGTTTGCAGGTCCATCGGTAAATAAGATCGATCACTGATAGCTGCCTGCCGTAATACAGCTGGCGATGTAAAAGCTTCTGACTGATAGATGACTTCCAGACTCTCTGCTTTTGCCTCTTGTCCAGCTATTAAAGACAAAAAAACAAAAACTAGACACAGCACAGAAAATTTATTTTTATATATCATTGTTGAATTGACTTAAGTTAAGTAATAATCTTATAATGTTTACGGAAACTAATTATCTACAGTGTTGGCGGGTGTTGTATAATGGTTATTACGTCAGCTTCCCAAGCTGAAGAAGGCGGTCCGATTCCGCTCACCCGCTCATAATTAAAGAACGATTAGGCCGAGATAGCTCAGTTGGTAGAGCAACGCACTCGTAACGCGTAGGTCAGGGGTTCAAATCCCCTTCTCGGCTCATTTCAAGGTATCAATCGAAAAAATAACTCCACCATTTTTCCAAGTTACTTGCCTGATTGGCTTGTTTATCCGCTTCAGCTGCGTCAAGCAAATTTTTTTTATTTTCGATAACTACGACCATCTCACCAGGCTTTTTTAAATTTAAATTTTGCCGAGCCTGCTCTTCAAGAGATTGGTCAGACTGCAAGTAGGCCAACAGTTCACCCAACTCCTGGTTTTGTTGTTCGTATAAACTAATCTGATTTTTGATGTCTTCTATTTCTTTTTCAACTAGTTTTTTTTGGCTATAGGTGCGAGCTAATGGCAATATAATCACTACTAAAAAAGCTAAGCCAATAATAGCTAAAAATCGCTGGCTACTAACCAGGCGATAAAAAAAATTGCTAGGCCTGGGCTCGCGCACAGGGTGAGTAATGTTAGAACGGCCGCTATTTCTCAACATGCTTGATATTATATCACAGAAGACAGCCGGGTAAAAATAAAATTACTAGCGTGTTTTAGGTGTGACCCAAAAGCCCATATATTTACCAGCCATTAGTCTGATTTGAGCTTCTAAACAAGGTATAGCTCCGAAAATAACAATAGTGATTGGAACAGCTACCCACTCTAAAACCATTACTCCTTTTTTCCAGCTTGGATAGCCAGTAGGTTTTTTAGGTAATAACAAAGCAGAAACTACCGCTGATAAAACCAAGCCTATCATTGCCACATTCATAAGATTAGTAGTCACGGCCGGTAAGTTACCTGATAAAACAGTGGTACTAAATCTTTCTCCGCCAATCAAAATCGGTAACCAACCGACAACGGCAATAATAATAGCATTAGTGGCCCAGGCATGAAATCCGTAAATCTGAATTAATATATGACTAAAAACTCTTTTACGATCAAAACCGGGGTTGCGCCATCTTCTGGAAGTATTAAATAATAAGTAAGGAATATTTTCTGCTCCCCAAGCCCAGCGCCGTTGTTGCTTATATAAACTCACAGCCGTTTTAAAGTAACTAGCATCATGAGTAACATCCATTGATACTTCGTAATGAATTGGTTCAACACTATAGTGACCATTATAATGCATCAAACAATGCCAAAAGATTCTCGAGTCTTCCGAAACATTTTTTGTTGACCAAAAACCGATTTCTACCAAAGCCTTCCAGGTCATAGAATGCGAAGAGTACGTTACTAAACTTTCTTCCCTGATCTGCATAATCATCTGCCAGAAAGTATTAGAAGAGGCAGCTACACGAGAAAAAAATGGTGCGCGCCAAATATTATTATGATAAACCGGAATCGGCTGATAGCTAGTATGATAAGGATCGTCAACCGTCATAAACTTATAAGTCAGGGCGGCAAAATAACCAGGCCTAACTACTGTATCAATATCAAACACGCTCACTAAAATATTTTGATAATCTATGCCTCTAGCATCTATCACGTCACGTTTCAGCTCTTTGGCGCACCAAGCCTGATTAGCTCCCTTGCCTTTAAGTTCTCCAGCTAAGTTATCAGGATGAATAGTCGTATAAAAAGCCGCAAATTTTTCGCCAAACTCTAAACGTAGTTCAGCTATCTTCTGATCTACCTCTTCGCGTCCGGACCTCTCTTCAAAGGTTACCGCCACAATCATTCTATCGGTTCTCCAGCTGTCATTAACTAAAGACCTCACGCAACCACGAATTATTTCTGTACTTTCCTGATAGGTTGGTAAAATAATTACATGCCAAATATCGGCTATATCTTTTCCTTGGCGAATCAATGAGTTTTCAGCCACTTCAGGCGCATAATATTTGCCCTGGCTAAGCGCCTCACATTTATTAGGCCAATCGGTACGCAAGCCTTTTTTTAATTTATAATAAGCAGTAATTAGAAAAATCGCCATATAAATGACGAGTAAAAGCCAATAGACATCAAAGGCAATAATAAAATAGGCTACCCAGACTGGCTGAAAATAAGATAAAACTGATAAAACAACTAGGGTTAGTATAGAAAAAGCGCCAGGCAGAATTTCTAAAATACGATAAATACGCCGATTTCTACCTCGTAGCTCGGAGGCTTTACCTACTTTAAGATAATCAATAGTTTCCTCCATAAGAAGTGCTTTAAAGCTTAAATTGCTTGCCTTCTTTTTAGCTCAAAAAAGCAATCAGAACAAGCCTTGACATCAAAGGCGGCATCGTGTGCTTCTGAAAAGTTTGTTTGAAACAAAAATTGATACAACTCTGTTAAATTTGGCCACTTATAACCACCACGCGGACTAGGTATCTGACAAACTTGCACGGTTTTCTTCATAGTGCAAATTCTATTAGGACAACCTAGAGGGGGCCTGTTTGCGCGCATTAATTCTGAACCAATAATTTTTTCATCGAAATCAATATTATGAGCTACCAAGTAATCAACACTTTCAACATCAGAAATAAATTTATCTAAAGCTTCTTTTAAAGGCACCCCTTCTTTTTCTGCTCTTTCTTGAGTGATACGATGAATAGCTGCTACTTCAGGTGGAATAATAAAACCATCCGGTTTAATAATAAAATTATGACTTTCCCAATGATGACCCTCCGCATCATATAGGCTCCAAGCCAACTGAACAATTCTAGGCCAATTTAAAAAATCATCAAGCGGCGCTTGATAATTCTTAGGTAAGCCGGTCGTTTCAGTATCAAAAAATAAATACATCTTTTATTATTTTGTTAATATATAAATCTTATAAAGTTATTTCCTCATCTTCGGATAAATCACCAGAACGGCTCGGCTCAGACTTAGGCTCAGACTTAGATTGAGTCGGGGTCGGTCGAGGCTTTAATTCTCGACCACGAAAGTCGCGCGGCGCCACCTTATTTAAATCACCCAAAGACAAAGTCGGAATAGAGCTGACTATCTTCTCCGCCGTTTCAGACCGATTTGCTTCTTGTTCATCTAATTTTTTCTTTTCTTGCGCCTTAGCTTGTAATCTCGCCTCTACCTCTAAGCGTTTTTCTTCTTTTTTCTTGCTTAAACATTCACGACAATATACCGGCCTAACTCCATCCGGTTTAAAGATAGTGGTAGTCTCTTGACTGCAACTACTACAGACCGTTGTAAACCCAGGCTTCTGAACTGGCTTATCTACCGACTTAGACACAGCTTTAGGGGCCAGCGCGGCTTTAGGGGCCAGCGCGGCTTTAGGAGCCTGAACCTCTTGAGGCGCTTCCGGTAAATTTAGCGGCGCAGACGGCGGCTGTCTGTGAACTTGATTTGAAGGAGCCGAAAAAGAAGCTGGAAGTCGTTTTTCAGGTAACGGCTCAACATGATCAGTGTGCCAGCTCATGATTTTTTCTTCAACAGACTCCCGATCAGAAGCATACTTTTTTCTGGAAAAATCTATAACTTTTTCTGACTGATCGGTTTTTTCTAAATCATTTAAAGGAGGTAAGCCAGCGGCTGAAAAAGGCGAAGAGGCAATACCATCAATCATCAACTTTAAATACATCTCATATTTAGGCAAATTAACTAAATCCTCTTCAGTAAAAGTCGGGGTAAACTCTTTAACCAGTTCTTCAGCATCAGCTGCTCCTACTCGAAACACAATCATAGTGCCAACGTTGCCAAATACGGCCGGCTTAACCTTTTCGCTTAACTGCTCAATATACTGATGCGCTAAAATTAAATTTAATCTATATTTACGAGCTTCTGATAAAATATTAGCGAAGCTATCTGTAGAAAAATTTTGAAATTCATCAATATACAAATAAAAATCTCGCCTTTCTTTTTCAGGCACATCAACCCGACTCATAGCAGCCAACTGAATCTTAGTAATCATCATAGCTCCTAAAAGAGCAGAGTTATCTTCACCGATTCGGCCCTTAGAAAGATTCATGATTAATATTTTTCCCTCGTCCATTATCTCTCGAATATCAATCGAAGACTTTACCTGGCCAACGATATTACGCATCAAAGAGTTAGATAAAAACTGTCCGACTTTATTTTGGATAGGAGAAACTGCTTCTGAAGCAAATTTATCAGCATAACCAGAAAACTCTTTTTCCCAAAAAGCTTTAACTACCGGATCTTTAATATTAGCCACTACTCTTTTACGATAATTTTTATCAGATAACATCCGCACTACGCCTAAAAGAGTAGACCCGGGGAAATCTAAAATAGCTAAAATAGCATTACGCAAAATATACTCCAATCTTGGTCCCCAAGAATCTGCCCACAACTTTTGGAATACTCCAATTAAGCCCGAAGCTACTAAATGGCGCAAGTGTGACTCAACCTGTTCTACAACATTAAAGGCGATAGGGTAGTTGATGTCTGAAGGATTAAAATAAATGACATCCTTAACTCTATCTTCTGGAATATATTCAATAATTTTTTCAGCTAAATCACCATGAGGATCAACCACGGCTACACCATGCCCGGATCTAATATCATCGACGATCATGTTCTCTAAAATAGTAGACTTGCCCATGCCCGTCTTCCCAATCAAATACATATGACGACGCCTGTCGTCTGCTTTGATGCCGAATCTTTTAAATTCGTTTCTATAAGTTGTCTGAGCAAATACAGCAATGTCTTTCATAATTTTCCACGTAAGCGCTAAGTGTCTCTGATTTTATACCGGACTGACGACACTAAAAGCGAAATAACGAACGATAATAGTCTAAACCTTCCTTAATTTCTGGAGGAAGATAAAGTAAGCCGTAAAGTAAACCAAGAGCAATAGGGACTATTATTAAGAAAAAGCGCAGCGTACTCCAAATTTTTTGCCATTTCATGTCCTTTTTAATGATGGCAATTTCTTGAATGATAACTTCACTAGCCTGAGCCTGACCCTCTAGCATACTTTTTAAATCAGCCAGTGATTTTTCTGCTGTTTCAATATCTGTATTGTCTGCCATAAATTAGTTTCGGACTTCACACAAATCAGCATATTTTTTGCCAATCGTTGCAAAGGCCTCCATTTCTTTATTTGTATACGCTTTGTGCCCTTGGTAACTGCTATTTACTAAATCTGTATCAGATTTAAAATTCTGTAAATACCACTTACTGGCCCCCTCTATAGCTTTCCCCATTTTATCAAAATCTTCTTGAGCCAGAAGCCCGGGCACAACAGTAGTACGGAATTCGTAGGGCAATCCGCTCGACTTAATAATTTTAACACTTTTTTGAAGATTATCACAGTTCACTGGAACTCCGGCTACTTCCTCGTAGCGCTCAAAAGGCGCCTTAATATCCATCGCAATATAATCGATGAGTTGAGCAGCTATCAAGCGCTCCAACATCTTTGGATTGGTCCCATTACTATCAAGCTTAACTAAATAACCCAGATCTTTAATATCTTTAATAAATTCCGGTAAATCCGGATGCAGGGTTGGCTCTCCGCCGGTAATAACTACCCCTTCTAAGCGACCGATACGTTCCCTTAAAAAAAGAAAAAGGTTCTGAGGCGAAAGCGGAGATAAACCTTTTTCTTTATTATCCGACCCATTGCGGGGCAGGACAAGCAGGGGGTTGTAACAAAAGTGACAGCGAAAATTGCATCCTTGAGTAAATATTATCGCTGCCAGGTGCTCGGGGTAGTCTAGAAGAGTTAACTTTTCTAAACCACCGATTACCATATTTTTTAAGTTATGACTTATTAACTTCGTAGGTTTTTCTCTCCGCGTATTCGCTCTGTTTACCAAGGTTCCAATTTCTAGTTGGTGTTAACCAACCTACTACCCGGCTATATATAATGCATTCCTGCCTCTTGAGTTGCACTGGGCTCATATATTTATGATTACTTAATAAATAATTTATTATTTTTTAACCTCTACCGGTACTGGTACTTCCTCTAAGCTAGCTGTTTTAGCTATACCCTCTTCATAGCCAATTTCTGCATCACACTTTGGGCAGTATTTATGTTCTCCGGATAAATAACCGTGTTTAGGACAAATTGAAAAAGTCGGAGTGATAGTAAAATATGGCAAACGATAATTCTCAACAATTTTTTTAACCAGCTTCTTAGCGGCATCGCCACTAGGCAATCTTTCTCCTACAAATCCGTGTAAGACGGTTCCTCCAGTATATTTGGTTTGCAAGTCATCTTGAAGATCTAGGACTGAAAATAAATCATCCGTATAACCAACATGCAAATGAGTAGAATTAGCATAATCAGCTGGCATGCCCTGCTTCTTACCCGCCCCATCACTACCGCACATGCTTCCCGGCTACATCTCTTGTTC
>Ga0100378_1006521_pt1 | contig 10525 bp, 11 predicted proteins | sample CryGeymeta201502_FD_81535 | JGI IMG/M metagenome (GOLD analysis project Ga0100378, IMG submission 81535) | Groundwater microbial communities from Crystal Geyser aquifers in Utah, USA - Crystal Geyser metaG 2015-02 | ecosystem: Environmental > Aquatic > Deep subsurface > Groundwater | place: USA...
AACATTAAATCATATTAATTGATAATAATATTATTATTTAATATATAATGACATTTGTAATGAAATTTTAGATCAATTTTAAATGCAAGTAAGTTATCTGAAAAGCAAGTTCAGATTATTCAAAAAGAGTAAGGATAATATTGCAATAATAAATACTATTAATTAATATAGAAAGCTAGAACAAATAGTGAATCTTAAGCAAACAAATGAAAAGTAAGTTTAATTCATTTTATTAACTTATTATGCTTATTATTAACTTTAACTTTTTCAGCAAAGTAAAAAGTCTTAAAGAAACTATTAATAAACTAGAAGATGAAAAATCTCAACTAGCAAAAGGATTAGACTTAACTAGAAAGGAAAAACATAAGTAAATTGATAAATAATAATATAATAACCATAATTACAATAGGCTAAAACAAGTCATGAATGAAAAATTAAAATTAGTCAATGATTTCCATACAACAATAGAAAATTTAAAAATTAAACAATCCCAGTTATCAGAAGAAGAGCTAGACAATGCAATAGATGTAAATATATAAAATATATAAAGTTTAAAGTTTAATACAATACTTATAACATTTTAACAATTGTATTTCTTATTCCATTAATTATATATTGAATTAATAATTTATTGTTTTTCTTAGAACTTTGCTGAAAAAAGGATAGACAGTTCTAAATTCATTAATAAACCTACAGGAAATTATAATCCAGCAAATAATTCAGCAAATAATCAATCATATAATCCAACAAATAATCAATCATATAATCTTAACCCTCCTAATACAAATATTAATATTCATAATAATATTAATAATATTAATAATATATCAAGTACAATTCCTACAGCTAAGCCAACACCAAACAACCAAAAAAATCACCATGCTATAATTGAACAAAATTTAAAATATGAATATTATGGAAGTAAGACATTAGACGAAGAAAATAGAAAAAATGACTCAAGTAATAATCTTCGTTATGTCAAAAAGCAGATAAATAATATAAATTTAACTAAATAAAACATAGACAATATAATTAATTATATATTGAATTATGTCATATAAAATATGTTAAGGAAATAACTAAATATATAATTATTATATTTATAATATTTATAATACTAATTTAAATTTGTAATATTTTATACTAAGTAATATTACATTTTAAAGTCACCTGATCCCTTTGAGCCTTTCGAATGTCTTTTTTCCCTGTCGAATGCTAGCTTCTCTTTATTAAAATCTTCTAGTGGCATATAGACTATATCATATTGAAGTTTTTGCATTGTAACGTTTCTGTTTTTGTATGTGATTACTAAAAATGTTATTACTCCAACTACAATAATAATTAAAATGATAGCAAAAAAGTAATGATGAATTTCTGACTTCGCTTTAGCACCATATAAATAATCAGTATAATTATATCTACTACTAATAGCTAAATTTGTATAAAGTCCAACATAATTTTCTTCTAGGTTCAAAACTAAATCAAACTTTTTAAGAAAACTTGTTCCGATTATAGTATGATTTAAAGTTTTACTAAATAAAATATTAAACATCATATATTTTGTAGGGTCTACTTTCTCAAAAATCTTATCAAAGTCGAGTATTCCGTAATTTTTAATCATTCTGTCTTTTTCAAAAGGAGTAAATAAATCTAAATACTCCATTGTATATGCGTATCCATTTAAAACTATTGAGAAGCTTGGAAAAGATTCAATTTTTAATTTCGGACAGAAATAAAAGACTTCATTTAAATTCTTTAACGACTTACAATTGTGTAATACTAACGCATTTTCAAATTGGTTAAAATCCTTATAAGGAAAATGCATAGAATAAAAAGATATTTCAAATACTGCTTGGCTATTATATTCTTTAAGTTTTTCTTTTTCGTAATTATTTCCGAATAATACATGGGTTATATTACAACCATAGTTGTTATTTATATATTTATTTTGATCTGGTGTTAACATCTTACAAGTAGTTAAGTTATTTTGATCATTTATAATATATTGAGGAACTTTATTAAAATAGATAGTTCCTTTTTTATCGGCATCTTTGTTGATATTTTTGAATGTTAGTATTCTTTTTGTTATAAGATTATCTGAATAAAACTTTTCTAATAACGAAAAGTTATTATCAATACTAGCTTTTATTATATTATCGGCTTTTTCAACTGGTTTATTATTATCATTAGATGTATCTATTGGCTTTTCATCAGATTTTTCTATTGGCTTATCATCAGATTTTTCTATTGGCTTACCATCAGTTTTAGACTTATCATCATTTGTTTCTATAGACTTCTCATCAGTTTTAGGTTTCTCTTCAGTTTTCTCTTCAGGCTTTTCATCAGTCTTTACTAACGTCTTCTCATCAGTCTTTGCTATAGTCTTCTCATCTACTTTTTTCCTTCCAACTGATAAAATACCATCATATTCATCTGAATTAAAAAAGTTTTCTTTATTTAGCAATAGAAAGCTTAATTTACTATCATAAATATAAGCATTACCCTCACTATTCTTAATTTTAAAATTATCACTGGAAACAACACCACAATAAGTTTTTTGCATATCATATTCCATTACTACATCTAAATTATTATTGTTTGTTATATAAGTTGTAGAATTTGTAGTATTAAATTTATTTAACGTATCAAAACATTTCTCACATACTCTATTATTGACTGTAGTATAATAACCTAATGATAAAAGCATATTAAAATTTTGGGGTGGAGTTCCTATAGATACATCAATGATATGATAAAAATCAGAACTAATATGTGTTTCTAAAGAAATATCAGCATTTACGGTTAGTAGACGGATTCTGTTAATGTTTATTGGGGTTGTTAATATGTTTAGTTTATTGTTATCATTTATTTTATTTTCGTTTATTTTGTTTGTTTTGTTTATTTCTTTTGTAAATTGTTTAGAAAATAAAGATTTTATAAATAGAAGAAACAATAAACCGATTAAATTAATACTTGCTTTAAAATTTACCATTTTTAAATAAGTATTTATTATTATTTTAATTAATTTTATTTCAATTATTCTCTAAATTCATAATAATTATTACACTTTACATAATTAATTGCATAATAAATTAATGTTAAAGTGACATTATTAATTAACTAAATCATTAATCTTATTAAACTTAAATTAGTTATAATTTTAATAATAACTAAAATAAATGATTAAACCAATAGTTGTTTTTGTAATAGGTGGTCCTGGTACCGGCAAAGGTACACAATGTAAACTATTAGCAAAAGATTTTGGAATGATACACTTATCAATAGGTGATATCTTACGAGAACAAAGGAAGAAAGACACCAATGAAGCTAAAGTATTAGATAAATATATGACAGAATATGAAAAAACAGGAAGATTAATGCCAACTAAATACATTTTAAAGGTAATCAAAACAGCAATGCAAGAAATGGGATGGGAAAAAAATATATACTTACTTGATGGTTTTATTAAAACACTTGAGATGGCAAAAGAATGGGATGATGAATTAGGTGACTCTGTAGAAGTGAAAAGAGTAATATATTTTACTTGCCCACTTAATGTAATGGAGGAAAGATTACTTTCTAGAGGAAAGAAAGAAAATAGAGGAGATGACAATCCAGAAACTATTAAAAAGAGATTTAAATTGTTTAATGATCAGATGGAAAAAGTTGTGGATTACTATCGTAATAGAAGTTTATTAACAACAATTCATTCTGATGATTCAATTCAAGAAGTATATGTAGAATCAAAATGCGCATTAAAATTGGCAATGGGTTGGTATTAAGTAAATATTGACTAAATAACGAATTTAATATTACTTAATAAAAAGTGTATTTAACTTATACTTATTACGAATTGTATTTCTTAATTAAATATTTATTATAAATTGTAATAATTAAATGTTATTTATAAAAAATGATTGCAAGTAATATATTATTAAAACGAATTCCCAAAAGGAATGCAATCATAATTTTAAGTTCTTTCAATTTTAATAAAAATAACAATAAGAAAGTTATTATCTTATTTGGACCTCCTGGGGCTGGTAAAGGAACTTATGGAAAGTTATTATCAAAGGATTTGAATTTTCCTATATTTTCAACTGGAGATGAATTAAGAAGATTAGTCAGTTCTAATGAAAATAAAACTAATTTAACTAATACAAATACTGAAAAAGATTTAAAACAACAAGTTAATTCCGGAAAATTAATTGATGATAATTTCATGTTTGAGTTAGTAAAGAAGAAATTAAAAGAAGTAGTTGCTGATGGTATACTCCTTGACGGCTATCCAAGAACAATTAATCAAGCTATAAAATTGGAATCTTATATAAATATAAGCTTAGTTTTAAACATATTTATTAAGGAAGAATATCTAATAAAAAAGTTACTAGGTAGAAGAGTATGCAATGGTTGTGATGCAAGTTATAACGTTTGTGATATTTTAGAGGTAAATTAAATAGATAAATATATAATAACTATAATTTAATAGGGAGAATACAATATGAAAGCAATGCTACCTAAAAATAATATAGATAAATGTGATAAATGCAATTTAAAATTAAAAAAAAGAGATGATGATAATGAAGACACTATACTAGAAAGACTAGTGATTTATAAAAAAACTTCTGAGCCTCTGTTTGAATTTTATAAAAATCGAAATGTATTAGAATCAATAGAACCTAAAAAAGGTGTTGACGATTATTATAAAATTAAAAATTTGGTTTTTAGTAAACTTAATTTAATAAATGATAAACATAAAGAATATATTGGGTAATCAGTGTAAAAGATATGATATGTATTAATTATTTATAAATATTTCTAATTACAATACATTTATATAAAAAAATATGAATATAAAGTAAATTGTAATATAAGTTTATAATATTATATTATAACTCCAAAATTAAAAATAGTATTTTATTATTCAAATGTCATTTTAAACTACAAAATTATATTAATAATCAGATTTAATGAATTATTAATTAATTATAATAATTTATAGAAATGTCTGGCTTGGATGAAAACAAAGCATCCATGAAGTTTAGAAAAATCCCTTCAGGAAATATATTAAGTAAAAATATACTGGAAACAGCTATGATTCATTCTAAATTCCAAAAAAGTAGTTCAGACATAGAAAATTCACCCAAAATAACACCAAAAATACCTAAAGAAGCTAATATGACGAACGTACTTAAAAAGAAAATAAGTAACAAGATATCAACAACAGCTTCTTTGTCACATCAATATTTATCATCAAATAAAACTGTACATAGTGTAAGTGAAGCTGATAAAAAGGTATAGTATTGTGTCTTGATATAATAATATATAAATATTTAAAAATATTAATTTATTTACTCTAAGGAATTTCAACGAAACCTTAAGCATAGAAGTTCAGGTGAAAATGGCAACTCCTTTATAGAAGCAACAAAAAAAGATTTTAAACTAAAAAGAGGGTCAGGTCATATCGAAAATGGATCTTCTATATTAGATTTATCAAAAAAAGAATCAAACAATAGTCTAAAAGATAAAAATATAGCTAATGTTCAACATCACCATAGAAATTCAGAGACTTTAGTATTAAAAGAAAATGATGGATCGAGAAGTCCATATCCAAGTAACAAAAAACGGTCATCTATGATATATAATAAGAGACGCACTTATGATTTAAGAAGCCCAATTAAAATGCGAAGAGACGAAACTTTTGATCCTGAAAGAAAGGAATCAAGTGGGAACATAGCTGATTTAATCAAGGAAAGTGAAGAAAATTTAAAAACAGAAGACACAAAACGTGAAATAAAAAAACGTAGCCCGAAACGAGATAGCATAAAGAAGAAAAAGACAATAAAAGACGACGATGAAGATGATTCAGATGAAGAATATGATATATTAGAAGATTTAAGTATTTATAAATATTAAATATTTAGATACTGCTGACCAAAAAAGTCCTGGGATTATTCATCCTGATAATATTGCAAAAGCAGTTTGGGATTTTACTGGCTTAATTTTTATTTTATACCAGGGAGTCTTTTCACCTTATAGAATATGTTTCAACGACATGGCAACAGGTGGAGTAGCTTATTTTGAAATTGTTCAAGATTTTTTCTTTATTTTAGACGTTTTTCTATCTTTTAATACTGGTATCTTTGAAAATGGCACTTTAATAATGCTTAGAGCACCTATTACAATATCGTATATTAAGCTTTGGTTTTGGATAGATTTAATAGCATCTTTTCCTTATTCGTTGGTTCTTTCTCCTGAAGATTATTTTAATGTGAGTCCAAATAAGATTGATGATTCTAATACAGGAGTAATTAAAATAGATTATAAAAATATATTATAATTATATATCAATGACAATAATATTAATATTAATAATATAGATACTAGGAAATGCTCCACAATTATTAAGAATACTAAAATTCGCTAGAATTATGAGAATACTAAGAGTACTCCGAGTTGTAAAACTTAGTAAATTCGTACAAAAGGTAATTAAATTTATAATAAAGTTCGAAGAAACAATTAATTCAGATTTTTTCCAAATAAGTGGATCAGTTATTAAATTACTGTTTGCAATGCTACTATTTGCTCATTGGGGTGCTTGCTTTTTATTTTATATAGGAGTCAATGAATGTATTCAAAATGGAGTTTGTTGGCTATTAAAAGACTTTCTTATTGACGCTCCAAAATATGATCAATATATAGCTTCTTTTTATTTTTTTATAACAACAATGACTACATTAGGATTTGGGGATTTTCGGCCCGTTAGTTTAAATGAAAGACTCTATCAAGTATTTTGTATGTTACTCTCGTGTGCTATGTTTGCCTATATTATCGGTTCGATGGGAAAGATTTTATCAGTTAATTATGATACTGAGGCTTTATTTAAAGAAAAAATAATGACGATTAATAAACATTTAGTAGATAAAGAAGTTGACGAACCACTACGGGTTAAAATTAAAACATTCTTAGAACATAAACTAGAAACAAAAATGGAAGAAAAACTAGATGCAAGCGAAGTATTAGATTTAATCAACAAAAACTTAAAAGAGGAAATAATATATGAAATAAATAAAAAACTTCTTAATAATTTCAAATATTTTAACGACTTTGAAAGAATATGTATTAAAATAACAAAAATAATAAAGGATGAAACTATGAGTAAAAACGAATTAATATTTGAGGTAAATAATATAAAATTATCTCATACTTACTTACTCATTAATTACTTATTAATTATTATTTAATCATTATAGAAAGGAGATAAAAGCGACAAAATATTTTTTATAATAAAAGGTTTAGTCATTCTTACACATACTGAGACTGGTATAGTCTACAAAGAATTAGTCGATGATAATTTCTTCGGGGAAATTGGGTTCTTTTCCCAGAATAAACGTTCGGCAGCCGCTGAAAGTGTTACTTTTTCAAATATATCATATCTTAACTATGATCAATTTTACAAACTAGGTATTGAGGAAGAAAATTACGAATTTGAAGTAATAATCAGTTAATAAACAATATCTTATTAATCTTATTAATATTTTATTAATCTTATTATTCAGGACTATATTAATCTACTATTTGAAAAACTACGGCAAGAAAAGTACGGAGAATTAGATATAGAATGTTACTTATGTGGTGGATATCTAAACCACATCGCACCTGATTGTCATTATCTTCAAAATAAAGAAGAGTTGTTTAAAATTAAATACAAAAGTACTATATCTAAATAACAATATAGACAAAAAATACAAAACTGATAAAGATATCGATGGCATCTATGAATCATTACAGAAAAAGCAACTTACACATAGGGATCAACGAACCAAGTTTTTCGAAATTGAAGATGCTAATGTTTCTATACGATTTAATAGTCCTAGAAAAAGAACAGTAAAATCAAACTCTCTTCCAGCAAACTATAAATTAGAAAAGAAAATGTCTAAAGAGAATAATTATGTTCCTAAAAAGATAGATTCTAATTCAGACATTATGGAAAATAATGATTTTGTAAGTGAGGAAGAGTCTATCGAGAATATAAGACACAAAGCTCAAATTGATTATGTAGAAAAATACTCCCAAATAGATGAAGTTGATGAATCAGTTTTAGAAGACGAATACGAAATAGAAGGTGAGAATAATACTATAACTAAAACACCTGATAAGAATAATGTTTTTAATATTGCACATGAACTCAAACTAATCACGGGTGAAAAGAAGAAAGCTCCAATAAGATCAATGAGATCATTAGACATAAATATGATAGGGTCTTTTAGAACAAATGAAGTAAAGAACTTTGAAAAAAATAAAATTCTTGTATTAAGTGAAAAGAAGAGTAATAAGACTCCAATAAAATCAATGAAATCATTAGATGTTAATAATATTGGAAAACTTAATGAGAGAACAAATAAATTATCATACACAGGATCATCTCAAAATAATGGAAACGGACAAATTAACATAAGTAATAATAATGAAAAATCCTATGATAAGACATTTAACAAGCAAAAATCAGTTCTTAGTGGGAAACAAGTCTCTGCAAGAAGCTCAAATAAAATGATTATAAGATTAAATTCAATTGTTAGCAAGATATACAAAGAGGACTCTTCATTAACTTTAAGTGAATCAGTTGATGAAAGTAGAAAAGGTGGTCCGAAGGCTTTCTTTACAAATGCGAACTTTCTCCATCAAGATTCTAGTGAGAATATAGCTAAAACGACTCCCCATAAAAATTTAGGATTAAGAAGAACAAAAACTGTAATATCAACTGGTAAGAAAAGAAAAAGTAATGATAATAACAGTAATTTTGGAACTCCTCCTTTAACACCGTTATTTTCTTTAAAACACAAAAATGGGAAATTAAGCTATAAAGAAAAAGATGAAAAGTGTGAAAAAGAAGAAGACAAAGATGACAAAGAAGACAAATATGAAAAAGATGGTAACTTGGAAGGTAAAGAAAAAGAAGATAAAGATTTTAAAACGGAAATAGCTAAGAATTTAGATAAAAATAATTATATTAGTAATGCTTTAGACATAAAACCCATCAGGAACTCTGTTAGAAGATTATCAAAAAGCAATAATAATGTTGTTAGAATAAGCAGAAATATTTAAAAGTATGGTATGATGTTAGCATTGACTATAAATTGCCCAATATATGAATATTAAATTATTACTCAAATTAACAAGAAAATTATAATAGAGTTAAGTAACAATAAGGTATGGTTGTAATAATCATTATATTTATAAAGTTTTAGTTGATTCATTTTCATTATAACATATATTAATTATATTTATATGCATTATAATAATTTTTATTTATAATTATATTTTATTTAATTTATAACTTAATATATTATTATATTATAATTTAAATTTATAATAATGAATAAAGACATTTCAAATGATTTTATAACTGAAATAATAAATAATCACATAAACACAACCCAATTCCAAAATAATTTTAATAACATCATAACAACAACATTGATTAATAAAAAGAATACTAATTTATCAAGAGATAAAATTGCTGAAAAAATATCAAATTCCGATTTTATCAAGGACACTGAGAATGATTTAATGACTAAAATATTGAAGAATTATGAAATAGAAGAATATCATGATTTCAATGCTATAAAGATTAAAGACAAAAATCTTAAAAATAAGAATTCGAAACAGAATCATAATTTTGATATTGAATCAAATAAATTGCTTAATTTCTTGATTGATGAAATATTAACAAGTAATGATTTATCAAAGATTGAAAACTTCTTAGGTGACTTAGTTAAATTCGACCCTGAATTACTTTGCAAAAACGAAAAAATGGGAGATCTACTTAAGAAAACTCAAGTCCTTCTAAGCAACATCAGTAACGAAATAGTTAATATTCCTAATCTACTAGCTTTATTTATCAAAATATCAAAAGGCAACAACATAAAAGTTCTCATAGAAGCAATATTAGTCTTTGTTGAATATAATCTAAAAATAGTAGAAAAGTTTTACAAGAACACTTTCGACATAACAAACTTTTATAATATTTACTTTAACATAGAATGCTTAAATAATATGCTCATGAAAGTTTACGGCGAAGGAATCATAATAAAACGCTTAGATGAAAATAAAATAAAACTCCTTGTAGGGAAGTTCTTCGACCTTATTGTTTTTAACTATGAACAGAACAATCTTGTTTATTTAGAGTATACTGATAAGGACTTTGGCATATCTACTAATTATATACTAACTTTATTCTTTCTTATTGATCCTGATTTAAGTATCTTAAAGATAATATTTAGAAATCCTATGATGAGAAAACAAATAAAAAGTAACTATTTTAAGTTTGATAGCCTTATTTTTATTGATTATAATTCATGTTATGCGTCTATCAAAGAAAAGTATTCATTCTTATGGAAACATCCAGGAATATTAGAGCAGATTAACCCAGATAATAAATTTACTAAGAAAACTCTGCTTTACATATGGTTTTCTATAAAAATTAACTTTTTAGGACTAATGCTAAGATATAAACTGTTTAGAGACC
>Ga0100378_1006523_pt1 | contig 10523 bp, 9 predicted proteins | sample CryGeymeta201502_FD_81535 | JGI IMG/M metagenome (GOLD analysis project Ga0100378, IMG submission 81535) | Groundwater microbial communities from Crystal Geyser aquifers in Utah, USA - Crystal Geyser metaG 2015-02 | ecosystem: Environmental > Aquatic > Deep subsurface > Groundwater | place: USA...
CGGCCCCTCTGCCTGCGTCCGAGAGAGCACACCGGCTATCGGTGAGCCGGCGACGCCTGCCCAGCATCCAATCAGTGCGGCAGCAGGCAAGCCGGTGGCACCGGTCGCAACCGCCGGCCAGAAGGAGCGCCCGGCGCCCCCCGCTGATGACCGCGGACCGATCCGCCTGTTGACGCCTACGCCCGACGCCGAGGTCGGGCACAAGGTACTGCTGAAGGCGGACGTCAGGCTACCGGATCGCGGGCCGTTCGTGGTGCACTTCTTCGTAGACGAGACCGATCTCGGGCCGGCGTGCCCCGGCAAGCCGGAGAAGGAGTGGAACACAGCGGGCTGGACGCCGAAGCCATACCAGGTGAGGGCCCGGCTGTACCGGTGGGACCGAGCGGCGAAGGCGAGAGGCGAGGTCGTGAACGAGTCTCTGCCGGTGCAGGTTATCGTGCGGGACCAAGCGCACTGAGTGATTGTGCCTGTCGAGCGAAAGGCGGCTGAGGACACCATGAAAAGAACGTCTTTGGTTGTGCTGATAACTGCTCTGGGGGCGATGGCCTGTGCAACAGCCTGGGCGGGGACGTGCGGGTGCACCGAATGCGTCGTCGATCCGTGCAACCTGCAGAACGGGTGCCCGGGCAACTGCGGCATGTCGCCGCCGACGTGCCAGACGGGTGGCTGCCCGGCTTCCCCGAGCTGTGCCCCGGGCGACTGCCCAACGGGCCAGTTGCTATGCAGTGGCTGCAATCCGGTGGGATGCTCAGGAAACTGCGGCGGGACGGGGTGCTCCGGACTGCTTTGCCTGTGCAGCGGTTCGGCTGCGTGTGCCTGCGGCAAGCAAGGCTGCCCGCCGTGTGTGCAGCATTGTCCCGAGGCGGGCAACTACTGCGCCCAACCGGGCCTGTGGGAACTATCCTGCAACGAGTGCTGCCAAGCGTACGGCTGCGTCGAAGGCTGCGCCGAGGGGGACTGTGAATGCCAGTTCGTTGGGGGCGGCGGCGGTCCATGCACCCCCGGCTACAACTGCATCTGGGGCGACCTTGGATGCGACACGGGAGGGAACCAACCGTGCATGGGTTCCCTCCCCTGCGACGGCTGTCCGCCGGAGTGCGCTGGGTGCTGGCAGGAGGACATAGCTCACCAACACCTTTGCTGGTGCAAGGAAGGCAACACCTGCAGTTGTTCCTGAGTGCGTGTAGACCGGGGCCGGCAGGCCGGAGCCTGTCTCGTGCGACGGTGGGAGGAGTGACGAGATGCGCTTGAGGCAAACCCTTCTGACGCTGTCTGTAGCCGCGCTGCCCTTCGCTCAGCGCGCTGAGGCTGAAGGTGCGGCCCGCCCCAACATCCTTAGAGCTGCAGTGCCCGACCTGTTCGACGACCCGCTGTTCGAGTCGGTGTTCAAGGCTGCTCTCGATCGGTACGCGGAAAGGGATTATGGTGGCGCAGAGAAGCAGGCGAGCCGGATCGCCTCGGAGGCGCGCGCGAGCGCGAAGGAGAGGGTGCATGGGGCAACCGGAGTAGATGCTGCATTTGACCTCGGAGGCGCGCGCGAGCGCGAAGGAGAGGGCGCAGGGACTGGTTCTCATGGCCATGTGCACTGCCAACCGCCGCCATGACCTGGCCCAGGCCGACGCGCTGCTCCGGCAAGCCCTCGAGCTTCTGTCCGGGCAGCCCCAAGCACAGCCCGGTATAGCTGTCACGGCCTTGTTCCTCCGCGCCGAGGTCGGGGGCCACCCGCCCGAGGAGTCCCTTGCCTTGCTCGGCGAAGCCGTGCGTCTGCGCCCTGCCGCGAAGATCAACGAGTACGCCTCCAACCTCGCCAGCAAGATTCTTGGCCGTGCGCGACAGGACGAGCGCTTGCCCACGGTCCTGGAGCCCTGGGTGCGGCGCCACCGGGGGTTGCCGGTGGCGAGTAGGAGCCTGCAGGTGCTGTTCGCGTTCTACCACAACCGGAGGTCTGCCACTGCGGCGATGGACGCCCTTTCGCAACTCCGAAGGGAGTATGGGAAGGACCCCAACGCCACCCGCTTGATAGAATCACACCTGGGCAGGGGCCAGAAGGAGCGTTGGGACCGTCTGCTCGGCGACTCCACTGCGACAGGCACGGCTGCTGGATTTTCCGGGTACTGGGCGGTGGGCGCGCGTCTCACGTGCTACCGGTACCTGGCAGAGAGCGCTCGGGCACGCTACGCACAGGACCCGGGCAAGTTCGGAACGGTTCTCCAACGGTATGAGTTGCAGGGCATCGCTCCCGGCAAGCTGGCAGTGCTGACCAGTTCCACCTCCCTGGGTGGCCATGTCTCCGTCCGCATGGGCTCCAAGCCGGCAGGCGGGAGCACCGGCACCCACGTCGTCCTGAACCTCAAGCTATGCCGCGAGGACGGTGTATGGCGAGTCGAGGCTTTGGAGCAGATGCCTTCCCGCAAGCAGTGACGGCACGTCGCCGCAGCATTTGGCACTCCCGGGCGGCCGGTCTGTGCGCAAGCCGCCGTCCAAGCGGCAGCAGATCGCGCGCACAATTCGAGCCCAAGGCACGCGGCAGGAGGTGAACCGGCCTGACTGAGGCGTGATACACCCATGCGAACCCTCGTTCACCAAGTGAGCCTGTTCGCCCTCTTCGCCCTCGGCCTGGCCGGGCTGATGGCGGCTTTGTGCCACGACGCCACCCACGGTCCCTGCTTCGCCCTCTGCTGCGGGCTGATCCCCGGTCTAACCGCCGCTCTGTTTGTCCCGACTCTGACCGCCGGCGTCTCCGCATTGGTGCGCGCCCGCGGCTGCCGGCGCCAGTCGCCAACCCTGCAATCTGAGCGCTGCAATCCGCAACCCGAGATCGCCGCGCCGCCCGGCCTCGCTTGCTGCGCCCTCGCCTCCTGGCTCGCCACCCTCTGGCTCTCAGTGGAGGTCTGCCCTCTGGTGTGCGCCCGGCTGTGCGGTCCCTGCTCCCACACCAACGCCGGCACCGTCGGCGTCTGCGCGTTCTTCTTCGGCGCCCTCGGCCTCGCGGCCGGACTGACGATCGTGGAGGCTGGGCTGCTGACCGTGTCGGCTGACAGGCGGGCGGAACCAGTTGGCAGTTGGCAGTGGACAGGAGGCAGGGGCCGGAGGCAGCCTCCCCGTCGGTCAACGGTCCACGCTGCCCGTCACCCGTCCAGTCTATCCGCAGAGCAGCCCGACACCCTTGCCGTCGGGGGGGGGGCGACAGCGCCATGACTCTCCAAGCCATTGGGAAACTCGGCAAGCGAGGAAAGTGGCTCTGTCTCTCCCTCGCGCCTGCGTTGGTCTTGGCGGCGTTGTGCCCTGCCACGAGCAGCCCGGTGCAGCGGATGAGTTCCGCCTGCGGCACGGGATCGCAGACTCCTTGCTGCTGCACCGGCAAAGCCGCGTCCGCAGGTTGCTGTGGGTCGGGTGCCGCTTCGCAACGGCAAGTCGCCAGTCGTCCTTCTGACTGTCGTTGCGGCGTTGCCCCGGCCGTGCCTCCCGCCGATCGGGCACCCGTCCTGTTCCGGTCGAATGGGCCGGCTCTGCACGCCGCTCTGCCGACCTCCTTGAGTCCGGTCAACAGGCGTCCGACGCGCCCTCGGGTGCTGGCCGAAACGCTCCCTCTGGCCGGTCCGCTCTGGGTCAGTCTGCCTCCCTCGCGTGCGCCTCCGCTACTGGGACTCCGCGACCTGGCCCTGCCCCAGCCAGACGAGCGCTTGTCGTCCCCCGGTGCTGGCGGCAGTGCTGGAGGAGGGGCCGTCGGGACACGTGGCATCTCGAAGCGCTGGCCGTCAACAGGCACGCCCCTCGCGTCTGTGGCGGACGAAGCCGCAGCAGCAGGTTCTCGGCGACTGACGCTTGACGAACGGAGCCACAGTCCATCAGACATGCTCCGCCATGTCTGTGCGACGCTACCGCGCACGGGGCGCCACAGGTCACTGGCCCCACAACCCTACTCGGAGGTACAACAATGATGCTGGTCTCTCAACAACACCGTATGGTAGTCTGTGCGGCAGCCATAGCTGCGCTTGTCCTCTCATCAAGCGGCGCGTTCTCGCAGCCGCCGGGGGGGAGTTCTGCCAATGCCAAGGACTGACCTGCATGCCAGGCATGTGCAACAAGCAGTGCCAGACTGTCGGCTGCATCTGCGGAGGCAGAGGATGCACGTGCGTCGGTCTCAGATGCAGCAACTTCCCGGCGCCCTGCAACACAGGGCCCTTCTGCCCGAACTGCGGAGTGATGGAGGGCGCCGAGGGATGCCCCAAGTGGGACCCCAACTCCATCTGCAGTCAGCCAGTGTGCGCCAACGGAACAGGCACTGGGTGCTCGATCACACCCGGTGACTGCGAGTGCGGGGGGTGGGACTGCGATGACATCTGTACCACTGGCTGGTGCAACCAGGGAGCGGGGCAACCAGATCCGTACACGCCGTGCGACGGACCGGACGACTGTGGTGACGGGATCGGCACCGGCTGCGGGCGGGACCCGTGCGCGTGCGAGGATATGTGCCCCGCAGGACTCTTTGGCAGTGAGTTCGACTGCTACGCGCAGGCTGGCTGCTGCATGGGTGCCGAGTGCCCCTGCACTGCCTGCCCGCTCAGTGCAGGGTGCACCTCGCACCAGTGCAGTGACGCGGGTTGTGACGCACCCGCCAATGACTGCACGTGCGCCGAGGAGTGCTCACTGGGCGGCGATTGGGACTGCGGTGGAGCCCCGGGTGCCTGCGAGCAAGGAGGCGGAGGAGGCGAAGGAATGCTGCTGATGCTGTCGTGCCACGACTTGTGCGGTGGCCAGTGCGGGGAGAGCTGTTGTCCAATGGGCAGCGAGTGCGCCGCCGTGGACTGCTGGTAGTAGCCGGCAGGTAGGTGACCGCCTCAACGTGTCAGACACAGCGCGGATGGAGGTTGGCACATCCGGCGAGGTGGGCAGCGTCGCTCCCCTCGCCGGACTCCATCGCTCTACCCACCCTCGGGCGCCCCCAGTGCATAAGTGGCAGCGGCCACCCGCTCGTCTCGGATGACGGCAGGAGCGCCGCCTCCTCGTCGCTCCGGGTGTCTCCTCGGCCCCGTGCGGCGGTGGGCGGGTCTTGCGAGCCCACGGTACAATGGCAGCCGCACCGGAAGCCTGCCCGAGGGCGTGCTGTTCATCTGCATTCTGCAAGAGTGAGGTTGATAGGCGATGTCAAGGTACTTCCTCCCGATAGCGAAACCAGGGAGCCTGGTGTTGGCGGTTCTGGCGGCGCTAGCTTCCGTCTCGGCCGAACCTGCTGCCAAGGAGGCGGCTGGTGGCCTGAGCCTCTTCGGCAGGCTTGTTGGGCCTGAAGGCCGGCCGGTCGTCAAGCGTTTCTACGGGATCTCTATCGCGGTGCCGCTGGGGAAGATGGTGGACCGCAAGGCAGTCCCCCCGTTCGCGTCCGTGGTTGGCCAGACCGATGCCCAGGGAGCGTTCTCGGCCGCGTTCGACATGACGGATCTCCCGCCCCGCTGTCTGGTTGTCGTGCCCAGGGCCGGGTGGGCTCGCGTAGACGTCGGGGCGGCGGCGGGTCCTGGCGCTGCGCTGGGTGAGGTGAAGCTTCGGCCGTTGGTCCCGGTCCGTGGTGTTGTCAGGCGGAGGGCGACCGGAGAACCGGTGGCTGCTCTGGCGATCGATCTGTCAGCGGCTCCGGGGGAGCCCCAAGTGCCCGTGCTCCGGGTGATCACAAAGGAGGGTATCTCCGATCCACGCGGCGTGTTCCATTACGATCTCCCCGAGGGTGACTACGGTCTTCGTCTCTTCGACGAGCGGTGGATCCTGTGCGCACCACCGACCATTCACTGCCGCGAGGGATACCCGCTCACCGAGGTGCAGGTGCAGGTGGCGCGAGCGCCGCTATTGCGCTGCACGGTATTGTCGGTGAGCGGCCGGCCAATCGCTGCCGGCACAACCGCGCAGTTCCAGGTTCTTCAGCTGGCGGCGGAGGGGCAATGCCGGACCACCTTCTCGCGAGCGCAGGTAGCACCCGAGGGGGCGGTCTCGTGGAACTCCCGGACACTGGGCAGAGCCCGAGTATGGGTGGCTGTGGCCCACGAAGGCTGTGCGCTGTCCGACGAGTTGTCCTTGGACGACGGCAAGGAGGTGGAGTGGAGGGCACGGCTGCTGCCGTGCCCTCCGGTCAGCACCTTTGAGTCGGGCTACGACGCTATCACGGTGACCGCGGCACGGATGGAGATAGACGAGACAACCGCGGCGTCCGGAAGCCGTAGCCTGCGAGTAACGTTCCCCTCCCCGCCAACGGTGTGGGAGTTGCGGGTAATCCCCGGAGAGATGTGCGTGGAGTCCGGCTGGGTGCTGGAGTTCGACTACAAGGCGAGCAGGCTCCTCCCGGTCAACGTGTACGTCTGCAAGCGGCGAGGGGGTTCTTGGCAGGAGATCGGTTTCATGTCGCCGGACGCGCCGGGCACCCCCGCGACTGTCGGCGTCATCTCGGAAGTCGTTGCCGACGGCCGCTGGCACCACGCCAGGTTCGGTCTTCACGCGGCACTGACCGCACATGGATTGCTCCCGGACGCCACTTCCACTGAGGGCTGGTTGGTCTCTTTCGCCAGCCCCCGTACCCGGGGCGGCGCGCCCCTCCAGCTTGGTGGCGACGAGGAACGGACGTTCTGGCTGGACAACGTACGACTTGGGCTCCCGGATGGATAGGTCCGCCGAGGGCTTCACCTCAGGATGCGTGTGTGGTTCTCCGGCGAGTTCCGAGGACCATTCCCGCCCCGACGGTTGGGACAGCGAGTAGCCGGACTTCTCCGGTTGGTCTGGGATTGCGCTCTGCCTGCCGGCTCAGGAGTCGCATTCCCGGACCAATCGGCAGAGACTTGCGAAGGAGAGACGATCATGAGACTCACTACTGGTTCCACAGGCGCGGCCATGTCGATGATACTGGCAGTGCTCGCTTCTACTTGCTTTGGTGAAGGGAGGGGCGGCTTGACTACGCTGTCCGGGACGGTCCGTGACAAGGCCACGAGGCGCGAGGTGGCAGGAGCGCGAGTGTTCGTGTTCCCAGCCGTGCAGGCTCCAGGCGGCCGCGTCATGAGGCTTCCACTGCGTCCGGTGGCGGGCACGTCCGACCCGGACGGCCAATTCGTCCTGCACGGCGTGCCGAGCGAGCTCTCTCAGTTGACCGTGGATGCGAAGGGCTATGTCCGGCATCGCCAGGTGCTCCGCGTGGCGTCTGGGGTCGCCCAGTCTCACGACGTCGAGTTGGTTCGCCGACCCCGGTTCACGTTTCGGTTGGTGGACCCGCTCGGTGCACCAGTTGCGTCGCGACCGTGGTGCATCGAGGTGGTGTGCCTGCAGGCGGCGGGTGAGAGGTGGGGAGGCGAGAGGTACAGCTCGGAGCAAGGCAGGACCAGCGAGGAGGGCGCGGCGACTCTGGCCGTCGGCTTCGCGGGACCTTGGCGGCTGTTGGCGCTGGTCCCGGAGGTCGGCTGGGCGCGCCTGGACGCCGTGGCGGAGGAGGGGGCGGCCACGGACCTGGGCGAGCTGAGACTGCGTCCATTCGTGAGCGTGTCGGGGACGGTAGTCCGCGCCGACACCGGAGCGCCCGTGCCGTCTCTCCTGCTTGACGTGCGGGCGGAGCCAGACCCGCCTCGCTTCGGTCTCCGTTGGCTGCGCGCGTCCGGACATGCCGACGAAGGTGTCTCCGGCGCGGACGGACGGTTCCGCCTGCGACTTCCCGAAGGTCGCTTCTCTCTCGGGGCCGATGGCCGCCTGTGGTTTGCGCAAGCGCCGGCCGACGTGGACGTGCGGGAGGCCGCCACCCCCGGAGAGGTCACCGTGAAGGTCCTGGCCCCTGCTCGCCTGCGAGTTGCGATCCGCTCGACTGCGGGGCAGCCTCTGGCCGACGAGCAGCATGTCGTCGCGAGCGCGTTGCGCGCAGACGCGCCGATTCCCCTGTCCGTGTTCCCGTCGGTGCTCAAGGCAGACGGCGACGGAACGGTGACGGCTGACGTCCGCGGGTCTGGGGCGTCCCGGTTGTGGCTCTTCGTTCCCGGCCAAGGGCACGGGATCCTCGAACGGGTTGCCCTGCGCGCCGGGGAGGAGGCGTCCGGCAAGGTCGCCCTCGGTCGCGCCGCGGTCACCAACGACTTCGAGCTGGACACGGGGACCGCTGCCGCCTCCGAAGGCCTCCGCGCGGAGCTCGATGACTCCACCTTCGCCACGGGTGGTCGCAGCCTTCGCGTCACCGCACCCCGAGACGGGAGGAAGTGGCTGCTCCAAGTCACCCCCGGTCCGCTGCTGGCGGACGCCGGATGGCGCTTGAGCTTTGACTACCGGATCCCGCCTGGCACCCGCGTGGCGGTGTTAGGCGGGCCCGGACCCTTGTACGGTCCGATGGGTAGTCTCGTCTGCGGGATGAGCCCATTGCCGCTTGCCGGCCCCACCAACCAACTGACTGAGGATGACCAGTGGCACCATGCGGAGGTCGATCTGGCACCCTGCCGGTTCCCGCGCGATGAGCTTCTCAGGGAGATCCCCGACGAAGGCTGCCAGGTGGCCTTCGGCCCGCAGGAAGCCGAGACCCCGAGCGCCGAGGCTGGCGGGGAGCGGAGGTTCTGGCTGGACAACGTGCGGATCGGACCGTCGGAAAAGTAGCCCGCGCATCCGTGACCGTCGAAGCTGGACTGACTGCCTGCATTCGGGCGGGAGCGCCGGTCCGCAAGGCAGAGCCTTGCGCCACGAGGGCGGGCGCTGTCCGAGATCCAGGACGTATCGGGCACGATCCACCTCGGCGACAGCGCAGCGCTCAGCGGTACCGCCCGTGCAGCGCCACGCACTCGACGACCGCCCGCATGTTCGCCAGCTTCGCGTTGGCAGGCACTTCGTCTGAGGTGGTCATGAGGTACCCGCCGCCTTCCATGCCCGCGTCCAGGCAGCGGCGCGCCTCCGCCTGGGCGTCGGCGACTGAGCCGTGCGCTAAGGCGACGCAGTTGTAGTTGCCCATGGCGCAGAACTGGCCGGCAAACGTCTGCTTGACTTCCGCCAGGTCGCAGTCGCCAAGGACATCCAGGTGCTGAATGCCGTGCGGACGGAGCGCCGCCAGATCGGGCAGCACGTCGCGGATGCGGCCGGAGGTGAAGAAGACGATCCGCTTGCCGGGCGCGAGGCTCTCGACCGCCCACCGTGCTTCCGGACCGACGAATCGCCGCACCATCTCGGGGTTGAGCAGGCTGGTCGACGCCCAGCAGATGTCCCAGACCAACACGTCGGCGACCGATTCGTTGAACGCCTGCATCGCGACCTCGCGCTCGGCGTGGAGCGGGACCAACAGCTCCTCGATCACTTCCGGGATCTCCACCAAGTCGACGATGAACTCCGCCGAGTCGCGATGGTTCGCCAGCGCGTAGAGCGAGTCGCCGCACCAGTGGTTCACCAACCCGTCGTCTCGGACGTAGTCCAACGCTTCGGCGCTCACTGCCGTTCCCGGGTGGGCGGTGTTGGCGTGCGCGCGCAGATACTCGGCGAGGATCTCGTAGTCCGCCCGAGTCTTGACGAAGGACTCGACCCGCTTGTGGACCAACGGATCGTGCTTCATGCCGCCGTGCTTGGTTCGCTGCCGCAACGTGCCTGAGGGAGTGACGAGGCGGTGCTCACCGACCTGCCAGCCGTCCTCGGCGCCGAGCGTCTCGGACTCCGCGGCAAACCCGGGAACGGCCTCGTGGCGCACTTCCGGGCCGATGCCCTGCAGGTTGAAGATGGAGGAGCCGATCAGCCGGTGGGCGTCGCACTGCCCGCGCCAGCCGCCGTCGCCGGTGAGGGCGTGGGCGCAGCGGCCGACCAGTTCCCAGGTGACCGGCACCTGGTCGGGCGTGCCGAGATCGAGGGCGGTGAGGAGGCGTTCGCGGTGGGTCATGGTTGTGTGGCTCCTGGGTGAATGGGCGCTCGCGGCTCGGGGTAGCCGCGGAAGGACATCGGACGAGTCGGACAGGTCTGACCAGTCGGATAGGTCAGACCACGGGCCCGCGTGAACGCGGAACTACGAGCCTGAGGTTGGTCTCCACGTGGGCACAGCTCACAGCGGCAGTCGAACGTCCGCGTTCTGGTCACCTCTGCTGATCGACAGCTCGTTGCCTGTGACCGCCACGCGATCCGTCCATCCGGGGCCTTGGATCACCAGGTTCTGCCCGTCCGCGACCTGCCAGGTTAGAGCCGGGGTTTGCCGGAGGTTCGGGAGCAGCGCAAAGAGCGCGGTGCTCGTTGCCGCCCGCCACTTCGCCAACGCCACCTGGTTGACGAACTCCGGGTTGCCGGACATCGGCCGCCAGCGGCTCTTGTCGAGGGTCAACTTCGCGAAGGGAGGGGCGATCGTGGTGAGCTGGGTCCGCCCGGGTTTGAGGTCCCGCCACTGGCGGGCATCTAACCCCGGCCAGGTGACGTCTCGCTCTTGGAGGGCGGTGCCGGGGCTATCCGGCGGACAGGCTGACCGGACTTGCCAGGCGTAGTCGTGCGCGGAGTCAGCCGCGACCCGATCCGCCACCAACACGTAGCTACCGCGCACCAGCGCGAGCGTCCGTCGCACG
>Ga0100378_1006524_pt1 | contig 10522 bp, 11 predicted proteins | sample CryGeymeta201502_FD_81535 | JGI IMG/M metagenome (GOLD analysis project Ga0100378, IMG submission 81535) | Groundwater microbial communities from Crystal Geyser aquifers in Utah, USA - Crystal Geyser metaG 2015-02 | ecosystem: Environmental > Aquatic > Deep subsurface > Groundwater | place: USA...
AATAGATTTTTTTGATACCTAATGTATATAGTAAAAGTTTGTTTTATTGTTGGCTTCAACCTTTAAAGTACAATTCAATAAAAATAAGCATAATATGCCTGATCTCAAAGTTTTGGAACGATCATAATTTGAGAGACTCAGTTGATCCGCTTTCCTCCTTTCGATCCGTATCTTAAAAATAATGAATGTCTGAGTAGCTACCTGATCTTAGGCCTCTTATTGGGATCCTTTTGAATTAACCATTAGATAAATTATCTGGCCTCCTCAGGAACGCTTTCGCTATAAACTAAAGAAGACTGGTTAGACTGTATTAAAGTATTTTTACATTGAGTATCATCTCTCGAATCTTTCCTCTGTCTTGATCTTAGAAAGGAGCATGCCCCATTAACATCTCATAGGTTAAAATTCCGATACCCCAGATATCTACTGCAAGATCATATTATTTCTTTTCTAAAATTTCAGGAGAGACATATTGCAAAGTACCACAATATGTCGTTCTTTGTCTATCAACCACCGAAGCCCAGCCAAAGTCACACAACTTCGCAACACCTGAGCTTGTCAAAACGATATTCTCTGGTTTCAAATCTCGATGGACTATAGACCTGCTATGAAGCTCTACCAGGGCTTCAACCACATCCTTAAGGTACTATACAGTTTTATGAATAGAGAGAGTTCTGTGAGTATTTTGGTATTCGAACAATGTGCCTCCATTGATATATTCCAGAATTAGATAGAACATGTCTCCTTCTTAGAAGAAACCGTAAAATTTAACTATTTTTGGATGATCAAATATATTCTGTAGTTTAAGCTATTTGATGAACTGATCTACCATCTTGTATTCTTTTATTTTCTGTTTTTATATTTTTTTCAATGCAAATAATGCGTTGGTTTCAACATGAAGAGCCAGGTAAACTTCTCCAAATTTACCCTTTCCGATTTATGACATTATTTTGAATCCATTGATAGTTTATTGCCTAATTTTCTTCTTTGCTATTTTCAACCTTTCCTTTTACTTCTGCTTTTGCTACTGGATTCTCAACATCTAGATCAACTCCATCGATTTTCTGATCCTATTTTTTATTTGAATGTTTTTTGAATCTTCCACTTTGATAGAACTTTCAATATTTATTTGAGGGTCATTAAATGTTAGAGATTTTTTTAGTCCCATTTTACCTCTGAAAAAATCAGCTCCTTTCATATTTTTTGTACTCTTTGAGTCCAGTCCTTATATTCTAGGAATTTCAATTCGATTATTTTTCTGAGATATTACTAACTTAGTGCTTCTTTTCCCAAATTCAGGGCCAACATCCAAACTCATTCGATATGAATCTGTCAGCGATATTTTATTAGTTTCACCGGTTTTATTCTCCACCTCATCCTTCTCTGCAAGCCATGCTCCGAAATTCCCTGAATCATCCAAGGACGATCGTAGTTGTTGAGTATTTAATTTGATTGGCTTGATGACATTATCATTAATTTTATTAACCTATGCCTGAGGATTTTTCCTAAATTTTAAGGCATCTCCACTTCTGCTGTTTTTCAATGCTGTTGAGAATGTCAAATGTTGTGTCTTAAGCCTCTTTTAGGCATCTTTGATTTTTACAGACATTTCGTTCAAGTTGATCTGCCTCATTTGATAAGTATTTTGATTTTCTAGCATAGGTCTGAATGAGCCCATCTCTCGGCCTGGACTCAACCTCTGTGAAAAATTTAATGGGCACCTTTTCCTGACTGGACTCTAGCTCATTTTGACTTACATTTATACTTCGCTATTAGATTATTTTTTACTTAGAAAGTAATAAAAAGTCACCGCCTCGCTTATTTCAATGACTGTCATTCAATAGATGGAATCAATAAATCGCCTGACTTTGCTGATAAATGTCAGTAATAAGAACCTGAAGAAAAATCAGTGATTTTTGTTTCGGCATCAACAACTCATCTCAATCATCAACCTCATGCAAAAATATATCTGCGCGAGCTAGAGTAGCTTTAGACATTAGATCCAAAGCACTATCATCACCATATTTCGATTTGTCCTCGAATCTCGAAGAGATACCTCTCAATATCCGACTTTTTTCGTGTTTATCTATATCATCTTGAGCAATCTTATCGATCTAATGCTTCTGGATGGATTGAATATTGGATCTTTTTCGATTTATTTTATCTCTCAGAAGTGAGTAGCTATCTTTTTTTAGGCTGAGCAACATCGATTGATTTGATCTTTTTCTGGGTAATCCAACTTCTTATATTATTCTGCTTGGTCTATCAATTGAAATCGGAGGGAGCTTGAATTTGGGCGATTTTAAAGCTTTTTGTTTTACTTGTTGGTGATGTTTGTATTATGCAACATCATCTGAACTTTAAGAAATCGTATCGAAAGGAAGACGAGATAACTGAGCTTTGATGTGTTTTTCAAAGTCAGACACATATCTTGCGTTGCTATGTTTCTATTCAGCTACAGTTTTGACTCTATTTCTGCAATTGTGTTTTATATAGCCCTTGCTATTCGCTGGGGTGAGATCATATTCCATGACTACTTTTTAATTTTAGAGGGTACTTTGTTATGTCTTTACATTAATGTTGTACCTTTCACCTTATTTGCCGTTGATTCCTTTTGGTCTAACTCTGGCTTTTCTGGACATTTGCAATTTACTTTTGACCTAGTCATACATATCGTTTCTGATATCGCTTTGAGTTATGACTCTTTCTGCAGCATCCCTCATAAGCAAATACTTCTATCTTTTGAATACGCTTTCACACTGCTTGATCCGATCATTCAAGCACTTAAATTATTCGTTGCCGTACATTCTTCGTTTCATTTTGACATGATGCTTTAGCTTTTCTAACTCTTTTTCTACTTTGTCGTAGTTGTGAATTTTGACTTGGAGATTAGATTGATAGGACTGCATAATTGAGGTGCTACTACACCAATATAATTATAAAAAGTCGATCAATCGAAGATTTATAGATAGATAATCAGTGGCTAATTGAAAAGCCTTAAGATATTATCATTTAACTTTGAATCTCAGCTCAGGAGTCTGCAAGGTGGCAGGCATTGTCTCCTGCTGAGTAAAGTGATTCTCAAAATCGTTCTGCAATTCAATAAAGGAAGGTCTTTTCTCCTGGTCACGGTTCAGGCATTTGTTCATTATGTGTATCAAAAATTCGCTGCCTTCTTCAGGGTCGTCAAGGTGGTGGTTCTAATCATAGCCGACCAACCCAACAATCTGGTTTTATGAAAGCCCAGCATAAGGAACTCTTTCAGTGACAAGCTACCAGATGATAACTCCAAAGCTGTAAACATCTGCTTTTTCATCAATTTTATCTTCGTTTCTGATGACTTCAGGAGCCATCCATTGATATGTTCCCACTCTTTTGTGCTTCTTCTGCTTTTTCTTCTGGCTTGCAAGTCCAAAATCACATAATTTGACCACATTCCAGTCCTAGCCAATCAGCACATTCGAGCTCTTTAGATCTCGATGCAAAATGTTTTTCATGTTGTGAAGATAGACCATGCCCTTGACGACCTCATAGCCAATTTCTATCTTCTCCATTTCATTAAATTTCTTATGTTTTTTGTGAAGCTGATCAAACAAGCTACCGTTTTCAAGATACTCAGTCACCAGAATAAATTTATCGGCTGTGATACAAATTCCCATATACAGCACAATGTTGGGATGTTTCAAGTCACTGATGATCATCAGCTCTTTCATGAAGTCCTCTTTGTGTTTGTGCCTTTTGGTCTTCATGTAGTCCTTGATTGCGATCAGTTGACCGATGTACTTCCCCTTGTAAACTTTTCCATAGCCTCCCTCTCCGATCATCTCCAATTTTTCGATATCCTTTTCTTTAATAAGAAATTCTAATGATCTGTGCTACTTTAAAAACTCATAAAGTTCTCTGATTTAACTGGTTGAGTGCTGGTGGATTCTTGAGTCTGAAGTTTTTTTACGTGCCAGTTCCAATACATCACTACTCGAAGACGAAGAAGATGATTTTGATGCATTCTGATTCTTTTCACCATTTTCCCCATTTTGTTACTCATTTGGGCGTTCCTTGTCAGGATTTTCGAGCTTGCTCATTGACTATTTTTTGGGAATTATTGCATAAATTTCTTTTCCGTTAAGCTCAGAGCCATTTTATTTGCTATCTTTTCTATGATTATGGATTGGTTCTTTCTTTTTACTACTACTTCTTTCGCTCTCCTCTGACTTGAGTGAAAAACGATCTCCGTTGGTACTCTTTCGAGGTGAAAATGCTTCAACAACTGACCCATAGCGATCTCTTTCATTGTCGCTATTCTCTTCACTCGATTTTTAATTCCGTTGTTGTCTATTGATTTTTTTGAAGCTTTTGCTTTTGCTGTCATGATCTGACTCAGAAGAGACGGACATTTATTATTGAATTGACTCCTCATAAATAGGTCTGCTCTGGAGGTTGTCAAGAACTCTTTTCATTGATTTTGATGATCCAAATTTCAAACTATTTTTACGTCTCGGATCTCTTTTTTATTTTTTCTTCTTATGGGGGCTTTATTAATCCTCACTGAGGAATACAATATAGTTCATGAAGCGCTTCCTGTCACCCATTTTCATTCCGAGATCTTCTTTGAGCTCTTTTTAGTTAAGAGATATCAGATCTTTTCCTTTTACCTTGTTTTTATAGAAAATCTATTTGTATTGTCTTAGGCCAGCATGATCGAGGAAATCGATAACCTCCTTAACTGTCCATTCTTTGATATTTTTAAAAATAAATTCCAGTTTGATAACTTTGATTAGACTGAAATATTTGAGGAGAAATGCAAGCTAGAATTATTTTATTTGAGGGTTTTTCATTTCGAAATTGGTGAGATCGTCAGTGTTGAATCTTTATTTATCAAGAGCAAGAGTTGGAAAATCCTCTTCACGACTGCGCTGTGTCATGATCTCCTTATGTTACTTTTGCACTCCATTTTCATACTCTTCACTGTACATCTTTTTTTCTATAAAATCATAATACTGACCCTTTCCGTCTTTCTTTCCTCCCTTGAACTATCCCTGGTAGTAGGATCCTGAAGGTTAGGACAGTTTTCCATGGCCATGTTACTGATCGTCTTGCCACTAACCTTCGTACTGAGTACCTCCATCTTGATAGATCTGCAACCCTCTACCTTATTTTTTCCCCATGACCCATTATCCTCTGTAAAAATCCCCATTTGCGTACAACATTGATCCGTTTCCATGAGGTACTCCATCCATTTATTCTCCTTCATACCTGTCCTTTCGTGGAGGTGGTATGCTAGTTGATGAAATTTCCTGTTTTCCGCTGATAAGTTGGTTACTTTAAGGAGGTTTGCTTTATTTTTTGGGGAGGCTGGGTGGTGGCTAGATATTGTTGGACTGTTAGGGAGGAGTGCTTCTGACTTAAGTGATTCGGTTGGGAGGTTTTTATTTTTCTTTACTGCCGCAGCAGAATGAGAAGATGTTCCACATGCAATGTCTAAATGACTTGGTATTATTATGTTGTTTGAATATAATACTGCATAATAAATTAAACTCATGATATGTCCGACTATTTGACAAATCTATCGGAAATGACCATTTTTATTCAAGTATAACTATCAGCCTTGATGAGAGCCGACGTTCTTCTGGGCATTTATGTGTTGCATCTCTACATCTTCTGACCTTTCATCAACCTCCTATACCTTGCTCAGTCGCTCTTACATCTCCATCTTCAACCTGAAAAGGTCTTATCGGTGAATGCCCATTTGTTCAGGAGATTAAGTGCTCATTCGGATCAACTTTGATATCTATTAGTTGTCTTCAAAATCTTTACTGTTTTTGAGGACCTCCGTGAGGTAATTAATGTCTCCCTTCAGCTTGGTCAATGGATTTTCCATTTCATAATTGTATCTGAAACCTACTTTAGCCCTGCTATATCCTCGCTTGACCTCAGGTTGTATTTTTTTACTGCAGAAGATAAAGTAACCACAAAGACTGAGCAAAAGTATGAGAGTTGTGATTCCATAATGTAAGAAGTTAAAAAAGAAATCAAATAAGGTTTAACTATTTGAGACCTTATAATTAAACTGCAGAATTCCTAATATGTAGACCAGAGGAAGCAACTCCAAAGCGTTGAGGGTCGGCTTGGCAATATCTTCACTAATATTCTCAGGAATTTTGTAGTATCTGACCAGCATCCACTTGCTGATCCAGTAGTCAATAACCAATGCCACTAAAGTGATCAAGACTCCCATGGGAGCCACAGTGGCAAACCAGGTTGTAATGAAAAGCACTCTTGTTATATACTGATAATTATCAGGGTTGCTGATCTCATGGCCTTCCCATAATTTGTTGACATATTACTGAGTGTAAGGATTCTTCTCAGGTTTCATCTTGGAAATCCAATATCGTTTAGCGATATGAAACCACATGACAGGATCGAATAGCTTGAACAGAGGCTAGGAAAAGGCATTGGCTAGCATGATAAGATGGATGTCTGTTAAAAGTAATTATTTGGTGTCTTGAAGGTTGTTTTCGTGCACGAGATAGACCACACAGCAAGAGTTAATGACATAAAAAATGGAATAGTAGAGGGTGAAGGAACCTTCGTACTTAGTGTAGCTGTTGTATTTTTTAGCATATGTAAAAAATTGGATCTGTATACATGAAAAAGTACCACAAGACGCATAAGACAGTTGATGATGACTACGAGTAAGGACATGAAGATTCCTTTGATTATGATAAGAACCTGGCCGCTGGAAAAGCCTTAAATTCTAAAGCTCAAAGCATAGTTCATGAACCAGAGAATTACCCTCAATGCTCCCATCAGCATCATCACCATCACTAAAATGAAAACAAGTTAGAAAAAGATACTTCTAATGTAGGAGAAGGCAAGGTTCTACCAAATAATCTAGCGAGGTGCTGGAGCCTTGTTTACCATGATGACTCTAAGTATTATCATGCTTACTGTTTCTTGAAGAAAAGCTTTGAACGTTTGATGTAAGAAAATAGAGCCTTAAAAACAGAATTGAAGAAGCTGCACTCATAGTTTGCGATAATTTTATTAACAGTTTAAACTTTTTCGAAAGTGACAAATACAGTTCCGACTTTCTCGAACTCAGCCTTATTTGCATTGTATTTTTCCATTATTAAGTCTTGAAGCTTGATATCTGCCTACAATTTTTAGGCTTTGAATTTGAGGTCCTTTTCTGTCTTTTCACCTTTTTTTATTCGACCTATTGCACTATTGTCAGGAAATTACAAGTTAAGCGATTGAAGTTTAGCAATGCTAATTTTTACTTTGTTCAGCTCAATGACTGAATCTTGCTTTTTCTTGATGGCCTTTGACAGTTATCTGACATCATAAGCCCAATTGATTTCGACTGGGGCTGTATCGAACCTTTCAGTGAGCCATTATCTCAGTTCCTTATCACTAACAGCTGGCACATTTTGTAACATAACTGTATACATGGAGGGACAATTTTTCTTGGCAGTCAGTACTCTGACATCATCATTGATAATGGTCTTGAGGTACAGCACACTGATGAAGATGCCCAAAGCTGTAAGAGTGTTCACAAGTTGGGTTTTGTCAAGGTTATTTTCCTCCATGATTGAAATGTTGATGACAGGGATTCCAAATAAAGAAAGGCACTGAGATTGAGCATCGCATTGGAGAGTCATTAGGAAATACATAGCACTTCCTGAGATGAAAAAAATACCAAGAAGAATCTACATGAAGTACTTGGCTATCTTATAGTATAGAGGGTACCCCACTCCGAAGATAAGCAAATCTTCATCCTTGAAATTAACTGGCAAAGGTTGTTTGTTGACGATATTGTCACAGCAGGGACAGAATTGTGGTCTCTCTTTACGTTTGACCACCCCCACCATGGTAGCTTGCCGATGGATTTGGGCCAATTCGAAATCAGGCGGGTTGCCGAATGGATCATATTATTTGCTATGCTCGTGGAGCTACTCCATGAGGTTTTATCTCATATCTGTATATTATAAGCAAAGCTATCAAAATTAACAACTATCATAGATTTAAAATTACTTGTCAATGAGCCAAAATGTTAATGTCATGGTCAGACTAAGGCCTCTGCTCAAATTCGAGCAAGAAGCAGCTTGGATGATCAGAAATAACACAATGGTTGCCCTCAATAATCATAGTCGAGTCAAAATGAGCTCTACATAGAAAACTTTCAAAGGATCACAGCAGAAATAAATCAAAGAAATCGACCAGGAATTTCCATTTGAGTAAATTATCAGCTAAACCACAACCTCTGAACAGTTGTACAAGAAACATGTTAGGCAAACTCTTGTAGATTGCTACTAGCATAGTCAAAATATGTCGATACTTGCCTACGGACAGACATGCTCAGGAAAGACCCATACCATTCTTGGAGTCAAATAGTTTCCTGGTATTATCCCTTGCGTATTGAGGGAAATTTTCAAGATAGCCACTTCAAAAGACAAAAATAGTCGATTCAAAGTCAGTTACCTTGAGTTGTATAATTAGAAGCTCACTGACTTACTTGGCAAGGGATAAAAATAATGTAAAATTGTCAAAGATAGTAAATGGGGCTATGATGTGAGCAATACTCTCAAGGAAAACATAAGTGGATTTTAGGAAGGTGTTCGAATCGTGGAAAGGGGTGAGAAAGAAAGAAGTTATGGAGTTGGGCAGCATCACTCTGGCTCATCTCGATCACACACAATTTTCAGAGTGGTACAATCCTTTTAATGTAGTTTGTTGAAGAATGGAATGCCAATTTTGATTCTTGTTCGTTTGTGATAACAATTGTTGATCTTGCAGGTTCAGAAAGGCTCGAGTCTCTAAACAAAAACAACTATTAAACTGGCTTCATCAATAAGTCTTTGTTTCAACTGGCAAATGTTATATCAAAACTCTCATAAGATGCTCCACATATTCCTTTCAGGGATTCCAAGTTAACTAGGCTCCTATAGCCATCTCTGAGTGGCTCTGGGAGAACTATACTCATCTGTTGTGTGTCGCCATCGACAAACTGTTTTGGATAGACTCTATCAACTCTCAGACTTGCAACTCGAGCAAAGAAAATTACTCTACCAGAATAGCCACTAATATCGCCAGGAGAGTAACTCTAGCACATCCAACACAAACTCTTTCTCAAAACCAAAGAGTGTAGCAAGCTTATGAAATAGTTGAGTGAGGTCAACAGAAGATTGTAACAGAAATAAAAGGAGCTAGCTGAACTTAAAAAATCTAGGGTTCAAAGCCAGCAAAAATGCGATATGCTTGTCCTTCTTGATCATGAGAATTTTACCCTTTTTCTTGAAGACCCTTTGACTTAAGTTGACCTATCATCTCCCAAGTTCACTTCTCTCAAAGAAAATTTTGTTACTCATATACAATAGCTTTATGAGTCCTACACTCAATCAATTCTAGAACTGTATAAAGGAGACTCTTTTGCTTGGAAAATTGAGGAGGTATGTTTCATGAATATGGTACTTGAGCACGACAAAATAATCGAGTACAAGATAAGTGTCATCGAAGAAATCATTAGAGAAAAATAGGACAAAAAAGTGAAATAAAATCAATAATTCTATGAAGCTCTTTAACAATATCAGCAAAAATTGCTAAATAAATTTTAGGCAAATAAATCTGAATGTTCAATTCAGTGGGAAAGCAATAGAAAACATCGAGAACTGATGCCTAAGCTGTAATACAATTCCCAATAAAAATAAATAGAGCATCCTCAAAAAATGGATATGAAAAAATAAAATAAAACAGGCTCGACCATATTCACCTGGGGTAGCAAAAAAGATTACAGGGTTCCCAAAGGCTAGTTATGCCAACTAAACATGACAAAAATATCTTCAATCAAAAATATCGTTTCAATTTCATGTGGCTATCATCATACACTGGCTGTTACTCAGTAAGGGAAGGTCTATGGATGGGGAAAAAATACAGAGAAGCAATTATCATCCTCTTCTCGTTAATCTATTTCAAGTCCTATATAAGTCAGCCTGCAATAATCGATTCAATCTGTTGCTGCTGGCTGGGGCCATTCTCTCGCTGTTAGTATTAGTGGTAGAGCCTATTCTTGGGGATATGGAAAAGATGGTCAACTCGGTATCGGATAAAATTAAAATCAGGCAACCCCTACACTGATATCTCATCCTCATAAAATAACTTAGGTTTTTGCTGGTCATTCTCATTCTGCATTTTTGGATGTTTTTCAAGATTGCTATACTTTTGGTTTCAACCAGGACTATCGCTTACTTTCAGGAGAATAAAGGTTAGTCACTTTGCCAAAGAGAATACCCATTCGTGATGTCAAGGCTGTGGGTCTTGGGGTCAGCCATTCAGCAATTGTTACTAATGCTGGCTTGTTATTTTGTGGAGGAGTGGGGACCAACGGATAATTGGGAGTAATCCTAAATGAGAATCAAACAGGCTGGTAAAAATTGGAGGTGGCTGATCGGCAATTCCAAAGTGAACCTTTTGAGAAAATATGTCCTTTAGTGCAGGTCGACCTTTTTGGACAGAACAACAAGGC
>Ga0100378_1006528_pt1 | contig 10519 bp, 7 predicted proteins | sample CryGeymeta201502_FD_81535 | JGI IMG/M metagenome (GOLD analysis project Ga0100378, IMG submission 81535) | Groundwater microbial communities from Crystal Geyser aquifers in Utah, USA - Crystal Geyser metaG 2015-02 | ecosystem: Environmental > Aquatic > Deep subsurface > Groundwater | place: USA...
AGAACTAGCAATAAATAAAATAAACACTGATTCTGATGAAGATGTTACAAATGATAAATTTAACAACTTTGATAACTTTGATAGAAATGAAAAAATAACCGAAAGAATGGATAGAGATGAGAAGAATATGACTGAAAGAAGAACTAATAGAACTAATAAAGAAAAGAGTGAATTCTATTTACCTGATAGAAAGGAAAGAGAAGGTGCTATAGATAGAACTGAAAGAGAAAGAGGAAATAGTAGAAATGAAAGAACTTCAGATATAAATGAGAAGAATGAGATGAATGAGAGGACAGATAGGTATAATAGATCTAATAAAATGAATGAAATACTGAAAATAACAGACAAAAATGATTTTTCGTATACAGTAAGAGAAAATCGAGAAATTTTTGATAGGAAAAATAAAAACCATAGATTATCATTTGATAACAATAATGAAAATAACTTTAGTTCTACAATAACTATGCAAAATGAAAGAAATGACAGGAATTTAACTTTTAATAATGATAACTTTAACACTTCTCCTAAAAAGCAATTACTTTTAAATAAATCAAATCGAAATTTAAATAACTCAACTTCAAATAGAAATTTAGATGATACAAACGACAAAAATGATTACAAAAATAATAAACAATTAAATAAAAGAATAAATCGACCTGAACATATATGTACAGATATGAGTATGGTGCCATCTCAAAAAGTTATTTCTGATAAAGAATTTAATGTCCATGAGGTTGAAGTATTACTTTGTGATGTATTAAAAGAAAAAGAAAGAGTAAATAAATTATTAACCTTATTAATAATTCTTTAGCTTGATAATGAGTTATGCAGAATGCCTGAATTTCCCAAAACTAAAATTCAAAAGATAAAGAAAATGGAATTAGAGCAAAATTTAAAGGAAGTTATTAAAGAAGTTAGTAAATATAAACATGCCTTAAGAGAACTAAATGCAGTAAATAGAGAGTATTAATATGGAATAGTAGAATAGTAATAGTGATTATATATATTAAAACTTCTTATATTAATAAATACTAACTAAATAAATGTTGATTGATTATGATTAAATAATCTTGGTTATTAGTATTAAGTTTATATCAATATCATTAATTAAATTAAACTCTTTAAATATTATTAAATTTAATTCAATTTAAATAATTAAAAATGATTAGAAAAAGCTTCAACAATGTAATAATTAAAAATGATAAGTCTGATCTTAACCGAAAATCAAGAAGTAAAACAAAAGAAAAAGAGCGTGATGTATTTTAAATTAATATTTATAAAAGAATTCAATAACTAAATATATAAAAACGGAGGAGTCTCCATTTCGGAAAGAACTAAAAGAATTAAAAATTCCCTCGATTAAAATGAATGAAGAGAATTATGTAAATACTCCGACAACGACTTCAACTTCTAAACTACCTAAGCAAATTGGAAATTCACAAATGGTAAATAAAGATAAAGAAGGGCAAAATAATAAATTATCTAATCAAAATTTAAATAATCCAACAATTAATGAAGTTAAGGAAAAAAACATAAAGTCTGAACAAGACGAAATGTTTCTACAAAAGATAATGAATAATTTCTTTATTGATTTAGATAAGTTTAATAACTCAAAAGTAGATAATTTGAGTGCATTACAGAGACTCTTACGACGCAAATACGAAACTGAGAATAATTCATATAAAATATCAATTATGAATACCATAAGTAAGTATTCTAGCATTTGGAAGAATTTCTGCCTAAGCTTTGAAGAAAAATTAAAATCAATATCAGATAATAAGCCTGTCAAGAGTTCAGATAATATTAATTTATATATTGAAAAGATTGAAAAATTAAATAAATATCTTAAGGAAAAGCAAGAGGAAATAACACTACTAAAGGGAACATTAGATAAAGAAATGAAATTTAATAAGGAACTTCAGATAAATATAAGTGATTTAAATAAAAAATTACTTAATCAAAAGCATAGCGAAAGTCAAGAAAATCAATTATATAATAATAAACAATTATTAAGAGATTATAATTTATTATTAACAGAAAATAAAGGACTTCGTGAAGAGTTAAACACATTAAACAAAGATATTGCATCTAAGAAAGAAAAAGAAGTAAAGATAATGAAGATTTTATTTATGTTAACTAAACGTGGAGTACCTGTCGAAGAAATGATTGGTAAAGAAATGTTAATGTCTAAAGATATTGCTGAGGAAAAGAGTCCTGAATTTATACTTGAGAACTCAAGAATGATGAATACAGATAACTTTTCAGCTACTAACGAAAATGAAATACTTAATCCTAAGGGCCTTGCAGTACCTAAAATTAATTTACAATTAAATAAAAACAGTAAAACTGATTCAATGTCAGTTGATAATGATGAATATAGTAGAAATAATTTATTAGTAAATCTGAACCCTATGGAAAAGGAATTACTTAAAACGTATAATAATATGGGGAATAAAAATGTATATGATGATACAGGATCACATTCCTCATATAAAAAGGTAGAATTAAAACTATTTAAATAATAAAGGATTTTGACACAAAATCAAATTATTCTGATAATAAAAACTCAATCTATTCAGAACCAGATAATCAAATTTTATCTTCGAACTTTTGCAATCAAGAAAGAAGTTTAGGAAACAGTAAAATAACAAATAATTCAAATAATACAAATAACACAAACAATTATAATAAAGAAAATCAAAAAACAAATAAAATTCAGTAAGATTAAATATAACTATAATTAAGAATAGATAATTTAAGTAAGTTTGTGGCGCAAAAACTAAACAGAGAAGGGACTCCGGTTAATAATCAAAGTCAAGGTAATCATAAGATAATAATAACAAAAACTAAACTAAGTGATAAGAGTCCTCGTTAATTAATCAATAGTATTTTATTAAGTAATTAATATATAATTAAAAACTTTTAACTATTAACTATAAATGTTAAATAACTTCTTTTTAAATTATTTATATTACTTATAGTAATTGTATAAAATACTTATTTATTAATATCATTTTTTCTCTATATTTAATTTCTTTTTTATATCCATTGCAGTTGCTTCTAATTCTTTAGTTTCTTTTTTTATTTCTTCACAATTTTTCTTTACTGATTCTAATTTTCCTCTAATTTGTTCATTATTCTCTGTGATTATTTTCTTCTTTTCATCAAACTTTTTTTTCTTATTATCAATCTCTTTTATAAATTGATCAAATTCTTCTTGCTCTTTCTTGAATTTTTCTAGTGTTTCATCCATTCAAACTATTTATTTTAATTTAAAAATTAGTTATAATATAATTATTTGCTATTATTTGTTTTATTTGTTAATATTTGTAATTATTTTAGTAATTTTAATAAAAATAAAATGAGTGATGACGAAAATGAGGTTAAAACTAGTAATATAGGTAAAGTTATTTTATAAATATATTATAAAGAAAAGAGTGTTGATAGTGAAAAAAGATGTGAAAATAATAATAAATCTCTAGATAAATCAGCTGTTAAAGAAAATAAGCATGATGATGAAGATGAAAATCAATCTGTTAAATCTGTTAAAAGGGATGATGAATTTAATAAAAATAAATCTGTAAAGTCTGATAATAAATATAATGTTGAAAATGAAGATAATGATAATAAATCTGTTAAATCGGTCAAATCTGTTAAATCGGTCAAGTCTGTTAAGTCTGTTAAATCCGATAAATCCGATAAATCAGATAAATCGGCTAAATCAGCTAAATCAGTTAAATCAAATAAATCAGATAAATCAGATAAGGAAGATAAGTCAGACAAATCAGATAAGGAAGATAAGGAAGATAAGGAAGATAAGGAAGATAAGGAAGATAAGGAAGATAAGGAAGATAAGGAAGATAAGGAAGAAGTGGATGAAGATGAAGAAGAAGAGGAAGAGGAAACAAAAAACAAAAAGAAAACAGTAAATAATAGTGATGAAGAAGAGGAGGAGGAGGAAGAAGAAGAAGAAGAAGAAGAAGAAGAAGAAGAAGATGAAGAATCAGAGAAAATGGAAAAGAAAGAAAAGAAAGCAATTATAAAAAGTGACGATGAAGATGATGAAAGTTCTGAAGAAAAAGCAAAGAAACCAATAAAAAATAGTGACGATGAGGAGTCTGATAACAAATCAGAAAACTCAGAAAAGAAATCAGAAAAAAGATCAGTTAAGAATAATAAAGAAGATGAAAAATCCGAAAAAAATAGTGACGAAGAGGATGAAAAACCTATTAAGCCTAAAACAGTAGAAATCGACGAAGAGGATAAATCTGAAAAAAATAATGATGAAACAGAAGAAGCCCTTAATATGAAACAAGTTGAAGAAACTCTTAGAGAACTAGAAGAAGAAAAACAAAGAAATTTGAAGAAATATGAAGAGGAACTTGCCATTCAAGAAGAATTAAGAAAAGCTGCTGAAGAAGAAAGATTAAAAAAGCTCGAAGAGGAAAGAGAAGAAAAAGAAATAAAAGCAAAAGCTGAAGAGGATAGAAAAATCCAAGAGAAAAAAATCGAAAGCGACAAGAAAGCTGAAGCTGAAAAACAAAAAAAGATTGAAAAGGATAAAATAGATTTGTCAAAAAAAATAACTGATTTAGAAAAAAAGATAAAGACAGAAGAAGATGCAATTAAAAGATCTAAACCTACTAATCCTAAGATTAAAAAACCTGAAACAAAGGCTGACTTAGCTAGAAAGGCAGAATTAGACAAATTACTTAAGCTAAAGAAAGTTGAAGAAGATAAATTAAATATATTAAAATCAGAAGAATTAAAAATTATTAATAAGAGAAAATTTGAAGAAGAAAAACTAGCTCAAATAAAAAAAGATGAAGAATTAGAGAAACAAAGAAGAATTGAAGAAGAAAGATTAGAAAAACTTAAGGAAGACCAAGAGATAGAAAGACAAAAAAAGATTGAAGAAGACAGATTGGACCAAATTAAGAAAAAAGAAGAACTTGAGAGACAAATAAAAATTGAAGAACAAAAACTAGAAAAGATAAGACAAGACGAGCTAGAAAAACAAAAGAAACTTGAACAAGAAAAAGCCTTAAAACTTCAAAAACAGAAGGAAGAAGATTTATTGCAATCAAGATCTTCTAAACAAAAGAGAGAAAATCAAAAATTAGCCCCTAAAACCCCTAAGAAAAAAGTTGAGTCACCTAAAAAGCCTAATGATTCCCCTGGAAAATCATTAGCGCAATTAAAAGTTGAAAAAACTCTTGAAGACTTACAACACGATATATTAGAAGAAAAGCAAAGGAAAATAGAAGAATTAAAAAGAGAAGCACGTGAAGAAGAATTAGAAAAGGAAAAATATAGAGAAAAACAAGACAAACAAGAAAAATTAGACAATATAAAAAAGATAGAAAAGCAGAAGCAGAAAGAAATAGATGATGATCTAAAAAAATCTAAATCTAAAGCAAAAATAAAGAAGAAAGAAGAGGAACAAGTTGAAAAAAAAGAAATTCACGATGAAGTATTGCAAGAAAAACAAAATAAGCTAGAAGAAGTGATAAGATTGGCTGAAATAGAAAATCAAAGAAAGATAGAAGAGGATAATATCGAACAACAAATTAAGGAAGAAGCTGAAAAACAAAAAAAGGCTGATATGAAGAAATCAAAATCAAAAGCAAGGATTCAAAAAAAGGCAGAAGAAGATGCAGCTAAAAAGCACGAACAAGAGTTTCAAAAGAAACTCGAAGAAATTGAAAATGCTATTTTATTAGAAAAACAAAAAAAACTAGAAGAGATTAGAAGAGAAGCTGAAGAAGAGAAACAACGAAAATTAGACGAAATAAAAAAGGCAGAAAAAGCAGAAGCTGATAAACAACGTAAAATAAAAGAGAAAAAGAAAAAAGAAGCAGAAAAAGCATTAGAAAAACAAAAACTTATTGATAAACAAAGACTATTAGAAGAGCTTATAGAAAAACAAAAACTTGAAGACTCATCTAAACGAATTAAATCTTACAAAATGCCAGCCTACCAAGGAGCAGGCTTCTCCGAGGAGGACGAGCCAAAAAATGAAGCAAAAGAAAATCAGAACGATAAACAAGGTTTACAAAATAATGAAGAAAATAATAATAACATTACTGTAAATAACTTTGATACAGAGGCAAAACAAGTAGAAAATCTTCCTGATCACCCAGATCATGATGATGAATATGGTAATATTGAAGAAGAGCCTGCAGTAAAGGATGATACTAAAAAAAGAAACAGATTAGATACAGAAGAAGCTGACCCTAGTGAGTTCAATGTAGAGTTAAATACCAACACTGAATTCTTAAATATTAGCAGATTTGATGAAGCTAGTAAAGCTGGCTTTGGGCAAACTCAAGATAAGGCAACTATCAATGTAAATTATATTAAGAAAAAAAAACAAAATGAAGAAGATATGTATCCAAGCCAAAATATACCGACAAGAAATTCAAATTTGGATGATGGTGTTGAAAGAGTGTTTAATACGATTAACACCATGAATTTTGATACTGATAGTAATGATGAAAATAAACCGTTACCCTTTGAGAAGCCAAAGCATTCAATGAAACAAGCTAAGCAAAACGTTAATAAAAATAATGGAACAAAAGATAATAAAGATAATAAAATTAATGATAAAGGTAATTATAATGAAAAGGAATTCAACTTAGAAGTTGCCACAGACGATGAAAATGTTTCACCATACCCAATCCTTCCTAAGAACTTCGAAAAAGCTCCATTCGTTAGAGTCAAAGAAAATTATGGTCCTTATCAGTTAGATCAAGTCGAATTAATTGAAAAGTTTAATAAAAACAAGAAATCAAGTAGCTTTAAGAAATACTTAAAAAAATATGAAAATACTGACTCTCTTATTCTAAAATATTTAACAAATACAGGATCAACAACCGAATTTGGAATTGATTTTGATAAGATAGCCCAGTCTAATTTTATTAAGCCAGTCAATCAAAACAATAAAGATTTTGTAAAAACAATGGGAACAACTAAAACTGAAAATATGGATGATGTAGAATTAGAAGGTTACTCAGAACAAATATTAGGTTATAGAAATACAATTAATGATGATGGGATTAATTTTGGTTCATCAGACACATTTAAAAAACTTAGTAATAGAGCAAAGAATCAAGCTAATCAAGGTTCTGATATTGAAAACAATGATGGTTATATTAATATAAAAGGTTCAGTATTCAAAAAGCAATCTGATAACTATAACTCTTCATATAATCAAAATGAATTATATAAGAAAGAACGAGAAAACAATAATTTAGAAATGGAAAATAATATATTAAGGGAGGAAATGGAAAAAATGAAGAATGAAATGGAAAATATGCAATATAAGGTAATAGTTAAATGGTTATAACTAGATATATTTACTTTAATTATATTAGCTTGAAATGAGAAATAAAGAAAATATCGACTATAAACTACAAATAGAATCTTTATGCTTCGATGATGAAGTTAAATCAAATAAAATAAATGAATTAAAATCTCAGCTCCAGGTTGTTAATTTAGATAAAATTGAAGTTGAGGAAAAATTAACAAATTATAAAGTGGAAATAAAGTAAATAAATTGTTTAAATAAAAGAAATTTAAATGAACTCAATAAAAATCTTAACGAAGAAAATACAAGATTAAAAATAGTAAATGAAACCTTACAAAATGAAATTTATAACTTAAGAGCTGATAACAATAAAAAACTCGAAAAATTAAGAGAATTCGGCGAAAATATGACTGAACTTGAACAAGAAAACTATGTATTAATAATATAACTTATTTTACAATTAGGATATTAAAAATCAACGAAAATCAGAACAATTAACTATTAGGGACTTAAAACAAAACTATGAGTCATTAAAATTAACTTATTTTGAATTAAAAAATCAAAATGAAATTATTAACATGAAATATCAAGAATTAAATGAAGATAGCTTCCAATATAAAAAAGAAATAATCAGATTTGAAAAAGAAAATAAGGTTCACAAAGAAATAATAGAAAAGTTAAGAAATGAAGTACTTGAAGATAAACAAAATTTACTGAATTATAATTATGAAGCTAAGTTAAAAGAATATAATAGCGAGCTCAAGATAAATACGAATAGAAATATGGAACAGAACACAAATAGAGATAATAGAGAAAACAGAGAAATTAGAGACAACAGAGAAAATAAGGAAAATAAATTGGTTAAATTAAACTCAAACAGAGATATTGAATCAAAAACAATAAATGAATCAAAAGAAACAAACGAAAATAAGTTAAATTCTTATCGAAATGTTGATAACACAATTAACACAAATAGCACTAATATTAATTCAAATTCAGCAGTTAAGCAAGTCTCTAATAAAAATATATTAACAAATAGAAACAATATTGACAATACAGACAATAAAGATACTAGAGATACTAGAGATAATAGAGAACAATATATCCAAGACAATAAAAATATAGGCTATAACGTTTTAAATACAGTTTCAGATTATGACTATGCTTTAAGTAGTAGAATAAATAGAAATTTCAATAAAGCAGAAAAAATTGATAAATTAGATAAAAATTTATCACTTGAAATGAACCAAAATCTAAATACTGAAAATAATAATTATAGAAATGATAGTCCTCTTCAAAATCAAAACCCTTATCAAAGAAAATTGAATACTTCTAGAGGAGTTGAAAATGCTAAACAAGAAGATACTCATAATTACAGACAAATTCAAAAAAGAATGATAATGAGACCAGAACATATAAGCACTGATATGAGTATGGTTCCTTCCCAAAAAGCAATTTCTGAAAAAGAAATAGATGTACGTGAAGTAGAAGTTAAATTATGCGAAGTTCAAAAGGTTAAAGAGAGAATCGAAAATGAAATAGGTAGGATGCCTGCTCATCCTAAGACAAAAGATAAAATAAATAAAAAAATAGAGTTAGAGCAAAACTTACAAGATATCTTAAAAGAAGTTAGTAAATATAAACATGCGTTAAGAGAGTTAAATGCAGTAAATAGAGATTATTAGATATTTAATTATTGAAATACACCATTGGAGAAAGGATATTATTAAGTTTTTTTTTAAAATAAAAATATTGATATTTAAATCAATAAAGATAATTAATATTATAAACATATTTTAATTTATTGATTATTAATAATATAATTTTAAGGTTCTTTATAGTTAGTTTTATTATTTTATAATGTAGTTAACTATTTAAATTTTACTTTTTTATTATATATAATTACATTCTTTTCATTATTTGCAATATCTTTATAGACTCTACTACTATAATCCTTATCGTTTTTACCAACTCCTGCTAACTGTATATCATTCTCTTTTGCTTTCACAAACATAAGTTCTTTTTCTATAAATATTAGTTTATCCTGCAAATTTTGATTACTTTCTAGTAATTTTTTCTCTTTTATTTTGAAATGGTCTAAAACATTTATTAACTCTTTCAATTTATCTTCTATCATTTTAGACTTCACTAAACATATGCTATTTTCACATTTAACTTCAACTTTCGGATTTGACAGTTTAATATTTGGGACTAAAGTATTAGATGATAACTTATGATTATGCAGATCAGTAAACTTATTTTCAGGCTTAATATATTCTGAATTAATTTCAACAATTTCAACACAGTCTTCGAAAGTATTTACTCCTATACTTTTCTTTGGGATTTTTTCTTTTATTTCAAAAACTATTGATTTGGTTATTTTTAATATTTGCTGAGTTGATTTGTTAATTAATTTATCATTAGTAAAGATAAAGTTATCCGATTTATTAACTTGAATTACTTGATTAACTGTATTAATTTGTTTTACTTCAGAAACAATATTACTTTCCTGTATATTATTATTTTTGCTTTTTGAATAAGATTGTATTATTGTAAAACTTATCACGTTTACATTTACGTTTCTATTTAATAATTGTAATTCTCCATTTGATCTTATTATATTTTTTGAAATTGTTGACTTTATGCCAAAATTAAGTGATTTTGTTATTTCATAATTAATATATGATTTAGTATTATTAATTTTGACTATATGATTGTTAATTGGTTTAACATGAAATCTGACTGATTTGACTACTTCAAATTTTTTTTTGGGTAAGTAATATTTCTCATGTTCTTCCTGTAGTTTTTCATATTTTAATATTATTTTTTTAAAACCTTCAACTTCATTTTTTAATTTTTGATTGTCTAATTGGAAAACTTCTTGATTTACTTTGTATGAATCTTTTTCTGGACTATAACTTTGATTCGCTTTAATTTGAAAGTCAATATATTTTATAATTTCATATTCTCTATTATCTTTTGTACCCTTTTCAAGGTTGTTGTTAATATTATTTTTATTATTTGCTAAAAATATATCAACTTCTTTCGAAATTTCAAACTGAGTTAAGTTATATAAGTTATCTTTTTTATTTACTCTCTCGACCTCTAAAATTAAATTTTTGTTTGTTTCTATTAAATTTTCATTTTTAATCAACATGTTTGAAAATTGTTTATTTAATTTTATTAATTCATGCTCTTTGATTTTAAGAA
>Ga0100378_1006534_pt1 | contig 10516 bp, 8 predicted proteins | sample CryGeymeta201502_FD_81535 | JGI IMG/M metagenome (GOLD analysis project Ga0100378, IMG submission 81535) | Groundwater microbial communities from Crystal Geyser aquifers in Utah, USA - Crystal Geyser metaG 2015-02 | ecosystem: Environmental > Aquatic > Deep subsurface > Groundwater | place: USA...
AATATTCCAAATATTTCTTGTTTAATAAAACTATTCAGAGAAGGGAAAGCCAGTTTAGTAACGAGTATTCAATGTTTTAAATACATGATGTTATATTGTCTAATACAATTTATTGCTGTTACTTTGTTGATTATATTCAACTCTTACTTGTCTGATTTTCAATTTTTGGCTTCTGATTTATTTATCATATTCCCAATCGCAATATTAATTTCAAGAACAGGAGCATACGAGAAGTTAACAAAACATCAACCAAGTGGTGATTTGATTTCAGTGTCTATTTTATCCTCAATTATTATACAAACTATTATTCAATTCTTTAGTCAGGTAAATAATTTAATTATTATCATTATATCAATTACATTAATAAATTAGTTTGGAATTTATCTCATACTCAAAAATCAATCATGGTATGTACCAAATTCAAAAACACCTGAAAGAAATGTAGTTGATCCTTCTTTTGATAATTCTGTAATTATATAATTATTAAACCTAATTACAATCATTTAATTATATAATATTTTAGGCCATATTTCTTGTTTCAAACTTTCAGTATTTACTAGCTGCTATTATATTCTCCATTAGTAAACCTTTTAAACAACCTCTTTATTCAAACTTTTTGATTATTGGATATTTGTTTATTACAATGGCTTACTCGTTGTATATCATTATTTACCCTGATAGTTGGTCTAAAAATATAATGGATGTAATATTATTAAAATAATTAATTAAATAGTTGATTGATTTCGGAGATGAATATTTCAGATACTATATTTTAGGAGTAATTTTAGTTAACTTTATTGTTTCATATTTGATTGAAAAATATTTCATTGCATTTGTTTCAAAAAGATGGAGAATTCATTTAATTAAAAAACTTAAAGCAAAAGTTGATAAGAAGGAAATAACTTATACATTAAATCATCTCAACCAAATAAAATTAGAACTAGAATAGGAGGATAGAGGATAGGATTAAATTCATAATATTTGCTTAATATATTTAAGTAAAATTAGTAATATCAATAGATATTGGTATTAAATTAACAATTATCGATTATTATGCTAATTTATTTATTTAAATTTAGTAATTTATTATATATTATTTAATTTTGATTATTACTAAATATGTTTTTTATCTTTATCTTTATTATTTTATTTTACATTCATTAAATCCTTAATTAATCATTATTATTTTCAATTCATTCAATAATTAACAATTAATGAAAACATTATTTTCTAAAATAAGAAGAAGACAATCCTTCAATAAACAATCAATTTATCTAAATAATTTAAAAAACTTTTCAATAAACGCAAATAACATTAATATTGATTTCATAAAATTAACTAACGAAAATAAAGAAGATAACTTTTACATCAAAAATGCTCCAAACTCAGAAGCAATTAAACAAATGAAAACAATATTAGAAAATGATGGCATATTACAAATAGACAATTTATTAGATGAACAAACTACTGAAGTATACGCTAGTTTATATTCAAAATTTTTATCAAAGGAAATAAACGCTGAATCTCACAGACACGACTTAGGATCATTCAAAGAAAGTAAAGACAATAAAGAAAATGTCTGTCAAATTATGTGGCCTTCTTTATATATAAATTCACTATTAGAAGGACCACTACATCAACGAACAAAATATCTAAGTAAAGTCTTTTTCGGAAAAGATATGGAATTCGACTTTGATATGTTAATCTACAAATCCGCTCATAGCTCTACAGAATTTCCTTGGCACCAAGACGAAGGATATTGGACAAAATCTGGTAAGATTCAATTTACAGATTTAAGAGGATTAAGTTTTTGGGTTGCTTTAAACGATGCTACATTAGAAAATGGATGTATGTGGTATGCACCAGGAACCCATAAGCATGGTTTATTCAAACATAAAGAGGTTAAAGAGGGTCATCATACAATTGTAGTACAAGATGCAGATGATCTAATAAATAATACTAAAAAACCTTATCAGATTAAAAAAGGAAGTGTCTTAGTTAGTAATGGAAGAGTTCTTCATTATTCAGGTCCGAATATTTCAGATAATGAAAGAAAAGCATTTATAATTAATTATAGACCAATAGAGGTTATAAATTATATGAGACAAAACGGATTTGATCATGGTAAGAGTGGACTACATAATTTAGGAATTGATAATATAAAGAAGTTATAGTAAATAGATTGGATAAAATGAATAATGTTATTAAATTAGTGTTTCATAAACTCCATATAGTAAAGTTTTAGCATAACTTAATATATTTAACTTAATATAACAATTAGTAAGTAATAGTAATATTTATATTTATTTTATATATTTTATTATGTTATATTATTTTAGAATATGGAGGTACTAAAACAAGAAATAACAGATAAAAATAATGTTAAAACCTTTAATTATTATGAGGATAAAATATATAACATCAGTCTGATATGTAATAACAAAAATGACCAAAATCAATTTATCAGTATCAAAATTGAAACAAAATTAATTAATAATCTTACAATTAATGACACGACAAATTCAACTAATGAAACCAAATCTAAAAATAAAGATGATTATTCAAATGATTCAATTGAAAATCTTGTACAAAAAATTTATTATAAAGAATATAGTTTAAACCAACTACATAGTTTTCATAAATTCTTCCTAGATTTTGAGACTTTAATTAATTTCTATGATAATATTAGTAATATAATTACAAAAGAAGAATATAAAATTACACAAAATAATGATAATATTGAGTTTATACTTATAAATAATAAGTATTTAGGGGACATTTTAGAAATTAGTCTAACTATTCCTTTATGTTCTAAAAATAAGATAATTAAAAATAAAGAATGGAATAATCATACAACAAACTCTAATAGTCATTTATCAGATCCTTATATTTATATTGTTGGTGGAAGAGATAGAGGTAAAACCTTAGCGAAAATTGAAAGATATTCAATAATTAAAAATACATGGGAGAAATGTGGACAATTTTCAGAAAATAGAGGAAGTCTAGGATTAGTATCAATAAATAAATATTTAATCATAATCGGAGGAGGTGGATTACATTCAAATTTATCTACTTGTGAAGTTTATGACACAATCGAGAATAAAATATCATTTAATATTAAAATCCCTGATATTAGTAAACCAAGACATGCCCTAAATTGTGTTATAATAGACAATCAAATATTTTCTATCGGAGGTTGGATTGCAGGGACAATATCAGCAAATATAGTAGAATCTTATAAAATAGATCTAGACAAGGAAATTTCAAATACAAAACAGGAATGGACTCAACATAGTGAGTTAATTAATGCAAGAAGACTGCATGGTACAACAGTTTTTGAGGATTATATTTATGTGTTTGGAGGTTCTACAGAAAAAGGTGATATGGATTCAGTAGAAAGATATAATATTAAAACAGATAAATGGGAAGAACGAAAAAAATTACCTTTTAAGGCAAGAACACAAGCTGTTACAATTGGAAATTATATTTATGTCATGATTATGCCTAGATGTATTATGCGTTATGATCCAGCTAAAGACTTATATTCTAAAGTTGAAAATGGTGACTTTCCTCTTATGGAATGGTATAGCTTTTGTGCAGTAGCATTCAAAGAATATATTTATATTCTTAGTGGTTCTACAAAAGACGGGTTATCAAATCAAGTCTTTAGCTTTAATACATTGACTTTTAAATGGGATAAGAAAACAGAAATGTTGAAAGGTAGAAGAAGAAGTGCTGCTATATTATTAGAATAACAATCATAACAATAGTTATTTATTAAACATAGATATCAATAATTATATAAAATTGTTAAATATAATAACATAGTAAAATTTAAATGGAAATTAATGAAAGTGATTATTACTATTACTATAAAACTATCAAATTATATAATTATTATAAAACTACTTATTAAATTAAAATATAAATGAGCAAAAAAAATGAAAAGGTTGATACCAAAAACGAAAATAAACCAGGAACATCAACACCAAAAGTCGAAAAGAACGAAAAAAATAAAGAAGATAAGGGTAAAACAGATAAGAATGAGAAATTAAAAACAGAACCTTCAAAAGACAATAAAGAAAAAAAAGAAAATGATACAGCAGGTAAACATGACAAAGACAACAAAGATAAACCTAACAAAAGTCCTGAAAAAAATGACAAGAGTCACGATAAGGAAAAAACAGACAGAAATAAAAATCCCTATGACAAATATTCTAAAGAAGATTTAATGAAGAAACTAAAAGAATCTGAAGAGAAGATTAAAATGGAAAATGAAGAAAAAAAACGTATACTTGAAAAGAAAAAAGAAGAAATCGACTCTAAAGAACAAATAATTATTTCTGTCTCGAAAACTAATCGCAAATTAATAAACGATTTAGAACTTCTTAAAAGAGAAGTAGACCAAAAATTAGATAAGGTATCCATCAAACAATTCCAAAAAATAGAAAAGATGCACGAAGAAAAAAAGCAACACCCTTTAGAAATTGTTTTAAAGATCAAAGAAAACGAATTAAAAAATACATGTGCTCTGATGGATATAATGAAACGTGATAAAGAAATGATTCAAAAGAAACTTGATGAAAAATCTGAATATAAAAAAGTATTAAGTCTTGAAGATCAACTTCAATTTGAAAAAGAAAAGAACATTAATCAAGCAGTAGAAATTAAACTTCTACAAAAGATGTTAGAAGTACACAATAAAAAATGTTTAGCAAAAACTAATACTTCAGACGATAAAGAAAAGAATTTCAGAGATGATTTAAAAGTTCAAAAAGACAAAAATAAAGAATTAGCCAATAAACTAAAAGAGGAAGATGAAAAATATAACGAAATGCGGACAAAATACTATGAACTGCAGAAAATGTATGATAAAATAAAGCATTTAGTACCCAAAGACGAAGAGGAAATAATAAGAAAGAACTTATTTAAACCCTCTGTTAATAGATATAATGAGAAGTCCTTATCGGAAGATAGAACTTTAACTTCTCCGGCGAGAACTCATAAATTGTCGAAAGTGAAGGCTAAGAAGCTTTACCCAGATGAAGACAAAAGACTTTTTACTAGTCAAGATTTAGTTAAACTAGAAAAGCTTATGTCTAAAGCTGAATTAGAAAAAATGGAGAAACGATACGGAACAGTTGATCATAAAACTTTAGTATTGGAAAGGAAATATGCAACAGATTTTAAATCGTATAATAAAAAGTATCATGACTTGGAAGAGCAATTAGAATTTGTAACTTTACAACTAAAAGAAGCAGAACAAAGAGCAAAAATCTTCCAATTTCAAGTACACGAACATAAACTCGATTACAAAAATAATAATAAAAGATCAACCGAACTACAAGGAAATTTAGAAATACTACAAAAGATAGTAACAGAAAAAGAACAAGAAAATAAGGTTATGATAACTCGTATGCAAGAATATCAAAAACAAAATGAGGTATTAAAAAAGAGAAACGAAGAGTTAGAGCAGAAAAATCGCTTGAAAACTACTGAGGCTGATGAAGATGAAGAAGGAATGGGTGAAGAGGATGAAGAAGGTCAACATCGTAATATAAGACCTCAAAAGAATAAAGGTTTGGACGATGAGGATGGAAATGATGTTGAAGATGAAAATAACGATGATTAATAATAATGATATTGCTTTAAGTATTTTTTAAGTTACATTTATAATTTAATTAGTTATGATGTTTAAGTTATATTAGAGTTTAAGTTTAAAAGTATGTTAATTTGATTGTAATAATTTGTTTTATAAGTTAATCAATAATATAAAGTTTTATAGAGTAATAGAATTTATTATTAATTAGTTGATTAGTTGATATTTTTACTTATGATTTATATCTAATAGTAAATTAATAAAATTTAACAACTATATAATAATTAATTTATAAAAATGGACAAAAAAGACGAAAAAGATGATAACGAAGACGACAACGAAGACGACAAACACTGTAAAATATAATATATTAATTATCATAGTAATCAAAGTCAAACTTGATTCAAATCTAGTAGCAGAAAAAATTAAAACACAAAAATATTACGAAAAGGGAAAATTCGGAAAAACAGCCATTTACAAAAGAATTGAAGTATTCGATGAAATTAAGGCCAAAGTTACAAAAACACAAAACTCAGTATATCTTGCTCAATTTTCTCACTCAAAAGACAAGGAAAAAACATTTAATTTTATTGGTCACCTAGATAAAAATAAATTAGAAAGATGCGGATTCGGTATCGAGCGAAATCACAATAAGGAAACTTATGCAGGCTATCATCTTAACGACAAAAGAGATGGTCGAGGGGTATATCAATACAGAGATACAACTGATGGTAAATACACTATATCAAGTATTTATATGGGATACTGGAAGGATAATTTAAAAGAAGGAGAAGGTACTTTCGTATGGCGTAAGGAAGAAACTAAAAAAGTAAAAGCATTCGAAAGTTGTCAATTAACCTCTTTTGTTGGATTTTTCTGTGATGATAAGTATGATGTTGGAATGTTCTGCGAGAGTGGCGATGATAACACTCTTTCTATGTATTATGGAAAGTTTAGTGAAAATAAAAAATGTGACGACGAAGGAATATTTTACTATCAAAGTCCAAGTGAATTTTATGTAGTTATAGCAAATGTTGAAGATGACATAGTAAGAGAAGGTTGCAAATTTGATTTTGATATAAACGATAAGAAGTTTAAACACTTTAATCATTTTAAGATTGTCGCTGATGAAGAAGAATTAGATGAAGATGATGATATGTATGAAACTATTAGACAAAGTGATAATGAAACTGAATTAGGAGACGAACTACTAAAGAAATATGAACTTGCTAAAAAGATGTTTATTTTAGTACAAAAAGAAAAAGGGGATATTAAAAAGATATATGATGCTGCTGTAGATGCTGAAAAAAATTATAAAGATATTAAAACAATAGAAGACTTCTATAATAAGTATTCATCAAGTCTAAAAAGTTTCCAAGCTGAGTCTGTTATTAAAATAGATGATAAACTAGACAAAGCATTTTCAAAATCGACACATCAAAGCAATGTACCTAAATCAAGAAGAACCAATTCGATTTATAATAAGTAAATCAGGAATAATTAGTATAAATAATATAATAACGGATAAAAATGCTTATATGCTTTAAGAATATGTTATTTTATCGTTATTTGCTATTAAAGTTTATTAGTACTTTACAATGACTAGTGATTATAAAAATTACACTGCCATTTTATATTATATTTCTTTATGTGGTAATTCATACATAAAATTTTATTATAAACTTATAGACTTATTTGACTTATAGACTTTAAATTTAAATAATATAATATTAAAATTATTTACATGGATCAAGAAAATTGTAAGTAATATTTCAATAACAATTAGTACTAGTATTTGAATTCGATCAAAATGCCGTTAACCATCAAATTGAAAAGAGCGAGAAGAAAAGATTTACGAAGGGAAAACCAGACAACGACGAATATATAGAAATCGAATTTTGGGACGAAGAACATACAGGAAAACCAACCGATGTTTTTTTAGCACAATTTACAAGAAAAGATAAATATAACTTTATTGGTGTTGTAGATAAAAATAAATTCAAAAGGAATGGTTTCGGAATAGAAAGAAATCAAAATAAGGAAGTATATGTTGGTTATCATTTAAACGATATGCGAAATGGAAGAGGTGTATATCAATTTCCTGATAAAACTGAAAATGATCTAACAGTTAAAAGTATTTATATGGGTTATTGGGAAAATAATATAAAACACGGAGTAGGGTCATATATTTGGAGAAAATATCCTAAAGATCAAGAAGAAAAATATGAAAATTGTCAAATAACAGCCTTTGTCGGATGGTTTTACAAAGATAATTACGATGTTGGTATGTTTTATGAAGAAAGAGTAAACGATTTAACTGTATACTATGGTACTTTTGAAGGAAATAAAAAACATGATAAAGAAGGCTTTTTCTATCATAACAGTATCGAAGAAACATATGTTGTTGTATGTGATATTGATGATGATTTCGTTTTTGAAGGAATAAAATTTGTATTTAGTCACGATGAAGAATCAAATAAAAATAATTTTATTGATTATATTGAATTTAAGTATAATACAGAAACACATGAAAACTTACGAGAAGGATCTGATATAGAAAAGATGCCTAACGATATAAAAGAAAAATATAAAAAGGCACAAGACTTTATAGATTTACTATTTAAAGAAGAAGATTTTGATAAAATTTATAAAGCAGCTATAGATGGAGAAGTTTCTCATAAAGGGATTGATTCAATTGAAATATTTAACCAAAAATTTGTATCTTCATTAAAGAATTATTGTTCTGAAGGTTCGATTAAATTAGATAATAAACTACGGGATAAATTCCCAAAAGAAGGAAAGTTTAAATACTTAAAAGACATATAAGATTTCCAATTAATAGTTGTAATATTTGAATAATTTTATTTAAAATTACTAATATTATTATTTATTGAATATATTATTTAAACTTTATTAAATTTATTTAATAATATTAATAAGTAAATAGCATTTTTATTATATAAATGTCTTTTCTATTTGGAACAGGTAGGTATAATCCTGAGATTGAAATTGTTTCCATAAGCCATGACTATATTGAGTTTTACCTTCTAAATGCTGATCTTTCATTTGCTAACTCACTAAGAAGAATTATAATGGCTGAAGTCCCTATTATGGCTATTGATTTGGTAGAAATAAAAGCTAATACTTCTCCTTTATTTGATGAATTTCTTGCTCATAGACTTGGATTAATACCTTTAGAGTCGACTGATGTTGGATCTTTTAATTATAGTAAAAAAGGATGTGATTGTCTATATTATTGTGACAAATGTTCAGTTACTTTTGTTTTGAAAGTAAAATGTCAAGAAGATAATATGTTAGTAACAACTGATCATATATTACCAATAAAAGATTCAGGTTTTAGAGTAAATCCAGTAAAGATGGAGGGAGATGATCCAATTATTATTGCTAAATTAAAGAAAAATCAAGAATTAGATATGCAAATGATTGCAATTAAAGGAACAGGTCGAGAACATTCGAAATGGTCCCCAGTTTGCACTGTAATACTTAAACAAGAAGCTGATATAGAACTTAGCAAAAGTAAAATGGATTTACTTAGTGAAAAGCAAAAGAAAGAATTTGTAGATAGTTGTCCTAGTAAAGTTTACAAATATGATGACCATAAAAGGTCAGTCGAGGTAAAAAACCCTAAAGACTGCGTATACTGTGAGGAATGTATTAAGAAGTTAGAAAGCTTTAAAGTTGAAAAAGGAGTTAGAATACAAGCTAAAAAGGACAGATTTTTGTTTAAAGTTGAAACAACTGGAGCATTAAAGCCCGAGGAAATTGTAATCTCCGCACTAAATGTTTTAAAAGACAAGTTAAGTGGTGTCTATGATTACTTTGAAGATACTAAAAATATAATTAGCAACAGATAAATGAAAACGTTTAAAGTTTAAGTAATTAATATCATAATTAATATTAATATTAATATTATAAAACAAAACAGCTGTAATAAATACTAATTTTAATTTAATTTATTACATTACAAAAGTTAGGTTATTAATTATATTATCAAATTATTTAAATTAAATAAATGCAAAAAAATAAACAAACAAGTCAAATATTTCTTAAAAGACAATATACAGGTTTTCTATTTTATTTTTAAATTAATATTAGATCTCTTAAATATTTGCTCAGATTTTGGTTTTAGTATTGGACTTATAGATGAAAACTTATATAAATGGAATGTTTGTATAATTGGACAAACAGATACATTATTGGAGGTATTAAATAAGTTGTAATAATTTAAAATAAAGGGCGGTTATTTTAATTGTACTTTAACTTTTCCTGAAGATTATCCTAATAGTCCACCTGAAATGAGATTTTTAACTGAAATGTGGCATCCTAATAGTAAATTAATCTAAATATTAGTTTTATACTTTACTTAAATTACTCTAATTCAAATTTAATTATAAATTTTCAGTTTACAAAGACGGTAAAGTGTGCATTTCTATATTACATCCTTCTGAAAAAGACATATATAATGATCAAGAACCTGAAAGTGAAAGGTAATTATCAAGAAAGTTTATCTTATTATCTTATTAAATTAATTAAACTACATTTTAGATGGAAACCAATTTATGGAGCTGAACAAGTTATAGTATCAGTAATTTCTATGTTAAATGATCCAAATACAGATTCACCTGCCAATATAGATGCTAGTGTTCAATTTAAAAATGACCCAGCAGGTTATAAGAAAAAAGTATTACAGTGTGTTGCCAAATCTTTAGATTAAATTAGAAAGAACTTTTACTAAAACAATTTAACATACAATATAATATTTTTTTCTTATAACCTGCTGGGTTATTTTTAAATTGAACACTAGCATCTATATTGTCAGGTGAATCTGTATTTGGATCATTTAACATAGAAATTACTGATACTATAACTTGTTCAGCTCCATAAATTGGTTTCCAT
>Ga0100378_1006536_pt1 | contig 10515 bp, 11 predicted proteins | sample CryGeymeta201502_FD_81535 | JGI IMG/M metagenome (GOLD analysis project Ga0100378, IMG submission 81535) | Groundwater microbial communities from Crystal Geyser aquifers in Utah, USA - Crystal Geyser metaG 2015-02 | ecosystem: Environmental > Aquatic > Deep subsurface > Groundwater | place: USA...
TATTTTAAAAGATGAAAGACTGTCCATTCCTAAAGATATGGAATGCCCGTCAAGCTGGCAAGCAGCCATGTCCATAAAAGGACTTCTGCCAATCTGCAGCAGGTTTGGATAGGCTATCAAGGTTTGAACAACTTCTATGGCCCCAGATAATACTAAATTTTTAGGCAAATGCCTCATCATTTCCCTACTAGCCACGTAGCTATATCCGTAAAAAGCAGTTGGGAAGTATATCGCTGCCATAGAGTTTCTAGAAAGTAGTCGCAAGAAATATTCTTGGCGAGAACTTTCTACTAAACTAACGCTATCTAGAAAGTTTTCTGGCAAAACAAATTTTTCAGCAGAAAATTTATTAATTACAACATCTCGCAAAGCTGGTAAGTAAAGCTTATCGAGCATTTCAGAATAAGAACTGAATATTTGCTTAGGAAATAATAATCTAAAAAAGCTGCCTTTTAATAAGTTGCATAACCTAGGATCTGAAGCAACACGATGAATAATTCTATTTGTATCTGAAATATACTCACCATAAGTCAAAAATCTCTTATTAGATTCTCCCAGAAGCTTAATATAACTCGCCTCATAATTACCGCCATCTGAACCAAAAAAATATTCATAATTAGGATCAACTACTTTTTGGCCATCTATCGGCATGACACGACCATAGGCATTAACTAGTTCGTCCATTTATACCTCCGCATCTTTATTACTTAGAGACAAATTTTCTTGACCTGTCTTACAGACCTGGGACAATAATGAATAATGACGGCGTTCAAGTAATAATTCTGCTGGTTGAACCTGAATAATTTTTAGCTTATTTATTGACTTGTTAAAAAAATTCGCTGCATTATAATGATTAGCAAATGAGCTAGCCATTTTCCAATCATGTTGGCAGCAATGATCATCAAAATTATATTCTACACAAAGATTTTTAATAAAATCTAACAACATACTTTTACTTTTTTCAACTAGAATTCTCTGTAAAGAGGTTAAAATATCTTGATAATCAATAATTTTTTCTTCGGCTATTAGCTTGATGGCCGCTTCTCCACTTAATTGAATAGCCTGACCCACTTCCCAGAAAATACCAAAAGATTTACTTTCTGAGGGTAGAGCCGATGCTCTACCTAAAATACGTAAGGTGCGATAGAACTCCCAGTATTTAGATTTGTCATTACTTTTTTCACTCTCCAGCGCTAATTTACCTAAATACAACAGAGCTAAATTAAGTTCAGCATTTTTAATCATGTCCGGTTTAAATTTTTTCGGGAAATACAGTAAAAAACCGCCGACCAAATGCCGAAATATCCAACTATAAGAAATCTGATATGGATAATAATTACTTATCACTATTCTAAAGCGCCAAGCAATTGGTACGGAAATTAATGTGATGATAATTCTTCTAAGCAAGTTAGATACAGACAACTTACGATCGTGTCCTGTGGCTAGCAGATCGATAATTACTAGCGCAACCAATATAGCCTGCAAATCTAAATTGTTTTGCGCCCCAGAATAAAAAACAAAAAATGAAATAATTAATAAATACAGTACTGTAAGCAGGGATGACTTTTCTTGCATCGTCCATTTCTCAAGTTGTTTGTAATAAAACTTCATATCATATCTCCTTCCGCGACCATACGCGGTAGAATTATCCTCTAGAGCACCATGTTCTAGATCATCCAATCGTTACCAGATTAGATAGGATTGTTTTAGACTACTCAGATCATTTGTCTGACAGCCGGTAACAGCTAAAAGCTTAAAAATAAGCGCTTAGCCGCTACCGCCTGTATTTTTTAACGAACAATTTATTGTACAATTTTATGAGATTAGTGTCAATAAGCAAAAAGACCGCTTTTACACGGTCTTTTCCAATATTAATTTACTTTTACCCTACATCATGCCCATGCCACCATAATCTGGAGCTTCATGAGCATGTCCGCTATCCTTCTTTTCTGGTTTATCGGTAATAACCGCCTCAGTAGTTAGAAACATCATGGCCGCTGAAGAAGCATTTTCTAAAGCAGAACGAACAACCTTAGTCGGATCAACGATTCCTGATTTAATCATCTCCACAAACTCACCAGTCGCAGCATTATATCCTCTGACCTCTTTAGAAGACTTATTCTCCTCGATAGTTCTCTGTAAGATCAAGGACCCGTCTACTCCAGCATTAAAAGCAATTTGCTTGATTGGCTCTAAAATAGCCTGGTTAATAATTCTCTCTCCAACGGAAGACTGCCCGCCTTCTTTAAACTCAGCATCAAAAGACGCAAAATCACGCCCATAACAAGCTACTGCTAAAGATAGGCCGCCACCGGGCACCACACCCTCTTCAACGGCTGCTTTAGTAGCATTAAGAGCATCTTCAATTCGATATTTTTTTTCTTTCATTTCTGTTTCAGTGGCAGCGCCAACTTTGATCACCGCTACACCACCGGCTAACTTAGCTAACCGCTCCTGTAACTTCTCTTTATCAAAATCGGAATCAGCTAGTTCTTTTTCGTGTCTAATTTGTTCAATCCGAATTTTAATCGCCGCTTCATCTCCCTTACCCTGAATAATAGTAGTACTTTCTTTAGAAGCGATAACTTTTCTCGCCTGACCCAGATCAGTTAACTCTGCTTTATCTAATTTTAGGCCCACCTCTTCAGAAACAACTTTAGCTCCAGTTAAAACAGCCATGTCTTCTAACATCGCTTTACGTCTATCACCAAATCCCGGAGCCTTAATGCCTAAAACGTTAAAGGTACCACGCAGCTTATTAAGAATAAAAGTGGTTAACGCTTCCCCGTCAATATCTTCAGCAATAATTACAATATCCTTTTTTCCTGATTGAATAATTTTTTCCAGTAATGGTAAAACTTCCTGAACAGAAGATATTTTTTTGTCGGTAATTAAAATATAAGGCTCATTCATCTCGGCCTTCATAGTATCTTGATTAGTAATCATATAAGGAGAGACGTAGCCCTTATCAAACTGCATACCCTCAACTACTTCTTTCTCAATCCCAAACGACTGCCCTTCTTCAACGGTGATAACCCCCTCTTTGCCAACACTTTCCATGGCCTCAGCAATTATTTCCCCAATCTCTTTATCGTTAGCTGAGATAGAGGCAACTTGGGCAATTTCTTCTTTAGTAGAAATCGGCTTCGACATCTTTCTAAGTTCAGCTACAATTTCTGCCACCCTCTTTTCTATGCCTTTTCTAATTTCAATCGGATTCACTCCGGCGGCCACCAATTTTAAGCCGACATTAATAATTGCTTGCGCTAAAACCGTTGCGGTTGTTGTCCCGTCGCCAGCCGCATCATTCGTTTTAGAAGCAACCTCTTTAATAATTTCCGCCCCAACATTTTCAAACTTATCTTCCAGTTCAATTTCTTTGGCCACCGTTACTCCGTCCTTAGTAATTATTGGCGAGCCATAGCTCTTAGAGATTACAACGTTCCGACCCTTAGGACCGAGCGTAACTTTTACCGCGTTAGCTAACTGATCAACTCCTCTTTTTAGAGCTAAGCGCGCTTTTTCATCAAAAATAATCTGTTTCGCCATATGGTTATAATATTACTTATTCTAAAATCGCGATAATATCGCTTTCACTTAATACCAAATATTCTTCACCGTCAACTTTTATCTCGTCGGGAGAGTATTTCTTAAACATCACCTTATCTCCGACTTTAACCACCATCTTTGATAGCTGGCCATTATCTAGAACCTTGCCTTCGCCAACGGCTACTACCTCACCTTGTTCCGGTTTATCTTTATCCATAGTATCGGGTAAGATAATCCCTGACTTTGTCATCTCCTCCTTAGGAGTTGGTTTAACAATAACATTGTTAAATAGGGGTTTCAATTTCATATTATTGCTAACATTAAATTAATTATTATTAGCACTCAAATATGTAGACTGCTAATATGTTAATATTTTAGTTCTAAGCGCTAAAGTTGTCAAGATTATTCTTATTAGTTGTTATATTAGTTTATTCCCGACCACCTTTCTTCAAATTTTTATCTGGGGTAAACTATAATTATAATAATAACAATATGACAATTTGGCACGGTATAGTCCTAGGAATCGTCGAAGGCTTAACAGAGTTTCTTCCTATCTCTTCTACCGCTCATCTAATTTTGGCCGGTGAGTGGCTTAGAATTCCCTCCTCTGACTTTCTAAAAACCTTCGAGATTTCTATTCAACTCGGAGCAATTTTAGCGATCGTTATTTTATACTGGAAAAAAGTCTGGAATAATTGGCACCTAGTCTGGAAAATTGGCACAGCTTTTATACCAACGGCAGTTATTGGTTTTGCTCTTTACGGAATAATAAAAAACTATCTCTTTGATAGTTTAGAAATAATTGCCGGAACTTTAATTGTCGGCGGCATGATGATAATTATTTTAGAAAAATTTTACAGTCGCCGCTCTTCTGAAACAAACGAACCTCAAACACCAGATGAACAAATAAAGATTACTTATGTTCAAGCTTTATTAATAGGTATCTTTCAGTCTTTAGCTGTTGTGCCGGGTGTATCACGGGCCGGAGCAACTATTATTGGTGGACTGGGCCTAGGCATTAATAGACGTCATATCGTAGAGTTTTCTTTCTTACTAGCTATTCCCACTATGGCCGCCGCTACCGGCTACGATCTCCTCAAGTCTTCCCCGTCCTTTACTTCTCAGGAGATCACAATCTGGATAGCTGGTTTTGTCATGTCCTTTATAACTGCTATTATCGGGGTTAAATTTTTTCTAAAATTTATTCAAACCAGAAACTTTATTCCCTTTGGTTGGTACCGCATTGGTCTAGGTCTAGTTGTTTTAGCCTGGCTCTGGCTCTAACCCTTTAACAATAAAAACCGCCTCTTAGGGCGGTTTTTTGCTATCAAAAGTTTATATTTATCTTAGCCTCGATCGAGACCCTTTACTCTTCTCCAACGTCTAAGAGCACGACCACGAGCCAATTCCTTCTCCATCATAATAGTAGCCGCTGTAAATTCAACGTGGTCAATGGATTGTGCTTCTGACTTAAGTTTTTCAGCTTTCTCCAGAGCAACTTTAATTCTCTCCTCATCAAGCTCGTCTGCTTTCTCAGCCGTATCAGCAAGAATCACAATCTTATCTCGCATGACTTCAATAAATCCTCCAGAAACAGACATCACATCTTGCGAGCCGTCTTCATTTTTATATTCAATGACACCGGGCTTAAGTACCGAAATCAAAGGGATGTGATCAGGTAAAACAGTAATTTCACCAGACGTGGTTGGTAAAGTAATTTGCCGAACAACCTGGCGAGAAACAACTCTCTCCGGAGTAACAACCTCTAAATTGATTAGTTTCTGAGCCATAGTAATAAATGTCTTAAATTATTCAGTGACGCTCACCTCTTCAATCCCACCCTTCATATAGAAAGCATCTTCATTCTTATCATCATGCTTACCATCTAAAATTTCTTTGAAACCACGAACCGTATCAGATAATTTAACATACTTACCAGAACGTCCGGTAAAGGTTTCAGCCACGAAGAAGGGCTGAGACAGGAAACGCTGAACGCGACGGGCACGAGACACAATAACCTTATCTTCATCAGAAAGTTCTTCCATGCCTAAAATCGCGATGATGTCCTGCAAGTCTTTATAACGTTGTAATATTTTCTGAACACCACGCGCAACCTCGTAGTGTTCCTGACCGACAACTTTAGGATCTAAAATAATAGATGATGAATCAAGTGGATCAACGGCCGGATAAATACCTAGTTCTGATAATGATCGGGACAAAACTACAGTTGAATCAAGATGACCGAAAGTAGTAGCTGGAGCTGGATCGGTCAAATCATCAGCCGGAACATAAACTGCCTGAATTGAAGTAATAGAACCATTCTTGGTTGAAGTGATACGTTCCTGTAATTCTCCCATTTCTGAGGCTAGGGTTGGCTGATATCCGACTGCTGACGGCATGCGTCCTAAAAGAGCAGATACTTCTGAACCGGCTTGAGTAAAGCGGAAAATATTATCGACGAAGAACAAAACATCCTGGTTCTTTTCATCACGGAAATATTCCGCAATCGAAAGACCGGAAAGAGCCACCCGAGCACGAGCACCTGGCGGTTCATTCATCTGACCAAAAATCATGGCTACTTTATCTAAAACGCCACTATCTTTCATTTCATGATACAAATCGTTACCTTCACGAGTACGCTCTCCGACGCCAGCAAAGACCGAATAACCGCCGTGCTCGGCAGCAATGTTACGAATAAGCTCCAAAATAACAACCGTCTTTCCTACGCCAGCACCACCGAACATACCTACTTTTCCACCTTTGACGATCGGACAGATAAGATCGATAACCTTAATTCCAGTTTCTAAAATTTCTGAGCTATTAGACTGATCAACGAACTTAGGGGCTGCGCGGTGAATCGGATATTTCTTGTCAGTTTTAACTGGGGCGCCACCGTCAACGGTGTTTCCTAAGACATCAAAAATCCGACCTAGGGTTTCTTGACCGACCGGCACGCTAATAGCTGCCCCGGTATCAGTCACCTTCTCGCCACGTCGCAAACCATCGGTCGATCCCATAGCAATAGTTCTAACCACATTAGATCCGGTATGCTGCTCAACTTCTAAAACTAATTTACCGCTCTTCATTTCTACTTCCAGAGCATTATAAATTTCCGGCAGATGTTTTTCAAAATAGACATCGACCACGACGCCAATAACTTGCTTAACCACTCCGGTATTTGTCTTTGTTTCTGACATATTTTTTAAATTATTATTCTGCTAAGGCATTCGCGCCGGCCGATATTTCGGCAATTTCTGCGGTAATGCTGGCCTGACGGGCTTTATTATAAAAAAGTGTAAGTTCGCTAACCATATCAGTCGCAGCATCAGTAGCCTGATGCATGGCGGTCATCCGGGCGCTATGTTCAGAGGCGTTAGATTCAAGATGGGTCTGATATAACTGCACTTCAATCAAACGCGGAAGTAAAGAATCAAGGACTTCACGAGGGCTAGGTTCAAAAATATAACCGGCTCCGGAGCCATTCTTACGTAAATGTTTTTTTTCTTTTTCATGAAGTAAACTACGACTAACTGCTGCCGGTGAACCCTCACCAATAATACCCAAATATTCCTCTTCTCTCTCTACCTGAACTGGCAACAGTTGTTTAATTCTGGGCACCTGTTTGGCTGGGCTAACAAAATCAGTATAGGCAACAAATATTTTGTCGTACTTCTGATTTTCATAATCTTTAATAACCATTTTAACCAAAGGAGCAATATCACGAATATCTGTTAACAAATCGTTCTTATCAAATTCCGCTACTACATTGTGTCCACGCGCAATAACTGCCGCACCTTTTTTACCAGCCAAAATAAAATCAGCGGGAATCGTATACTTCTTCAATGAAGCTTCAGCCTTGGCAATAACGGCTGAATTATAACCGCCACACATACCGCGATTAGAGGTCACTAAAATAATTCCCACTCTTTTAATCTCATTGCGAGGTGTTAAAAGAGGATGGTCGGTATCTCCATTGATAGACGTAACTTCCACTAAGTTTAAAGCAGTTTCCCAGCTCAAATTAGCATAGGTTCTAGTCTTAAGCACAGCCTCAATTGCCCGCCTCATTTTGGCAGCCGCTACCATTTCCATCGCCTTAGTAATCTTCTTAGTGCTGGAAACGGATTTTATGCGTCGGGATATTTCCTTTGTTTTTGCCATAGATAAACTGAATTAAATGGAAATTATATCAGGTAATCAACTGTCTCTTTATAGTCACTAATTAACTTCTTTAAACTACCTTCAATTTCTTCATCAACCTCTTTTTTGTCAGAAATAGACTCTAAAACTGTAGCATTTAAATCAGCATATTCGTACAAGCCTTGTTCAAATTCCTTAACTTTTTCAACCGGAACATTATCGAAGTAACCGTTAACTAAAGAATAGTAAACGATAACCTGTTTAGCGACAGATAAAGGTTGATATTGATCTTGTTTGAAAATTTCATTTAAGCGCTTACCACGTTCTAGTTTACGAGTAGTTTCCGCATCAAGGTCGGAACCGAACTGAGCGAAGGCAGCTAATTCGCGGTACTGAGCCGCTTCTAAACGCATCTTACCGGCTACTTTCTTCATAGCTTTGATTTGAGCGCTGGAACCGACACGAGACACGGACAAACCAGCGTTGATAGCCGGACGATTACCGTTATAAAACATTTCCGGCTCCAAGAAAATCTGTCCGTCAGTAATAGAAATAACGTTAGTTGGAATATACGCGGAAAGATCTCCGGCCTGAGTTTCAATAATCGGCAAAGCGGTAATAGAACCGCCGCCCGCTTCTTTGTTTAATTTACAAGCGCGCTCCAAAAGACGGGAGTGGAGATAGAAAACATCACCCGGATAAGCTTCACGTCCCGGGGGGCGACGCAAAAGAAGTGATATTTCCCGGTAACTAACCGCATGTTTAGACAGATCATCATAAATAATCAAGACATCTTCACCTTTGTCTAGAAAATATTCAGCCATGGCGCAACCAGCATATGGAGCAATATATAGTAAGGATGCAGGATTAGAGGCTCCAGCTAAAACAACAGTCGTATAGTCCATAGCGCCGGCTTCAGTTAACTTAGATACTATACCGGCCACCTTAGATTCTTTCTGACCAATGGCTACGTAAACACACTTCATGTTTAGCCCCTTCTGATTAATAATCGTATCAATGGCAATAGCAGTTTTACCGAGCTGACGGTCGCCGATAATCAATTCACGTTGTCCACGACCAATCGGAATCATGGCATCAACAGCCTTAATACCGGTTTGGACCGGTTCCTTAACTGAAGCGCGAGTAATAACACCAGGAGCAATTTTTTCAATTGGATAATACTTAGCCGCCTTAATATCGCCTTTACCATCGATTGGTAAACCCAGAGGATTTACGACACGGCCGATCAAACCTTCTCCAACCGGAACTTCTAAAATTTTACCGGTCGCTACAGCTTCATCGTTTTCCTTAATTTTTGAAGAGTCTCCTAACACAATTGCACCGACACTATCTTCATTTAAGTTTAACACCACGCCATAAACCGATTCCCCGGCAGTTTTAAACTCAACCATTTCAGACATCATAACTTCTGATAAGCCGGAAATTCTGGCGATACCGTCTCCAACCTCAATTACCTTACCAAAACAATTTTCCTTACTCTCAGCTTGAAAGCCGGCAATCTGATTTTTTAACTGTTCGACAATGAAGTCCTTAGTATGGCTAGACATATTTTTTGTTTATTAATTCAAAATCGCTTCCCTCAAAGATCTTAAACGGGACCTTAGGCTAGCGTCTATGATTTTATCTCCGTATTTAATAACTACTCCTCCAATAATGTTTTTATCTGTTTCTAAAGTTAAATCGATACTTTCCGCTTTAGCTACCTTCTTTAGGTGTTTATCGAGTAAAGACAGGGTTTCTGTATCAAGCTGACGCGCACTTAACAATTCAGCCTCAATCACACCAACCTTTTTGTTCCACAAAATCTGAAATGACTTAATAATTTTTTCTACATTAGCCATTTGATTATTAGCCATCAAAACCTCCGCAAAACGAGAAACTGACTTTTGCAAAGCAGCCCCTTCCTGACCCTCAGTGATCTCTAGAAGCACTTGAGCATATTGTTTAACGCTGGCCTTCTTCATATTATTTCAGGTCTTTAACTACTTTATCAATCAAAGCTTTGTCGTGCTTATCATCCATCTTCTCTTTTAAAACCTTTTCTAAAGATAAGACTACTAGATCAGCCACTTCCTTTTTTATATCATTCAAAACTTGAGCCTTCTCAACCTGAATTTTTTTCTTCTCTTCATTGATTATCACACCAATATCTTCTTTTGATTTACCAATAATCTCTTTATATCTTACTTCGGCTTTCGCTCGGGCTTCTTCTAAAATAGTAACCGCCTCTTTTTTAGCGCTCGCTATCACTCCGAGGCTTTCCTCCGTGGCAGCGGCTAGCTTTTCAGATGCCTCATCGGCTTCCTTCATGCCCTTTTCAATCTTACTGCGCCTTTCTTCAAGAATATTAAAAACTGGACGATAAGCAAAACGCCACAAGATAAAAATTAATATCGAAAAGTTAAAAAACTGGGCAACCAGTATTCTGAAATCTATTCCTAATGCTTCAATCAATTTCATAAAAAAATATTTAAAAAACTAAGAAATCCGGCTCTTATATCCTAACAGCCGGACAGTCTTGGTTCTCTAAGAGAATAAAATAATCATAGCAATTACCAAAGCATAAATACCAGTTGATTCGGTAACGGCCATGGTCACGAACATCAAAGGAGTGATTTTACCGGCTGCTTCCGGGTTCCGTCCAATGGCCTCCATGGCTTTAGAGGCAATAATACCTTCTCCAACGCCGGGACCAATAGCGCCAAAACCAATGGCGATAGCGGCTCCGAGATATCTGGCTGATTCAATGTCCATAAATTTTTTTACTTAATTAATAAATATTTAACAATTGATAAATTAATATAA
>Ga0100378_1006538_pt1 | contig 10514 bp, 12 predicted proteins | sample CryGeymeta201502_FD_81535 | JGI IMG/M metagenome (GOLD analysis project Ga0100378, IMG submission 81535) | Groundwater microbial communities from Crystal Geyser aquifers in Utah, USA - Crystal Geyser metaG 2015-02 | ecosystem: Environmental > Aquatic > Deep subsurface > Groundwater | place: USA...
ATTTAGATTTATCTAAAATATACCAAAAATGATATACACACCCGTCACTACCACCTACTAAACAAGCAGTCAGATGTCTTTTCTGATCAGATAATGATATCTACATGTGATGAGCCTACTTCGACAATGTAGCAGTGTCTTTACCTAACTCAGATTATTTTGTACAGCATATAACAGGGATCATAACATGATTAAAAGAGAATAATCTCTTTAATAGTATTAAGATCAAAGAATTTCAAAAGGTATTAGTAAAAACATTAGATTGAAACAAAAGGTATGATAATTTTGAAGATTTTAGGCGTGCTGCAAAGAGAAATAAAGCAGGGATAGAAGGTGAAAAACTTCAAAACATACACAAATTATATAAATATACTCATGTAATCATGCACTTGATGTTCCACGATATGGCGCATCAACTAGAGCCTGAAAACCTAATACAATGAGATATCAGTTTACCTCCATATCATGTCTATCAGTTTATGAAACTAAAATCTTTGTTAAATAAGCAAGGATTAAACTGAGCGCTAGCAGATATGGCAAAATATACAAGAACAGCTTTTTCTCGTTCTTTCAGAAATGAGCTATGGGTTGGACATATACAAAGTAAATTTGAAACTGGAAAAGCTACAGCCGATTTTCTTGAAATCTTTCGTCAATATGATATACAATTTAAGAAATCATTTTGAAAATGACGAGAAGCACTTAGTTTCCTGCCAAATAAAACAATAATGCTAGACGGAGGACATGAATTTAATGCAATGCAACAGTACGCAATGCAAACAGATCTTCAAGAATATATGACCAATGTAGAAATGCTGGTAAATCAAGTAGAATCTATTACAGATGAAATTGCGACCATGGTGTGAACTTACTATAAAAAAAATGAGACATCACTATCAACAGAGAAAGCATGGGGATTGATGGAAGATTTATGTAATAAATTGGGTTGTAGTAGCACTGCGCAAAACCTAGCAAAAGAAAAAAAGAACTATTATCAAACTCCTTTGAATTATTGGTGAATAACATTTATTAGCTCCTTATTGAAAGAGTATCATAAAAACAATAGCCCAGATATGTACCAGTATATAGATAATCGTATTCATGAAACTAGCTTTTTGCTTTGTTTTCCAGATAATGGAATTGGAAACAACAAAATGATAACATTACTGCAACAATTAAATACTATGCTATTTATTAAATAAAAAATATACATGAGTGAAGTACAAAAGAATTATAGTCTTTCAACACTACGAAAACACCCAAAAGTAAGATCAGCTATCATTTCATTTATAGGAGGATTTCTCCATAGTGTATTGTCTTGAAGAGACGAAAACTTGGAAGCAACAGCACAAGGCTATCTTGATAAGACAAATACTACCATCAATAGTAGCGAAAAAACGAACAATGCCATCAATGCACTGAAAGAAAAATGAAAATGAATCATCATAGCAAATCATGAAAGCTGAGTATTTAGCGACTACTTACCTTTATTTAGTCTTTTGACTGAAGAAATACTCAAAAATTGTATCTTTTATACTGCAAGTCACAATCTTGCAATGAACAAAAGAGAGTTTCCTGACTATGAATTTAGACCTGCTAAAGCGGCTAAACTCAGTATAAAAAACTTAGAGAATGATATCAGAAAAATTGAGAAAGATTGATGATATATCTTTCTTATACCTGCATGAGAAAATACTGATGATGATGCTCCATTTCTTTGAATCTTCAAAAAAATTATCGAAAATTCAACTGATGAGTTGCCAATATTAGCAAGTCGCGTCTCGCATAAACATTCAATGGGATATATGCAAATATGACAAGCAATACTACAAAACATTATACATTCCTTGCAAGACAAAATGTCGAAAAATGAGGAAACAAAACAAACAAATCAAAAGAACTTATGAACAACTACCATTAGTGCACAATTAACGTCTTCGGAGGAATGGAAAAAACTAGATTGAACGTGAATGAGGTCTTTTTATAATAAAGTGACAGTATAAATATATTACTACTCTTTCACAAAAATATGAATTGATCATGGATTATGTTGAGACTTATGAGAGGTAACTACACCTCACTCCCAATCTTCCAATGCAAAAACATATGACAAAAATTTGGAACCTGACTGCATTTCGGTCAGAATTTTTTTTTTGAGTTTTGTATTGATTGTTGTTGGTAACCCAAAAGCATACAACACATCTACATCAGCTAAATGATAGTCAAAGCCATTACCATAAACTATTGAAAGATTTTTGGGTCAAAAAAGCCCTTGTTTACATCGGCTATAAACAAATAACGGCAAAGCGTATTCAATACCAACAATATGTGCGTTAGGAAATTTTGTTGCAATATATCTACTGACATGAGCAGTTCCACAGCCAAACTCCAAAAACGTCATACCTGTTTGAAGATCTGTCAATTCGCCAATAAGTTTAAGATCATGACTACGGGTTGGCATCCATGGAGCAAATCCCATCCATGCCCACACAAGACCACCAAAGATACACAAAAAAACAACTCATGCTATAATAGAAACTATAGTCATTTTATCTATAACAAATAAAAAAGCACTAATCTGAAAAACCAAATGACTTTGTGTGCTTTTCTTTTTTATAACTACTTGCGTTTTTTATTTTTTGTAAGCGATTGAGACGGGTCATATGTGGTTGTCTCATCTCTTCAATATGACATCAAGCTTCAATAGTTGATGACAAACTATCAACATATTGTTTTGTAGCACGATGATACTCACTATACAAAGCAGTATCTCAGCATTGATCAAGTTTTTTTTTGAGACTTGTAAATTTCTTGATGAGTTGTGTGGTTGTTGTCTGTTCATCGCGAAACATTTTAAACATGTTTTTTGTAATTTTTTCTAAGAGATTAATAGATTTTTGACGGTTATACTTTATAAGTTGTTTTGTTACTAGAGATTGTCATGACATGAAAAAACTTTTGAATCAAATAAACCTTACATAAACATTCTTTTGAGATCTTCATCCTTGATCATATCAGGACTCCACATTGGATCAAAGACTATATGCAACAGCACATCATACTCAGGATATACATCCAAAATAGCATTCTCAGTCATCTCTTTGATAGCATCACCCATAGGGCATGCTGGTGTTGTAAATGTCATTGTAAGGACAATAGTATTTGTATCTTCTTGAACTTCTATTTTATAAATAAGTCCCAATGTATAAATATCTATCAAGGGAACTTCTGGATCATAGACAGTTTCTAACTGTTCAATAATTTTTTGTGTCATAGGATCTATAGCGTGATCAGATGCACTATCAAGTATAGCTATAGTTTCTGTCATAATAATAATGAAAATAAATGTGAAAAATCAAAAATCTTTATTTAAAACTCTTTTTTATAATCTTGCGCATGAGGAGCTACTGCCAAAAACACTTGTAAACCAACAAATAGAAGAAATAACACGGCTCACAATAACTTGGTTCGTTGTTCCAAGAACAACAAAGAAATATTGATCAAAATGAATATACCAAATAATAACGATAATTTATAACTTTCTTTTGCAAGACGAATCGTATCTTTTGAAGATATTAATGATTGAATAGCAAAAAATAAGTAAAAACTACTTCACCAAGCAGTTATGAATATTCACAAAAATCAAAATCATAATCACATTGCTGGATCTAATGTAGGATCAATATAGACGTATACCATTCGCAATATCAATATACCTAGCAACACTTTGGCAACAGCTCAAATATGATACAAAACCATCAAGAAAGAATAAGCAAATGAATAGTAACACTCTAATGATTATCTACTCATCTTGCAAGCATTTTAGAATACGATATATGCAATAATAAAAAAATCTGACACATTTAGACGTATGACCTAAAACTTCATGTTACTACGCCAACTATATGTACATCTCATTTGGGATGAATATCTTGGTAATTAGAATTTGCAGCTTGAAAGTACAAACGATCTCAAGGTTTTTTGATAAGATACTTGAGTGTATATTCATTATCCAAAGAAGCAACAACGATATCATTGTTTTTTGCAGTAACAGAAGTATCAACAACAACATAATCATGTTCCATGATTCAAGCATCAATCATACTATCTCACACAACTTTCAAAAAAAACGTTGATTCTGGACGACGAACGAGAAATGAGTCAGGAGCAATCTTTTCAATTTCATTATCATCATGAGACTCAGTTGGCATTCAAGCGCGTACTGATTCAAATGTAGGGAGTCATGTAAACATATCAGTTGGTATAAACTTACTCTGTTCCTGACGAAAGTATCTTTGTTCTATCAGTTGCTGATAAAATCTATACGTAACTGACATAGAATTAACTCACAAAACATCCATAGCTTCCTTGCACGAAGGAATATATTTATGCTGACGATAAAATGCGATAAGTTTTTGAAAATATTCACGAAAGTTACTCTTTCTTGGCATAGTACAGTGTATATAATAAATAAGAACATATATTCTTATACTATAATACATCTAATTTGCAAGTAATTCTTACAAAATTCTTATGAACTACAGGTTTGTGTTCACTCATTTACTTTTTGAGACACAGACAAAAAGTCAGTTTGCAGTATTGAAAGTTTGTTAAACAATGTTTGCATCCTGTCACGGACAAAATAAGAATCGCTATATGTAGCAAAGTTTGTCTGCAATAAGTTTGCAGATTGTTGAATCAAGACTTGTTTTGTATATGCAAATTCTTGCTGAATAACTTTATTTGATAGTCATAAACATGCGTTATATGTATTTTTTGGTGGCTGGTATGGAATATTATAATCATTGAGAAATACTCAAGCAAGTTCTTTTGCTAGATAACATGTAGCGAAAAATTTATTCTTAAGTCCAAAAGTTTCCCATTGTTGGGTATATCGTTCAAGATCATATGTTCAATAGACACTCGGCATTGGTTGCTGTATATTTCGATACTCTTTATATGCTTCAATAATTGATCCTGCAACTGCTCACGCAGGTTTGGTAGCATAATCTACTACTAGCTCTCTTCGTTCTTGTGCTTTTGGATCTAATCAAGCATCTGGATACTGTTCAGCAGGGCTTCAACTCAGTCTTCTCATACCAATATCAACAAGGTGGTCAAATATATACGCACTCTCTGCATACAAAAGATCTGCAGGCAATTGTCATCAACTATCTTTCGCTGGGCATAATGACTGTTCACCAGTATCAGCAATCAAGTTTTTTTCACAACAATAATATAACAAATGTTGAGCTGCAACTTTTATGTCATCAACAGGGTAAAGGTCAGCAAAGGAAGCAAAAGGATCAGAATAGAAAACATCATCACTTTCTCAAAAGTAGTTTTTGAGCGATCAACATTGACCACCTGCCATATTAATCATAGAAAGTTCCTGTCAAAAAGTAACTTGTCAAAAAAATAAGGGCAAAAGAACCAAAAAGACAATTCAAATAAGTCCCATACACAGAGTAGAAAGAGAAGAAAGAGCACGATCTGCCATTGAACAACACAAAATAAAAAACATTGCATTTTTGAGTACTACTAAGTATATTCAATACAGCAAAAAAGTCAAAAAACGCCCAATAACAAAATATATGTTTTATGTTTCGTGCTCGAATGATTTCATTTACTTGAATTAGTATTTTACAAAAAGAGATAGAGTATATGCAAAATATACTATCAGATATCTCGCTTTTTTGTGTTGGATGAAGTATCAGAGACATACTTTTGCAACGCAATATGGAGCCAAATGATATAGATATTTGCTGTGCATGAACCCCAGAAAACATATGGAGTAAAGCAAAAAAAGATGGTATTCATGCATTCATTACAGAAAAATATTGAACAATGACATTCATACCTCAGAGCAAGGAGAAACAATATGAAGTTACGCCTTTTCGTACAGAGTCTTGATATTCTGATAGTCGCCGTCCAGATACTATCACTCGATCATCATCACTGCTCCTTGATGCACAAAGAAGAGACTTTACTATAAATGCACTCTATTACACATATATTCGTTTAGAAAAAACAACAAAAAACCAAGCAAAATCTATATACGACGATCAAAGTCTTCTTGCATGAGATCTAGTGCTAGATATAGAAGCATTTGAAGCTTCAATCAAGAAGCAATGATGGTATGCGATAGCGGATATTATTATTATTCAAGATACAGATTTGATAACAACAATTTGGCCAGAATGACAAATTGATCTTGCAGAATGGAAACAAACATTTTGATTACGTACACATACACATTGTATTGTTGATCCATACAAATGAATACAAGATATACGATATTGAAAACTGCGTTGTGTTTGACTTGCGGACAAAAGATTACATGAAGATGCATTGAGAGTAATTAGAGCCATAAGGTTCGTTAATACACTTAATACTGCAACTTATAGTATAGATTTTGAAAAAGAAACATGGAGCGCACTCAAAAAAAACTTTTTTCGTATTCGTACGCTACCAAAAGAAAGAATACATATAGAACTTATGAAAATATTAGAAGGAGGAAGTCCATTTTGATTTTTGGCTTTATGTGATGAGCTAAACATACTCAAAACACTATTTCCAAGCATTCATGCAACAAAATGAATCGACCAACCAGTCAGATACCATCCTTTTGATGTCTATAATCACACTTTGCTCTGCGTACATGCAGTAGAGCAGATCACAAGCAATCCGTATGCAAGGATAGCTATGATGTATCATGATGTTGGAAAAGTCGACCAATACTACTTATATTCTCTGGATTTAGATAAAAAAGAAATAAACAGACTCGGTGAACTTAATCATAGACAATCAAGTGCAGTCATTGCAAAGCCGGAACTGAAGGCTTTGTGATTTGGTAGCAAAGCAATTGAAGAGATATGTTGGTATATAAACAATCACCATAAACCAGAAGAAATTTTGAGTGCAAACATTGAAAATCAAAAAAAGAAATTAAGAAAGATGTATTCTGATGTGTGATACGCAATGATGCAAAATCTCTTTGATGTTGTATTGGCAGATAGAATATGACAATTTAATCCCATTCAAAAGAATAGTATATGAGAAGTAACATATTTGCGTAGTATGTTAGACACGCTACGTGATGAAGAAGGACAATTTGAAAAAAAGAACTTATGCATAGATGGAAAAATTCTCTTAGAAAACTATAATCTACAGCAATGACCAGTTGTTTGAGATATACTTCAATCAGCATTTGATCGAGTACTAGAAGATATACAAAGAAATAATATTGAGCAATTACACATGTTTGTTCGTTGATATCTTCATCAAAAATGAATTACTTAAATAAAAAAAAGATGCGAATGCATCTTTTTTTTATAAATTATATTTAAACTACAGTTCTTCATATTTTGTCATAAGTATTTCTGTTTCAGATTTATTGATCAAATCTTGAACAACTCAAACGATAATAATTACTCACGATCATGTTACAACAACAGGGATTCATCATAAGTCTTGTGCAATATCACTTATAAATGGGATATAATACAACAAATAACTATAAATTCACAGAAAAGCTAATCACATTCATCCTCGTAAGCATAAGTGCATTAATGTTTTGTGAATATAAGATGCAGTTTCTTCTCAAGGTCTAATTCAAGGAATAAATCATCCTCTTTTTTGAATATTATCAGCAATCTTGTCAGGATTGAACTGTATCAACGTGTAAAAGAACGTAAAGACAACGATCAAAATAAAGTAGATACTAATTGCAATAAGAGAAGGTTGGTCCGTACTATAAATATTAAGATTCGCATCTAACCATCTAGCGATTTCCATTACGACAGAATTTGAAGTACCCATTCTTATGATAAGTTGTGCTATCAAATAAGGAAAAGTTGTAAATGCAATAGCAAATATAATTGGGATCATTCCTACTGGATTAAGTGGGATAGGAAGCGTTGAAGTCTGTTCAACCTTTCACTTTCTAGCATAAACTATAGGAATATTTTTAATAGACTTAAGCAAGAAAATAGAGGCAACTACGAGAACTCAAATGATAACAAACATAAATACTATCACTCATCACGTACTTATTCAAGAATCAGCAGAAAGGATACTTCTATATACTTGCTGAGTCATTCAAGCTACAATCGAAGCAAATATAAGCAAGGATGTACCATTACTAATTCACTTTTCAGTAATATAATCACCGATTAACAATACAATCATAGATCATATAGCCAAAATAAAAGCAGATCATAATACTAGTGTAAAGTTGGTTGTATCAATTACTCAACCAAGTATAGAGTTAATAAAGTAAACCATTCCAATTGATTGCAAAAGAGCAAGAGGAAATGTCAAATATCTAGTATATTGTTGTATTTGTTTCGTACCTTGTTCTCATAGTTCTTGTAGTTCTTCTAATTTTGGTATAACAATAGTCATTAACTGCATAATAATAGATGCATTGATGAACGGAGAGAGTCATACAGCAATGATAGAGAAGGTCTCTAATGAACCTCATAATAACATAACCAAGAAACTGAGACCATCTTGAGATCAAGTTGAACCAGATGATCATGTTGCTAACATTGATCACATTTGATCCATCAACATATCAACATTAGAAAAAGGAACAGGTATAGTAACTAGTAGTCTATAAACAGTAAGGAAAAAAATAGTTCGGAGAATTTTTTTTCTTAAACTCTTGTTTGTTCGTAATTTACTAATAGTAGAAAGTACTTTTTTCATATGAATAATCTAATTCTAAAAAAGAACATAAGGTGGGTAACCTTATGTTGCTAGTTATGCTATTACTTTTCAACCAGATGTTTCAACTTTTGATTTTGCTGATGAAGAGAAAAGAATTCATTCTCAGAAACTTAAAGATTTTGTTGTATCTCAAGATCACAATATCTTAATAGTTTGAGAAGATTTAGCGTATCATAGTGTTACTAGGTCTGCTTTTTCTAGCAATGAGGATGCCTTTATGCGATCGTCAGTTTCTAATGTAGATAAGCTAATAGGTGCAACATCTTTCCTTAGTTTAAAATACCTTTTAAATCATTTATTTTTAGGCAATCTTTGGAAAAGAGGTGTTTGTCCTCATTCAAATCAAGGATGAAGAGAAAATCATGATCTAGCTTTTTGTCCTTTACAACCTTTTGTACAGTAGTTTCATCTTCAAGAAGCATTTCATCTTCATCTTCTCAAAGCTTTCCTTTTGAGAGCTTTAGATTTTTTTAAATCATGTAACAACATAAGACAATAGTAATAAGATAAAGTATACAAAATCTAATAGAATAATTGTACACACTGTAAGGTATCCGTTATAATAAACTAAGCTGCTGCTTTAGTCGTAGAATCTTCAGATTTAGGTTTAATTGACCTAGAAGGTGTTTTTTTACGAACAGGACGAGATTGATCAAGAGAGGAATGTTCTTCATTTGCTTCACTTTCCAATTGAGCAGCTTTAGTATCCATAATGTTTTTTGTATGAGATGCTTTTAATTTAAATGATTCTAAGGCTTTGATAGTAGTTAAAGCATTGTTTAACTTATTGTTAGAACCAATAATTTTAGAAAGTATATTTTTGTATCAAGCTAACTCCAAAACCAATCTAACAGAAGATCAAGCTTTTAATCAAGTTCATTCAGCCGCAGGAATAATTTTAATAACAGATGCTTTATTTTTAACTGTAATTGGATACAAGATAGATCCTCAAGTAGTGATTTTCAACTCTTTAATATGTTTATATGCTTCATGAATAGCTTTTTTGATTGCTATAGAAACATCAGATCATTTTCAAACACCAATTCAAATTTTTCAAAATTTGTTACCAATAAGAATAGTGGCTCTGAATGAAAGTCTTCTTCATCATGTAGTAACTTTAGTAACTCTTCTTATTTCAAGTAGTTTTTCTTCAAATTCTTTCTTTGGTTTACCACGAGACATACGGGGAACAGTAAAAAAATAAATAATACAAAGCTTAAACTATGATACCTCATTCTCTTAATCCATCACATACAGAAGCAACTCTTCAGTGATATAAGAATCAGTTTCTATCAAATACAACAGAATCCACACCAGATTCTTTAGCTCTTTTTGCGATTTCCAATCAAAGAGTTTTCGCTTTCTCAACTTTAGTACCTGTAGCCGCTATTTTTTTGTCTGATAACATCACAAGTACTTTTCAAGAACTATCAATTATAGATCAATAAATGTATTTATTTGACCTAGAAACAATACATCTAAATTTAGAAGAATCAAGAGATAATGCTTTTTTTGCTCTCATATTAGTTTTTACTTTCCTTTGCAAATATGAGTTGTTTTTCTTTAGAAGAGACATGTTAATAACATGATGTATAAAAAAATTATTTCTTAGAAGTTTTTCATGCTTTCATTTTAACTATTTCGTTAGCATATCTTATACCTTTTCATTTATAAGGTTCTGGTCTTTTTATATCTCTAATTTGAGCAGCAGTCTGTCAAACAAGTTGTTTATCTATTCATGAAACTAACAAAGTAGGATTTCATTTTGGATCTTTATCAAC
>Ga0100378_1006540_pt1 | contig 10513 bp, 8 predicted proteins | sample CryGeymeta201502_FD_81535 | JGI IMG/M metagenome (GOLD analysis project Ga0100378, IMG submission 81535) | Groundwater microbial communities from Crystal Geyser aquifers in Utah, USA - Crystal Geyser metaG 2015-02 | ecosystem: Environmental > Aquatic > Deep subsurface > Groundwater | place: USA...
CCGATCAGCGTAATGGTCCGCTTGGATTGTTTGGAATAGGCAACAGAAACAAACAACGCGAAGTTTTCTGGCTCTTTGCGATCGTTCGTCCGGTTGTGACTGTTTATGAAACGTCGGATTCGCCAGTTGCACCGCGTTCAGTTCTCGATACACGAACAACTGTGAATCCTTATGACGATGGAAGCTATGGGGTAGCTCCCCCGCAGACTTCTTCGGTTATTATCGATGATTCACAGCCTGTGAATTCGGTTGGCAATGGCGTCACCAGCGTCAATGCAACAGCACCGCGAAATGTGGTTGTGACCGGTTCGACAACACCTGTGAAGGTTGCCCCTGATTACAGCGCTCAGCCAGTTTATGCTGCGCCTGCCCCTCAGGTTGCACCAGTGCCCATGCAAGTGCAGGCTCCCATGCAAGTGCAGGCTCAGCCCACATATGTTGAACCAGCTCCGCAGGCACCTGTAATTGAGCGTGTTGATCCGAATTTTGTTCAGCCGGTGGTTGAAGCTCCTCGTCGGTCGTTCATTCGTCCGATGAACGAAAACGAAAAGGACAATTGATATGGGGCTGTTCGGCAAAAATAAGGACAAGGAATCTTCACGCCAGAACAGCAAAGGACGTGGTCTTGGACGCACGACCTCTGATACTGACGTCATGATCGAGGAAGCCGAGTTCGAAGATGATGTTGTGATTTCTCGACCGTCATCGATCGAGGATGATTTCGAATCCGTTGAATACGGTTTGGACAACGATGACAACGTGACTGCTGCTTCGGCTTTCGTTGACGAGATTGAACAGGAGAAATCGAAGTCGAAAAAGGGTGGTCTTTTTGGAAACAGAAAGCCCAAGGCACCTAAGGCTGTAAAAGATAAGAAAGCAGCCAAGGAAAAGCCGGTAAAGAAAAACCGTGGCAAGGAAGAAAGGGAACGCAAGGAAGCCGAGATCGAGCAAGAACTCTCGACTCGCTTGTCAGTTCTAGTTGAAATCGAAGAGCTTCCTGGCGTAACCAAGGAAGATGCCATTGAAACGGCTCGCCATCAGGCTCTCAATCACAGCGAACGTCCTTCAAACTGCTATTTCAACGTGCTGGAAACCAGAAATGGTTATCTGATTGAAGTGCAGGAAGGGGTAGGCAGATCCTACTTGAACTCGATCTATCGTCTGGCACTCGATAATCCCGGCCGGATTGTTGTTGTTCCGATGGTCAGACGCAAGTTGACGGTGATTTATTCACCCAAGACCGACTCGTTTGACACTCAGATTCTGAGTGAGGATGTCGATCCGCCCGAAGTCAATGGCGAAAAGCCGCTGTTGGCAAAGCGTGGTTCTGCAATGACACCAGTGTTCAAGCAGTATCATCAGTGGCTGGTATCCGGTGTTGTCACGGCTGGTATTGGCGCATTGTCGTTGATTTCATCATTGGCATTCTATGCCTTTGATCCGGGTGTGAAGCCGCCTCCAGAGTGGAGAACGACAAATATTGCTCAGCTGCCAGTAATGCAGTGGTCACAGCTATCAGGTGGAGCAAGCGATTCTTACGTTGTCCGGTTTGAATATACCGACGGACAGTGGAGAGTTGTTCGTCAGACGACATTTGCTCAGGTAGATGTAAGTGAACAAGGTGAACTTGATTCTGCGCCGGTCATCGGCGGGAATGTCACTGGTCCAGCAACTCCTGACGTAACGGGTTCCTATCCACAGCCTGGCGTTCCTGCCGGCGCTACTCCTGCAAGCCCTGCCCCTGCTCCGGCACCAGCTCCAGCACCGCCTGCTGGACTGATTACTCAATAATAAGGAAGGCGTATTTATGAGATCAACTCTTTTGCCTGAGCAGCGCCGAACGATCGGGATTGCCCTCTTTTTCCTTGGTATCCTTTGCATTGCAATGACGGGGGTCATGGTAAGTCTTATCAGTTCTGCCAGAGCAGAAACTGCGAGCCGCTTTACTGAGCAGCAAGCTGGTTGCTCTGAGAAGCTCAAGGCGCTTGGCGGGGAAGTCGAAGAAGTTCCTGGTCGGATCATTTGGCGTAAACGTGGAACAGAAGAGGCTCTGGTTCGCCTTGGCGAAGCAAGTGTTGCCGGTGTCATGTGCCCCGGCTGGAGACTAAAGACAGCCTGTATGGGTTCTCAGTGTCCCGAATCGGATGCAATGAGAATCGTTCTTGAACCGATGAATGAAGATCAGATCGGGCTTTAAGGCTAAATCTTTCTTCATTTCAGTAACAATCGAAAGGGCGGCCGAAAGGTCGCCCTTTTTAGTTTGTGCGCAGCAAATCAGGGTTATTTCCTAGCATGGCTCTTTTATCTATCGATGCGATTGCCCTTTGCATTAAACTTTGCCCCTCAAAGTAATCACAAAATAAAAAAATAAGGTAAATTTTGATCATTTTCAATTTTGCAAATGATCAGGGTTTCTGCGGGTTTCAGGACATTTTTAGGGATTTTACCTATCGAAAAAATAGAGAGATTGATCATTTTTTAATATTAAGGACTTCCCTGAATTTTTTGTTCATCCTAAAAGCCCCTCAGACCTCGAGCGGTAATCGTCGCGCTGGTCGAAAATCAGGATCAGGTGATCCGAAAGGTAGTCTAGGCAGGGGTTCTCTAGCCTATCTGAATTTTAAAAATTGCCCTTCCCCAGGGCACTAAGAGGAAATGTTACATGACCACCATCATTCTGACAATCATCGGTATTCTGCTCGCAGCTGCAGCTGCTCTGATGGTTATCTTCTACGGCGGCGATGCTTTCAACTCGGGCACCGTTGGCGCCCAGGCTAACCAGCTGCAGAACGCAGGCACCAACGTTGTGTCGGCTGTGCAGATGTTCAAGGCTGAAACTGCAACTGCACCTGACGCCATCCTCGATCTGACCACTCCTGGCCCGAACGGCGCCTACCTTGACGAAGCTCCTGCTCTGCCGGACGCCGTGACTGAAGGCTTCCAGACTGTTGCTGGTCGTCAGCTCTACACAATCGAAGGCGTTCCTGCCAACGTTTGTGCACGCGTCAACACCAACCTCGGCGTGACCCCGGCCGTTGCTGCTGACCTTGCAGCCGCTGCTCCGCTTGCTGCAGCTGCTGGTGCCCCGAAGATGGGCTGCTATGCACCTAACGCAGACAGCGCCGGCGTGTTCATCGCTCGCGCCTAATGGCAAAATTCCCGCGATTGATCATGATCTTCGGATTTTGATTAATCGCGGGGAACTGAGCTAACGCTCACGGAACGGGAGAAAGAGGGGGACTCTTTCTCCCGTTTTTTGTTGTTGAGAATATTATTGTTAAATTATTTGCTCACATGATGATCGGCTTGTTGCCAGATCATGTATTTCCATCCTAAAAGGGATCCTAACAGATCAAGGATGCCTTATGTTTAAGCTTTCCATGCGCGCTCAGGTAAAATGGTTCGGGGGATTCAGCCGCTATGCTGATCTTTGCCTTGCCATGGCTCTGTTTGTTATAGCCTATTATGAGAATAGCGCATGGGCTCTAGCGTTTGCCTGTCTTGGTCTGGTATCATTCGTTTTCGACTTTAATGGCAAAATGCAGAGATTCACCCTGAACTCTGTGCTTGCGAATGTTGGTCCGCGCCGCAACTGAATTGGTTTTTTGATTTTTTCGTTATCAGACGATTTTAGGGATAGCTGATATGCTTCAGATTCTTCTTGCAGTGATTGGCCTGACGCTTGTGTCAACACTCGGTCTGATCACGATTACGAACTTTGTTCTTCAGTCGAAACTGCAGGATCAGCGTGAAAATATTCGTCGGCTTGATATCGCGGCAGTCAGTATTCAGAATGCTGTCGGCAGAGTGCCGGGGATTGATACGCTTCTTGCGCCCGCACCTGTGCTTTCACCGAACGGATGGGCAACGCTTCCTGTTGGTGTCGCTGGTCTTAACGCAACTGTATCTGGCGTCCCTTTTCTTTATTGTCCGATCGCCCCCAATTTGACAGCGGCTGAAAAAGAAGCGCTTCTGGGGCCAGATGGATCTCGTCCTGATTTTGAGCGCGTTGAAATGCCCGGCGGTTTTTATGGGATTCGCCGCGTTGGCAATTTTGTTGTTGAAGATAATCTTGTTTCAGTTTCTGGCGGCGCTGGCTTGGTAAATGCGATCAATCAGTTCCAGCCGATTGCCTTTATTGTTTCTGCCGCAACAAACGGGACAACTCCGCTCGATTGCTCACAGATTACTGTCGCAAATGGTAAGCCGGCCATCGAAGGCGGAATTGTCAGGGCAGTATCGGCTCCGGTTGCTTCATCGGGCAACAATTCTTCATCATCTGTAGGCTTTTGGGTGGCTCCTGGCGGAACAGGGGATGGATCTTCGGCCGCTTCGCCAGCTTCGATAAATACGGCATTGGATCACTTTGCTCGCTATAATCCATCACAGATGACTATCAACATGAGCGGTGTTAACGTAGTTAGTGCTGCTACGTGGGCTCGATTTGCTCAGCCATCAACAGTAAGCGGATCAACCTTGAGGATAATTGGGTTTTCTGACAATCCAACTTTGAACCTCGAGGTGACCAATGTCTGGAACATTCCGGCGACCACTGTTCTTCAGAACATCAGCGTTGTAGGACCCACCATTCTCATTGGACCCGGAGACACGCTGGTTAATTCTTTCAGTATGAATTACGTGACAACGACTGGTTCAGGGTCGTCTGTCAATGTTCTTCCTGGTGGGAAGATGATTGCTGGTGGTCGTCCGGGTGAAAACTCTTCGCATAATGTTTCCTTCTCAAGTTCGGTTGCTCAGGCTAATTTTGCCGGAGTCATCAACAGAGGAACGGTTGAAGCTTCATCTGCAAATCTAATTTATGGCGGGACTGTTTCTGTAGGTGTGGTTGCAGGAACAGGATCAGTAACAGAAATTACTGCAACTGCTCTTGGATCTGCGACAAGAACGGCCTCAACACCGATCCTTGTTGAGGATAATATCGACATATTGCGAACTGACGATTTGACTACGGTTCTTGCGTCTTCAGCGGGATTCTGCATGCGTCCGACGGTCTACTCCAACCCTGTTACGCTATGGTCGCAATTTGTTGCTACTACAGGGGGCGGAAGTCAGGTTGGCGCTAGATCGGTAATTGTGCCTGAGTCTTCTTATCCAAGACCTGCTGTCGATGCCGATCCTGCCGTTCTTGAGGCATATCAGAATGACTTCAATTCGAGGGCTCTCGGAAGACGCATGAATGCATCGAACTTTATTTGCTCATGATCTTCGCTTCGTGATCACCCTGTCCTAAAATTGCTTATCTTATAATTTGGAGTTTGGTTATGTTTGGAATGGGCTCGAAGGACGAAGCTGCTAACGTGAGCCTTCTTGATCGGGGACGTTCTTCGAGTGAAAAAACCGCGGATATCGTCTGGGCGCAACGCGATCAGATGAATTTTGCGATCATGCTCGTGGAGACTGCTGAAGCGACCGACGAACAGGTTCAGGCCGCTCTTTGGGAGTCGTCAGTGACTGGCGCTTCACTTGGCGATACGCTGGTGAAGCACGGCGTTATGCGTCAGTCCAAGCTAATGTCTCTGATGGAAGAATATGACTCCAATCAGATTGCGACGATCGTTCAGTATAACGTTCCGGTTGATGACGTTAACCTGCTCCACAAGGAAAAGGTCGTTCTGTTCGGCATGAGCGCGAAGGTTCTGTATATCGGATGCCTTGGCAATGAGAGGCGCGTTCGTGAACATTTCGAAAAGGAATTTCCCGACAAGACGCTCCGTTTCATGCCGGTGAAGCCAACCCAGGTGACAGAGTTCCTTGAGCGCACTGACCGTCTCCCTCGTAAGACAGCTGAAAGATCAGGGGACGGCCGGCTTGAGATTGTTCGCTATATTCCTCGGACAACAAGCGACTCGGACGTTCTCGATCTTTTGGTGAATGTCGCTGGTGTGCGCGGTGGATCTGACATTCACATTGAACCGAAAGCAAACAGCTATTCGGTGATGATCAGAATCAACCGTATTCGTAAGATCGTCCATGAAGGCGGACTGACACAATACAATGCGCTGCGCGCTCAGGTGAAAGACCGTGCACGTATGGATCAGATGGAAATGCGCAAACCGCAGGATGGTGCTTACAGCCAGGAAATCATGGGCCGGATGTTCGACCTTCGTGTCGCAACCTTCCCTATGAATGGTGGCCAAGAAAAGATCGTTATTCGTCTTCTTGACCCTGACAAGGCGGCAAAGCGTCTGCCTGACCTTGGTATCACCAAGACCGATATCTGGCGTGCTGCTTGCGGTTATCCCCACGGGCTCATCTTCGTGGCCGGCAAGACCAACTCGGGTAAATCGACGACGCTAATTTCAACTCTTCGTGAGCAGGACCGTATCGGCAAGGCGATCTATACGATTGAGGATCCTGTTGAACACCGCGTCGACTTTCTGACGCAGATGGCTGTGAACAAGTCGGAATCGGTCCAGCTGGATTTCAAGGCTGCAACCAGAGCCATGATGCGTGGCGACCCTGAGATCATTTTGATCGGGGAAACCCGCGATGACGAAACGGCAAGAGCAGCGGCACAGGCAGCTGAGTCGGGTCACCTTGTGTTTTCGACTATTCACGCCGGCACCGTGAGAGATACGGTTCACCGTTTGCGCGGTTTCGGTATCACGGATTCTGAATTGCGGCCAATGCTTCGCGGCGTTCTTGCTCAGCGTTTGATTAGAACCCTTTGCAGAATTTGTCGCGGCGCCAAGTGCCCTCATTGTCTGATGACCGGTTATGACAACATGACAGTTATCTCCGAGATGGGCTTCTTTCCGTCGGAACGTCACTTTGACCGATTGGCGGCAGGTGAAGTGTTCTGGGATCCGATGGTGAAGGATGCTCTCTACAAGCTCGAGCAAGGCATTACCGACGAACACGAGATCTACCGTGTTTTCCGTTCAGAAATCGATTATCTGTCGGAAGATTATGAAGGCGTCAGTGAACTGGCTGAACGCGTGAAGAAGGTTGTTTCAGGTAAACTTGATTCGATGGTTGATCGCACCAATACGCTTTCACCAACGAAGGAAGACACCGAGAAGCTTGCTATCGCCAGTGATATGGAACGCGAACTGGCCAAGCATAACATCAACAGTTCATCGGCCTCGGTAGATGACGATGAACTGGCTTCACTCGATTTGAAACGCTATGACTTTGATGAGGATTGATTGATCAATATCCTTATCTGTAACCAGAGAGCCATCAGGAAGAAACAATGACAACTTTGATGACAACAGTCATAGGGATCATCCTTCTTTCCGTGGTGATGGTATCTGCTTTTGTCTACTTCAGTCCAACTGAAGCAGTGGCCATAGGGAAGGGTCCTCTGGTTGCCAGTGAAATGTCGAATTTGATGGAAGCATCAGAATCGTTTTTCGTAGCCAAAGGATATTATCCAATTTCGATTGACGACTTGCGATCAGAAATTGAGATTGAGTCTGTATCAACGCTTGGCGGGCAATTTATCATCAGTGATAACATTGCCTGCTACGCATTGCCCTACGAAGAAAATAATGACATGACGCTTGTGAATGCCGCCAGAGACATTCCAGGATCGGTTGTAACCAATGAATGCGGCACATCTGGTGTATCCGGAAGAAGAATGCTTGCGGTCTCTCTGGACGGTGTCAGCGCTCCTGTGGCGATGAATTTTTAAGTTGAAGTAGATTCAAGACGAGAGAAATTGCTTTCCCTCAATTTTCAGGAATCATTTCTTCTTTTTTCTGTTTTCCATCCTAAAACATTATTCATTCAAATTACCAAGCTTACTCGGGAAAGATAAATTATGGCCGGTTCGACCTGGAGCGCGAGAGTCAGGATTGGCTCCGAGGTTCATGATATTACGGTAGTCGGCCAGACTGAACGCGAAGCTCGCAGTGCTGCCGGACGCGTAGGCGCCCTGATTTCGATCAAGCGGGTAAAGCAGTCTGCTTTCAATATGGGCATGAGCAGAAACGAACGCTTCGTTTTTCTCATGCGCATGTCGACTATGATTTCATCAAGATTTCCGATTTCTGAAGCTTTGAGGCTGATGATATCCAGCTTCGGCGGCAAAATTCGTGAAGCAGCCCGTAAAGCTTTGCCTTTGGTTGAGAAGGGTGTGCCTCTTGGAGAAGCGCTAGCGCAGGATCCTAAGAATTTTCCCGGGTCTGTTGGCCTTCTCATCAAGACAGGCTCAGCTAGTGGCAACACAGCCAAGGCTCTTAAGGATGCGGCTGAATTTGAACGATTGATTGGCGAAGCCTCGAAGGGGGCAGTCATGTCGATTCTTCGCTCATTCGCCTACATGTTCATGGCCTTGGCACTTCTGCTGGTGAACCAGTATAAGGTTGTGCCAGATATGTTTAACTCGGAAATCATGAAGATGGCGAAGAACGCCGACTTTTCTTTCTGGAAAAATATCGGCCTTTATTTCATCTGGGTTCAGAGCGTGGTTCTGTTGATTCTGACATTTTTGGTTGTCCTTGCAACCATTGGACGGCGCATTGCTCCTGATAAGGTTGACGCGTTCATCATAAAATTGCCCGTCATGAGTGATCTTGTGATCAGTCAGGACAACTTTATCGGTCTCTACCGTATGAGTCTTTTGGTTGAAGCTGGTGTTTCGATGAATGAGACGCTGAATTCCTGTTATGAATCAACTCGTCCAGGCGCTCTTCGAGAAGACTTCAAGCGTGCCTATATGGCGATTAAGCGTGGTGAGAATTGGGCGAAGAATATGAAGACTCTTCACCCGACTGACCGCGCGGCTCTGACGCTTATGCCGGATAACGACGAACTTGCGAAGAACCTTGGGCTTATTGCTGATCAGTCGAAGGCTTTGTATCTCGAGCGACTGAAGATCATTTCACCGATCCTCGATGTTATTTCAGCTATCATGATGTCAGCTGCTGGCTTTATCATTCTGATCGTGACAACCATTCCTCAGTTGCAGCTTGTTTCCGAGATCATGGGCTGATGTCTATTGCAGAACTTGTCCCGTCCAGCAGTTTCAAGATTAGCGATCCTTCGGGATCAAAGATCGGACGGGATTCACTTCGTGGTAGATCTTATCGATTTAGATCCGATAACCATCGGTCTTTGAACGTCAGCGACATCATGAAGGCCAGAGGCATCGAAGATGTCGATAGCTTCTTGGCGTCCGCGCTGAGAGCAATGCCTGATCCATATATTTTGCTTGATATGGATATTGCTTCGGCTCGGGTCGCTAAATCGATTGAGAAGCGTGAAAAAGTCCTCGTTTTCGGTGACTATGATGTGGATGGAGCATGCTCTTCGGCGATCATGAAGCGTTTCTATCGCCTGGTTGGTCACGACTGCGATGTTTATATTCCGGATAGAGCAGAAGATGGTTATGGACCATCAGAAGCTGCCTTTAAAAAATGTATTCCGGATAATTACGATCTTGTGATTTTTGTCGATTGCGGGACGGCATCTGCCAGTCTCATTGATAATCTTAAATGTGATGTGGTGATTGTCGATCATCATAAGCAGCAGGGCGAGCTTCCTGTCGCAATTGCCTGTGTAAACCCGCATCGCAATGAAGACATATCCGGTCTCGATATGGTCTGCGCTGCTGGTTTGAGTTTCATGGTTTGCGTGGCAACCAGACGGACGCTGCGAGCAAGAGGATTTTTCAAGGATGGCGATCCTGATCTGAAGAAGCTTGTTGATCTTGCTGCACTTGCGACAGTTGCGGACGTGGTTCCGCTCATTGGCCTTTCGCGCATCCTGGTTGCAGCCGGTCTCGAAGTCATGTCAACCAACCCCTCCATTGGCGTATCTGCCCTTATGGCTGCGGCCGGTGTTGAAGATCCGAATGCTGGGCGTATTGGGTTTGGCCTTGGTCCGCGTATCAATGCTGCAGGGCGTGTCGGTGGTGGAACCTCATCAGAAGAAGGCGCTCTTGGCTACGAATTGCTGGTGTGTGAAGATGTTGCCAGAGCCAATATATTGGCAGCTCGTTTGAATTCGCTAAATTCAGAACGTCAGAATGTTGAAAAGACAGTTCTGGAAGAAGCCAAGGAAATGGCTCAGGCTCAGTTTGATGGCGGCGCCAAGATTATTTGTGTTGCATCGGAAAACTGGCATCAAGGCGTTATTGGCATTGTTGCAGGAAGACTCAGAGAAACCTTTGGACTTCCTGCTATTGTCGGGTCGATCACTGATGGAATTGTAAAAGGCTCAGGAAGATCTGTTCCCGGGTTTGATCTGGGCTCTGTGATTATTGAGGCTCGTAGCCGCGGCTTTATTCTTGGCGGCGGTGGACACGCGATGGCGTGCGGTCTTTCATGCAATGTGAAAGGGTGGGAAGAATTTCGATCCTTTGTCGACGAACGCACGATATGGGAAGAGGCTCCCCTACCGATCGATTGCAGAGATGCCTCGGATACCATTTCGCTTCAGAAGATCATTGAGATGGATATCATGGAGCCTATCGGACAAGGCAACCCGTCTACTGTGGTTCTGATCCCGAATTTTCCTGTCAGAATGGTAAAGACATTTGCCCAGG
>Ga0100378_1006542_pt1 | contig 10511 bp, 10 predicted proteins | sample CryGeymeta201502_FD_81535 | JGI IMG/M metagenome (GOLD analysis project Ga0100378, IMG submission 81535) | Groundwater microbial communities from Crystal Geyser aquifers in Utah, USA - Crystal Geyser metaG 2015-02 | ecosystem: Environmental > Aquatic > Deep subsurface > Groundwater | place: USA...
CCAAGCTCAGGAGGACAATTTTCGGGTTTTCCAGGCAGCCAGCAGAAACAAGGAGAAAAGCAGAACAGCCAGAAGAATCCAATGGGGCCTGGACAAGGGGGTTTTCCAGGCAGCCAGCAGAAACAAGGAGAAAAGCAGAACAGCCAGAAGAATCCAATGGGGCCTGGACAAGGGGGTTTTCCTGGAAACATAGCTATGATGAATGGAGGTATGCTGACCCCGTAAATGATTCAGCAGCTTGGGCAGAGCGGACAGTTTAGTATGCCAGGAATGGGTCAAGGAAATCAGCACGGCCAACAAGGAAGCCAAGGAACTTCTCAAATGGGTGCACAGCAAGGAATGAGTAGTGGAATGGCTTCTGGTATGCCAGGAATGACTATGCCTCAGGGAATGGGGTTGTCTCAAAATATGATTTCCCCTGAAATGCTGAACAGCATGACTCCTCAGCAGAAGCAGATGTTGATGGCCCAGTATGCAAAAATGGGCATGGGAGTTCCTGGATTTATGGGAGGCCAAAAGAAGGATGAGGATAAGAAATGATAAGTATGCTATGACTTGGAACGGTTTGGATTGTAGAGATTATATCTATTGAGCAAATTCTGAACATTAATCCATTACATTAATAGTTAGGATTATTTATTTAGATATCATGTCTGACCAATAAATCGGAAAAAAGTAAAACCTTTCTTTGAAGGATTCTATCTAAAGTCCCCTATTGCTCAATTAATCAATGAAAGAGTCAATCTAAGGACCTTATTCTGCTTAAAACTCTCCCCTTAAGCAAGGAGACATATAGCCGATCAAATAAGAATAAGCTGAAGACGCTCCATAACAAAGTAGAATAGTAGAATCTGCTCCCTCTCAGCCACCAGACAACCTCGTTATCACTGAGCAGCCAAGAGCCCGTGATTTGAATCTCAAAGTGGATGTTATAGTAGAGCAGCCTAGGCATAAGATATAAGAAATCAGATAAACTATCACCAGTGATCCAGGATCTTATCGGGTCAAAGGAAGCAGAAGGTACCGGGTCATGCAGGCATGTGGAGCTGTATGTGTGCTGATAGGATTTGTGTTTATCTTCGCTCTTCCTCCCTTCTTGGAAAGCATAATCAAAACTCAAGCAATTGAGCAAGTTGTGATGGGTCCTGAAAATGAAGGAATGTGGGCTCACTTTCCAGGAGATACAGACACTGTAATCACCAGAAACTTCACCTTCTTTAAAATTCTAAACGAAGATGATTACCTACTCAGGCACAAGAAGCCAAAATTCCAATAAATATCCAACTTCAAGATCCAAGAGCTAGAAGACTATCTGGACATTACATATTTGGAGGATGGAAACAAGGTGAAAGTAAGAGACTGGCTTCGATTTGCTGAATGGCCTGACAGCAAAAATATCAACTCGACAGTCAATATTGTGAACATGGGCAACATTGGTTACTGGTCTACTCTCAAAGTTGCAAGGCCTACTCTGATTCTTCAGCAAGGCCTAGCTTTGCTGTTCACAAATATGGAACAGGCTATTGTACCCACTCTCTTGGGGACAGGAATAAATTCTCAGTTCCTGCCAAACAAGACCATCACAATTCAATCTCTTCTGATTCCAAGTTAGATTGAAGAGGAGAACCATGATTTCTTATGGGAAGATCCTGCTTTTGGCTTAAACAATCCTGAAAATTTAGGGTAATGGGCAGCAGCTGCAATATAAAGTTTCGACAACCATCAATAAGCATATCAGTATTCTCACTCCGCTTCTGCTTTGAAGAATTATTTTGCTCTAAGCGATACTCAGACAAAAAACCTGATGAAGCAAATTTATGGCTATGTGAAGAATCTCAAGCATATTCTCATTGAAAACCATTATTGTGCTAAAATGAACATGAGCAAGTGCACGGGACGTTTCTTGGCAGTTGCCCAAATGACTGACGGCTGGGTCTCAGCTAAGCCTCCTCCCGTTTCAACCATCACTCCTAATGACACTATTTGCGACAATAATAATACTTGTATTACCAAATACCCTTAACTTTATGCTTTTGAAAAAAATGTCTACTGGGGAGGAAAACAGCCCACTACCACCATCGGATTCAACAGATAACAAATTGAGGCCTGGTTTGACTACAACAAGACAGTGACTAAAGGTGTTAACTTCAATACTGCCGAGGACTGCCTCCTCCACATTGGAAACCTCGACCGATTATGGGAATGGGGAACAAACTATGATAATGATGAAGATGAATCTGGAATGGATAAGATCAGAGATCGACTGAAACTGGATAATTCAACTCAGGCTAAAGTGGTATGGGAATGGCTTAAATATATGGCTCATTAATTTGTTCTCCAGAAGCAGTCGAATGATAAGTTAGGAGTAGCCAATCTGTTCACTCAAGGTTTCTATGAACAATTTTCCTTACTCAAAGATCGACTCCAGCCATTCTTACTTAAAAACATGATCAAAAAGGAAATAGTTGAATGCCATCTCTTTTTTGAAAATACACTTGAGTAACAACATGGCTCGTCTTTGGTATCGTAGCTTTGCAAAACTTACGATATTCATAGTGAAGACTTTCTCGACTTTATCATTTCAACTTGCGAATAGAATCAAGGGCCCTCATGGCAATAATTGAAACAAAGAGGAGTCAGCTTATCAGCTATGGCCTATCATTGCCAAATCAATGGAGGAGATAACCTGGGTAGTATGATTCATAGAGCCAAAGTTGAACTTGACCAGAAATATAACTGCAAATCTACTCCTAATCCATACTGTTCAAATTTCTAACTAGCATCAAAACAATGGGCAAACTCCACAATCACTCTTGACCCTCCTGCTTCGTTACCCTCCGCCTTGACCTTCAATTAGTGGGATTCTAAAGTCAAATCATTCGAATATGGCTTTTTCCTGGGAAAATTCACCAACGAATAACGGGCTGACTTCCCAAGCTTCCTTATCGAGGACTTGTTCAGCTTATTTACCTTTGAATAGTGGTTCAGCGCTCCTGTTATGCTGAAACATTTCGTTGATCAAGATTTCAGTGAGGCTTTCCTCAAATATATCAGGTGGTTTTCAATCAGCATAACCCTCAACGGATTGACCATGAACCGCACAGTTAGGTAAATTTTATTCGGATATGAAGATGAGTACTTGGCTCAAGTTAAAAATACTTATCCTCCTTTTGGCGGTGACCCTTCAGCTCCTTCAGTGATTGCTCTGAACGACTTGAATCTCACAAACGAATAGTCTACCCAAACAATTGTCTTCAAGACAGGAAAAGATGACTTCAGAGATGTTTATCAGAACTATTAGATCAACGGATATAGATATTTGGTCAACAATTACTCCTGGTTTACAGGGAATGAAACAAAGACTGGCTGGAAATCTCCTTGGGCTGAATAAGACTACTTCTATGGAACCACAGCTAAAATATTTGCTCCCAACCAATTTGAGGCTAATAACATGTCCCTTCTCATCCCACAAGTTCAGCGCTATGGCAGTAACTTTTTCTACAATGAAAGTGAACCCACAGAGCGTTTCGGTTTGACTTTATATCAAGCTTATCTTAACAAGTTTATTGGTGAAGTAGCACCTCATAATGACAAGTACTACCAGACTATCGCAAATGTATTCAACGTAACCTCAATCTATGGGTTGCCTCTTTATATCACTAAAAACCACTTTATGAATTGCACCCAGTTTCTAGATTAAATTGAAATATATAGCTAGGATATGAGCATTCACTATACTGAGATTAGTCATTGGGACGATACCTTTATTATTGTTGAGGTAATCATTTTGCTATTTAGCCTTATACAGGAGTGTCCTTCCAGAGTGTCATCTATCTCCAGAACAATATTTATCATCAGCCTGATTTCCTCTACACCTATCCTCGATAATTCATGCACCCTATTTTCAGTATCAGTCGAGCCGGTAACCTCACAGAATAAAAGTTCCATGTACTATATGACCCTCTAGTGATGGGGTTGAGCTTCAAAGCTGCTACTGTTTACATTGGTATTGCTATTGTGTTTGTCTTCTTGGTTTTGCTTGTGGTGGGAACATACTGCCTCAGGAAAATTAAAAAAATGGAAATCAACGACAAAAAGCATTCACAACTGGGAATTTCTCTTCAGACTGTAATCAGACAAGATTAGCATGAAGAGCCCAGTTAAAGGATGGTCCTTGAGCGAGAAGAAGAAGAATGATTGTATGTGAGGATATCATATGAAGTTCAAATCATTTTTAACTGGCCTATTCCTCCGTGAAATTTTATTGAGATATTTAGTTGAGAGTTTCTTTCGACATAGCCTTGCAGGCTGAACATGAGGCGCAGCTAAACAACTAATCAAAAAGAGATGGCTTGGTCATGTTCACTCCGATCTGGGTGAGTATCTATTGAGGTATGAGCATCTTCTCTTCAACTATGAGAAGAGGTCTTGGTTAGATATAAATGGTCGTTTATTGAGGAAGAATTTTGAGGTTGACTTTTTCGAAGGTTGGTAGTTTAATGAACACTTTATCTTTCTTATTGATCATTTCGGTATTTTCCATGAGAACAAATAATTATTCCACTATAATAGTTTAACGATATGTCTGTGAGTAAGCTCGACCTCAGTGCAATGTGCGAGCACAACTACTGTCCTCATCATCACTACAAAAAATGCAGAAAATAACGAGAAAGAAACATCCCATACACATATCGACCCAATAAGAAGATTGACACTACTTGCAATGTTCACTCAAAGGTATTTGGAAATCTCACGACAAGAAATGTACCCACTTTGGCATTTGAAAAATATATAGCCTGTCCTGTGCTAGCTGATGAGTAGGACAATAATTTCAGCAGAAATTATTACCTGGAAAATTGTCCTGAGACTTATCAGCTTAATAACACTCTCCTTGCAGAAACATAACAGGAACTTGCAATGGGAAACGCATATGTAAGATATCCACAACTCAGGCTTTAGCGAATGGAGCAACCGAGGAGTACAACCAATTTGCGAAAAAAAGATAAGAATACTTAGATAATGCCCGCCGAAGGGCTAATGTAGCCTTTAATCAATACTACACTAATAAAAAAGTGACAAGAGAAGACAAAAAGGCAGAACAGGCTCGATGGGTGACTCAGTACTACAGAAAAGTCCAGGAACTGATTGATCATATCTTTAAGAAAAAGAAGAAAGTAGACTTAGACGATTCATCAGTCAAAGAAAAAATGTTTATTCGATAACAATCATAAAATACTTCAAAGCATTTAGCAACAGTCAAAGTAAAAGACCCAAACATTGCTCTCAACATCCTTGAATCTTTGAGGGCCGTCCTTTTGAAAAAGAAGATGGATATGGAGCAAGATAGAAAGGATCAAGAGCACAACATATCTGCCACAGCAAGCTATATGGATTCAAGTAGCACTTCTCAAAATATTTCTTCAGCTTCCTTCATGTCTGCTACAACCGACGTCACTCAGGTTGAAAAAGAAGGAACTTTTGCTGAAAAATTTTGTGATTTTGAAACTTTACAAAAAAAATGGGGAAAAAGTAATGTAGATGAGGTGAGGAACATTCTAAGAACAATGCTGTGCAAAAGCCTAATCACAAAGGCTGAAGGACAATAAATGAAAGAAAGGAAGAAAGCCAGAGAAAAAGACAACTTCTTAAGAAAAGAGATGGAAAAAATGGGCAAGTTGAAAAAAAAGAACCAACAAGGAAAATAGAATATTGATTTGAAAAAACAGCAGGCGTCCAATTCAATGATTGGGTTTTCGAAAGAGGAGAAATTAGTTGCTTTCTTTAAAGATCACCTGACTAAATAAGAGCAAGCTGTAAAGTCATCTCTGTTAAGAGGAGGAATTTTCGACTCTCTAGGTACTCGATATTAACGAAACAGAAAGTAAAAAACTGTATATTTAGTTACGGTTCCTTGTTTAGCAAAAGGAAAGAACAGTCGCTCCTCGATATTAATTTTAAGGATGAATCAAGACAAACTAACCTTACCACAGATCGGGTTATCAGGTGATGTTTTTATTATGATTCAAACAGTTCTTTTTATTAAGTACTTGTAACATACTTCTGTTTTCGTAAGATAAGTTATAGGATGAATAGAGCAGATAGTTATCAAATCACTCCATGATGACGAATTCTTTGGGGAGATTCTTGATGCTGTTGAGGGTTATTCCTAAATCCTTTAAGAGGCCATTTTCCAAGTGATAGATCAATCCGTGTATCCTCAATGTTTGACCTTGGTTCCAGGCCCATTGAACAATAGGAACTCTAGCAACATTGTAGACTTGCTCTTTTACGTTCAGCTCACAAAGCAAACTTTCGTTGTCTTCCTGCCTCTCTAAAACAAGTTTGCGCTTGTTTTTCCATCTCAGATCTCTAATGTGGGACAGCCATGCTTAAAGGGGACCGTGGTCATGTTTCTTAAAAGCAGCCTTGACCCCTCCACAATTATAGTGACCAGCGATTATGATATCCTGAACCTTCAAAACTTGAACGGCATATTGGAGGACTGCCAAAAAGTTAATGTCAGATGGAGGAGCTTGATTGGCAACGTTCCGATGCACAAACACTTCACCAGGCCTAAGTCCACAAATTTCATTAGCAGGAACTCTTGAATCAGAACATCCAATCCATAAGTATTGAGGAGACTGAATATCGACGAGCCCCTTGAAGAAGTCTGGATCTGCCTCAAGGACACTCTCTGCCCAAAGTCTGTTTCCCTCCAACAATCGATCAAAGTTGTCCATTATGGCTGATGAGCTCCTTTGTATATTGGTTTCATGCATCGACTCTCTTTTCTAGAGTTTTTCCTTGATAATTTTCGGCATCAATGGAGATGATGGAAGCCGGAAATTTACTTTAGAAACAGGGGTGCATTTTTCTTCCTCCTGGTGACCCTAATTGCATGAAGCTTCAGTGCTTTCAGGTTTAGTCTAAACTTGAAGTGCTTCTTTACTTTACATCAGAAAATTATTGATTATATAAGTTTAGAAGTCATTTCTGTAATAAGCAGATACACTCCCCTTATCCAGGATGTTTTAAGAATTTTAATGACTCCGATCGAATCAATCGTTGTCCCAGAATTGTTGTCGGGAAGACAAAGTTAATCGAGTGTTTATGCAATGTTCTTTTTTGTATTTGATCAAAAAAGTAAACAAAAGACGGTAAGAAGCCAACTATTGTATAAATAGTTTAATCATAAATAAACTTGATTCTAAGCTCTATCAAGAATCGGAGGGACACTTTCTTAGCAAAAATATATTAAATAATTAAGTAACAATCACTCTCCTTGCATCATTCCTTTTAAATTGGAAACTCTTTGTTTGAGCTCGAGAACTTCTTTCTATGCTCTATTAGGATATTTCCAATCAAGGAGAGTATGTGAAGATTTGTATGTTTCATAGCTTTGCATAAAATTTTTAATGATGGCTCCCTTTCCGCCAGCAGACCCTCTCTTCGTCTTAGACTCCAGCTGTTTCGTCAGTTTGGTGAAATATTTAGCTATATTACACAAATGATGAGCAATGATCTTTAGATTTTTGAATTTCCCCACAGTCAAGTTAAGCCCCATATTTTATTCCTACCCACCTTCACATATTTTAAGCAAACCTCCGCAAGTTCGCTCGTATGATTAGAAAATAACCTCGAAGTAATCTGGTCTCTTCGAAAGATGATTCACGTTGATAGCAAAGAGAGGGAAGGAATCTCCAGCTACATCGATCTAGATTGAAAAGAACTAATTTACAAGACTGTCCACTATCTCCAGCAAACTTTTGGCTAAGTAGTGAATAAAATTAGGCCACTGCTTGCCTATTTTGTTCCATTACTAGACAATTTACTCCAAAGTTGAAATATTTTATAAAACCCATGTGCTGGTCTAGCTGTTATGTTGATGAGCGAGCTTGCTACAGGCTTAATGAGTTTTGGATATAAAGGGCTACAGATACTATCCAAAAAGGGTCAACTCTCTATGATTTTTTACAAAGATCCGACCTAACTTATTGAGTTGATCATCAATCAAAAGATTTTGTTGTGCACCGTCAAAGAGCTGCTTGATTGTTTTATATGGTTCTTTTTCAAATATTTTCAGGTAATCTGTCGTATTTTTGTCCACTCGAATACATTTTTTCACTAAACTAGCAAGATCTTTCTCAACTTCTTTGAGCTCAGCGACTATTTTATGATGGAATTCATTCCACTTGCGTGCTATTCCGGTTAAAGTATGAGCTCTCTGAAGGTTTACGGACCATGGATCTTTGACATCTGTTATTAGGTCCTTTGCAGACAGCTGTTTTGGTATTTATACCAGGTCCATCAACACATTGGCTATCTATTTGGAGCTGGTAGTTTTAGGTTTGAGACCTACCTGACTACGAAGCAATCTTTTGAAGCCTACTTATGTAGAACGGAAAGGGAGCTAGTTGTTGATTGTGTTGAGAGCCATCTTCTTGTCTTTTACATTACTAGCCTCTCGAATTTTCTTGTTCGGTGCGTTTTTCTTAAGAGAGTGAATCCGAATCTGTTTTTACTGTTTTGTGATAGGCTTCGATTATTCCTAAACGAAGTCTAAGTCTTCAAACAACTCCATTTTTTTATCGATGACTTGATGGCGCATGCCCGTCCATATATCGTTGGTTATGCTGAGGTAGTAGACACCTCTACAGACTAACTAATGATTGAAGTACTTAGTTTTGTTGTTGAGTGCTCTTCCCAGGGTAAGTAATCCAGTATTCTCTGGTAATTCTGTTCGAAAACTTCAAGTAACAGGTCCATATTCTTATGTTGGTTCTTGGGCTTCAGTTTTAGCATATGGAAAACTTTAAATATTATTGACTACATATTCAAATCAGGTTCAAGATAGGGGCTTTACTTTTGATTTTCCTGTCAGCTCTTCCCGTTTTATGTTCTCGTTCAGCTCACTCACTTTTATATAGTTAGTGTAAAGCTCACGCAATTCTGGATTGGAAGGTTCTTCGATTTTGCTCAATTTTTTGAAGAGAAACTGGTTCATTTTATCAAATTTTGCATTTGTCTTTGGTATAGGACCCTGAGAATTCGACAAGCTTCTGACTGGCGTTTGCTATTTAAAATGTTGATGATGAGGTAGTTTTGATAAGGCATTGAGCTTCCACTCATGATTGATGACATTTTTTTGTCCAGAAGCTAAATAGTTGCTAATTTACCTCTAGTCTGTTCAGAGTACTTTTTGTTTTCGGAGTTCAATACTACTTTGTATATTTTGTCAAAGTTTTTGAAGGTGATTCTTTCAATCAACTCCTGATTGCTCAATCTAGGTTTCTTTTGTTATTGTTCGGAAAAGATCAACTTTCCTAGCTTTCTTTCGGATTGAAAAGGCAGGAATTGTGATTCAGACTTCCTTTTGGCTATGACCAGAGGCTGCTATTTTCGAAGGTCCTGTTGGAGGGCAAGACAACCCATCGATTTGTTGCGTCTTGGCCGAGAAATAATCATTCTGCTAAATTTATTAATATTAACAACTTGTTCGATAATTATTGAAAGGGAACAGATCATATAATTACTCTTGCTTAACTAAATTTACGACCTATCTCGGTATCCCCAACTTCAAGATAGAATCAATAGGATGCTGTAGTGAGTAAGGAGAGAAGCAATAGGTAAAGGTGGGCATATGACAAAAATATAATTAATCATTTTTGGGGAACCAAATTGAAAGAACTAAGCTCTTCACTCAGATACATTTCCATGCTTTCTTATTTGCCTATTTAGCATCGTTTTTTTGATGAGTAGAGCCTTCTTCGATTGGTTTTGATTCCTCGTTTTTCAAAAATGGAATCATCAGTCAGATAGCTTTATAGCTGACAGGTCTTGATCTTAGGATGAATAACTGTTTTGAATTGTTGGGGTTTACCTCGAGCGTGAATTGATTTCACAACTTCAGGTTGAGTATATACTGTTGGTCGATGTGAAAATTTCTCACTTTTTGCCAGCAAGTTTTTGGCCTCAACAAACTCAGAAAAGGTTATCTTCTCATAGGTTGGCTTGTGGCGGATTGATTTGATTGCTGAGTTGGTGAAAGACTTTAAAACCTCTTTAGAGTTGTAGCGAGAACAGTATGAAGATTCATCTGGTTGGGTTGAGTTTTATTGGGTGGCCTTAGTGCTCATCTCAGTAGCTTTAATCGGTGAGCAATTGCTTGACATTTCCAGTAATTTTCTCATCTTGCCCTGAGAAATTGAGAAATCACCAGATTGACACTGAGCGGCCTCTTGGTAATTAAAAGACCAGGTTCTGGTCTTTTGAAGGCTCTTGGGGTCTCTCATGGCGGTAGCGGTCAGCAGGACTCTGCCGTAAGTCTTAGCTCGGGGATTCAGAGTCCTTTTGGCTCTAATGGGCTGAGTGCTAGCTTTTTGGTTGGTCATTTGGCAAAGAGCGTTCAGTTGAATTTGGAGTTGATTGATGGGTAGTTGATTCTCATTGGTTTACCAGGGAAGGATGTTTCCGAGTGCACTGTCGCAAATCATATGAAATATAATGATTTA
>Ga0100378_1006546_pt1 | contig 10506 bp, 7 predicted proteins | sample CryGeymeta201502_FD_81535 | JGI IMG/M metagenome (GOLD analysis project Ga0100378, IMG submission 81535) | Groundwater microbial communities from Crystal Geyser aquifers in Utah, USA - Crystal Geyser metaG 2015-02 | ecosystem: Environmental > Aquatic > Deep subsurface > Groundwater | place: USA...
ATGTACTCGTTTAAAGCAAATCAAGCTAGTTTTTAACTTTGCAAATTGAATTTACTCTGATAGTTAAAGTGTGTTTAAACACACTGAAAGCAGTATAAAAAGTTTCGTGCGTTTACCCTAGTCTAAAACAATAAATAAATTATTTTTGTGGCTGCAAAATTACAGAACTTAGCCTAAAAAGTGGTACTAGATTCTAAAATCTTTGTTATTTAATCCTTAAAAATATCTTTTTTACTTATTTTACGTCCTCTATTATGAATATTCAGCTTTTTGACTTCGCAGCATCAGAAAATTTAGAACGTGCTTTTTCTATTCGTAGAATTGTTTTTATTGAAGGACAAGATGTTCCAGAAGAAGATGATTTTGATGGTTTGGATGAAATAGCAAAGCATATTTTGGCAGTAAATGAAAATAAAAAAGCCGTCGGAACGGCTCGTTTTAGAGTAACCGAAAAACACAAAGATAATTCTCCAAAAAAAATAAAATTAGAGCGTTTTGCTGTTTTGGAAGAGGAAAGAGGAAAAAAAATAGGACAAAAAATGGTAGAATTTGCCCTTGAGCAAATTCAAAAAAAAGAAGAGTTTAAAACCGTCGAAATGATTTATTTACATGCTCAACTTGCTGCTGTTTCGTTGTATGAGCGTTGTGGATTCAAAAAAGAAGGAGATATTTTTGAAGAAAGTGGGATTATGCACTACAAAATGACATATAAAGTTTAAATTAGGGATTGGAGAATGGGAATTAGGAAATGGGGAATGAATATTGGATATTAGGAATTGGATATTGACAAATACATATTTTTTTTGGCTCTTATCTGATATTGGATTGATAATAAACAAGTTTAGTATTTACCAAATTTTATTCTGTAAAAGTTGTTTTTTCCATAGCTCAGGGTTTGCAAACCCTGAGCTATGGAAAAAACGAAATAATATTTTGCTAATAAATGAATTAATCAAGTTATTATTACTATCAGTCCAAAACCTATTAAGAGCCTTTTTTTTAATATAAAATTTTGATTATGATAGTTCTTTATATTATTGGTGGAATAATTCTACTCTTTATTGTGCTTTATATTTTACTGGTCGTTTTTATAAATGTTCGTCGTCGTCGTTTACTTTTCAAAATAGGAGTTCATGAGGCTTTGAATGAATTTGTAAATACAAAAGAGTTTATGAGCGAAAGTAATTACATTGGGGGAGATAGAAAAAGAATGGTTGTACAATGTAAGCATACAAGATAATAGTATTTTTAATCCTACAGAAATATTCATTGCATCGATAAAATTACCTAGAAAAAAACCGAGATATAATAGTTCTACTTATATTTTGGCTTGTTCATTAGAAAAAAAAGACAGAAAGTGGGTTGTTACTGACCATGTAGATATGGAACAAAACACTATTGATACCTTAGAAAAAGAACACGACGTAAAAATAAAACGAAAGAAGTATTAGTATTTTTTGTAGCTTAATCAACCCTAAAAAACATCAATTCGACTCATTTTTACTTGAATAGAAAAGTAAGCTAGTTCTTCATTTTTTTCTGAAATTGTAAATTCAGTTTCTAACGGATTATTAGATTTTCTGACCATTTCTATAAAACCGATATTTCCTCCATAATGTCCATCTTGGCGAGTGGCACGTCTTTGAGAGCGATAAAAAATACGCAAATTTTTTGGATTGAGTGAGTTGATATGTTCGCAATGTTCTTTCATTTTTTTTATTTTACTTACCTTTATTTTGTTGGCAGCCGTAAAAATATAATGTGTTTCTGTTTTTTGTACGACAAACATTCCATAGCCTACTTCTCTTCTATCAGCTACTGAAAACTCTCTTTTTTCAGAATAATGATTGATATTCTGACCGAGTTCGATAATGATAGCAAAAAGGCGTTTACTGAGTAAATAATCGTCTTCGGCTTCACGCAATCGTTTTGCCATTGTCGCCAAAATAGTTTGAGACATTGCACCTTGATACATTAAAATAACGTCTTTGTGAGCTAAAGAAGGGTATAAATCAAGCATATTCAGTTATCAGTTACCAGTTATCAGTTACCAGTTAAATACTGTATCTGAATTCTGTAATTCGTAATTTTCCATTCTCCAATTTCCAAACTCCAATTTCTATTTATTAAAGTCTGATTCCGATGAGGGTAATATCATCTCTTTGTTTTTGATTTCCTTGATGACGAGCCAAATCTTCTTCTAAAATAGTTTTTTGTTCGCTCATATCAAAATCTGAATTCTGATTTAATAATTGATGTAAGCGTTTCGAACCGTATTTTGCACCTGCAATGTTGTTTTGGTCAGTCATTCCATCTGTAAAAAGATAGAGAGCATCTCCTTTTTTGGCAGTCATTTGAAGTTGAATAAACGGACGTTTTTTGCTTTTTCTCCAACCACCAATAGATTTTTTATCGCCTTTTAAGATATGTGATTCTCCTCTACTTACCCAAACGGCATGACGTTTTGCACCTGCAAAAACAATTTCTCTTTCTAGTGTATCTTCTTCTAAAGCATCAATTCTACAAAGAGAAACGTCCATTCCATCATCATTTCTTGATTCTTCTTGCTTTAAAGCATTTTTCAGACGAATATGTAATTCATCCAAAATCTTAGCAGGTTCAAGAACATTGGCTTCATTGATAATTTCATTCAATAATCTACTTCCAATCATAGACATAAATGCCCCCGGAACTCCGTGTCCTGTACAATCTACCGTAGCAATAAAAGTACGTCCTTCTATTTCTCTAAGCCAATAAAAATCTCCAGAAACCACATCTTTTGGTTTGAAAATCATAAAGGAATCATCAAAACTACTTTCAAGCATTTCATCGGTAGGCAAGATAGCTTGTTGAATAGTTTGAGCATAACGCAAACTATCCATAATACGAACACTACTCTCTTGAATAGTGTTTTTAGCTTGTCCTAATTCTGAATAATTTTGAATATTATCTAATGCTATCGAAACATAAGAAGCAAGACCTTTCAATAAAGTCAAATGACGGTCAGAATACGCATTTTTTTCTAAAGATTGTACAGTCAAAACACCAACAGGACGACCTTTGATAGCTAAAGGTAAATAAATAAGTGATTTTGGTATCGTAGTACCTACTGCAACCACTTCGCCAACTACATATTTGGCGTATTCACTTTGTAAATCTCCCATTTTTACTTCTTTTTGGTTACGAATTGCCCAAGCAGAAAGCAATGTTTTATCTCTAGCTGCATTAAAATCATAATTTAATGGTTCTCTTTCCACAGAATAACCTCTAAATTCTATTAGATTCGTTTTTTCATTCAAAACACCAATTCCAAACCCTGGGGCATTCATCAAAATATTAACGTGTTGATACAGAACGGCTACCATTTGGTCAAAATCCAAAGTAGCTGTTACTTGTTGTCCAATATCTGAAAGTACACGTACATTTTGATACGAATTTTCGATTTCATTTCTTTGTTTTGAAAGGTCATCACGTTGTGCCATTACTTCGGCTTGTTTTTGTTTCAAAACAGCATTCATATCCAAAATCTGACGACTTTGATTAGAAATTTCATTATAAGCAATCTGTAATTTTTCTTTTTCTTCTTCTAGTTCGTTTGTTCTTTGATGCACTTCCATTGAAAGACGGCTTTTTTGCTTCTGCATTTCGCCATTTCTCCAAAACCAAAACGCAGCAATTGTACCAATAATAAACATAGCCAGCGCAATTCTGAACCAAATTGCTTCCCAATAGGGAGGGTTGATATAAATACGCAAAGTTGCACCACTTTCATTCCAATAACCATCACTATTAGCAGCTTTTACTCTCAAAATATACTCTCTTCCTTCAGGTAAATTTGTATAAGATGCTGCATGATTTCTGTACGACGTATAATGCCATTCTTCATCGAACCCTTCTAATTTATACATATAGACTGTTTTTTTAGGAAGACGGTAATTCAAGGCTACAAAATCAACAGAAAAACTATTTTGTCCATGAGAAAGTGTTATCATATCAGTTTGAGTAATATTTCTACTCAAAATACCTGTTCCGTCATTTGCACGAATATCTCTACCTAATATTTTCAGATTGGTCAAGTAAACAGGTGGAATATAACTATTGTCTTTAATGCTATCTGGATGAAAAACTGTAATTCCGTAAACTGTACCAAAAATAAGCTCGCCATCTTTTGTTTTTTCTACGGCATTGTGATTGAAACGATTGCTAGGAAGTCCATCATTTACATCATAATTTCTAAAAACCTGTGTATCAATATTAAATCTTGATAAACCTCGGTTTGTACTAATCCATAAATGACGGCTATTATCCTGTTCGATGGCATAAATTACACCATCAGGCAAACCATCTTTTTCGGTATAATGCGTAAAATTATCAGCTTCTTTGTGAAAACGATTTAAGCCTCCTCCGTGTGTTCCTGCCCAAATTACGCCAGTTTCATCTTCAAAAAGAGTAACAATATAACCGTTACTAAGTCCACCAGAATCATCATTTGCTTGATTGTAAGTAATAAAATCGTTGCTTTGTTTTCTAAAACGATTCAGTCCATTGCTTGTACCTACCCACAAAATACCATAACGGTCTTGTAATAATGCCCAAACTGAGTTATCACTCAATCCAGAGCCATCTCTTTCTGTGTATTTATTTACTTTTTCTGTTTTGTCTTTGATGGCATAGAGTCCATTATTTGTTCCTATCCAAATATCATTATAGGTATCTTGCATCATTGTCCAGATGCTATTATCGGCAAGTTGAGGGTCTGTCTTTGATTGTTTGTTAGCTAAATTTGTAAGGTCAAACGGAATAGCCTCCGAAGTAGAATTTCCTGCAAACCCAAGTGATTTGAGAGGATATTTATACAATCCATCTTGCAGTGTTCCTATCCAAATATTTCCTTTTTTGTCTTCTAAAAGGCTTAAAATATGTTTGTTTTTGAGTCCTATTTTATCGCCAATTTTGATAAGTTCCCACTGAGTTGATTCAGGTTTTGGCATATAGACATACAAACCGTTTTCTGTTCCTAGCCAAGTATTTCCTAAATAATCTTGCTCCAAAGTCCAAACTTCAGTTTGAAGATTATGTGCTACATATTGCAACGGAATTGGATAATTATAAAAAACTTCTTTTTCTTCGTCGTACTTATTGAGTCCATCATACGTTCCTATCCAAATAATACCACTTCTATCGTGATAAATAGTTTGTACAATATCATCACTTAATGAATACTGCTCGGCATCATTCTGACGAATATTGATAATTTGTCCTGTTTTTTGGATAAAACGATTGATTCCACCTCCATACGTCCCTATCCAAATATCTCCTTTTTGGTCTTGTGCTATTGTTTTGACAATATCATTGCTAAGTGTATTCCGATAACTTGTAGAAGAATATTTTTTTAATTCTTTTCTTTTTCTGTCTAATCTAAACGCACCTTCTTGTGTTCCTATCCAAAGATTATTTTGTTTGTCTTCAAAAAAAGTATAGACAGGAAATTGTGTAATTTGCTTTTCATTTAAAAAAACAGGAACAAAAGCTCTTCTGTGTCTATCTAGTTTATAAAGTCCATTTTCTGTTCCTACCCAAAATGTACTATCAGCATCTTCAAACAAAGCCAAAACAGGCACATCTAAAAGACCATTGTATTCTTGAGAATATTCAATACTATTATTGAGTTTATCATAAATTTTGATTCCATTTTCAGTTCCTATCCAAAGTATTCCACGACTATCTTGGAAAATACTTCTGACAGTACGCATATTTAGGTTCGAAATTTTATTTTCTTTAAGTCTATATTGAACAAAACGGTCTTGTGTAAAGTCATATTTATTGATTCCGTTTGTTGTTCCTACCCAAAGCACTCCATTATTATCTTGGTGTAAAGCTGTTACCATTCCAGCCGAAAGTGAAGAAGAATCTTCTACTATGTGTGTATAATTTTTGAATTCATAACCATCATAACGACTGAGTCCGTCGCCTGTTCCTATCCATAAAAAGCCACGAGTGTCCTGCAAAATAGCAGTAACATTATTTTGAGCTAAACCGTCATCAGAATTAAATGATTTGAAACGCAAGCCCATGATTGCTTGTGCTTGTTGAATTTGCTCTGCTTTTATTTGCTTAGAGGTAGTTTTTTGAGCAAAAACAGAAGAACTGTTTCCAAAAAATAAGACAATCAGAATAATTAGATAACCCACAAAAGGCAATGTAAAAAATGGAAGTGCAAAAACACTTTTATATAGGTTATATAAATTATTTTTGGTAAGATAATTCTTTACAGATAACAAAGAAGATAGAGGTTTCATAACTCAAATAATTAATTGCGTATTAGGCTTTTAGGAGATAGGATTTTTAGTTTTGTCTTTGCCTATACTTTTCAAACTTATAGCCACAAAAAAGCTATACAATCAAAACGGTCGGTAAATAATCTGAAATACTCGACGAAAGAATATCATCCAAAACCAAATTCACAACTATTTGTAACTTAGTATCTTTATTAAGCTCCATACACCAAAAAGGCAAGTTATTTGCTCTAATTTGCGTACAACATTGATATATACCAATTTACAAAAAAATACGTTCTCTAAATAAGTTTTAAGACAACTTAGTCATCAAAATTTTCGTATTTTTGAACTAATATAGTTCTTCTATTATTGCACTTATTTATTGCATTTATTTTATACTCAAGTTTATTCTAAGGTTTTATCCTGTTATCCTAAAGATATTTTATACTTCAAAATTTTTACTTCTATGAAAATTACATCAATCAAAAACTTACGCAGAGCATCAGCAATCATTGGATGTCTTTTAGTAATTACAGCTAGTTCTTGTGCTTCTTACAAAACATGTCCTACTTACGCAAAGAAAACTACTAAAACAGCTCAAAGTTCTGTAAATAGTTAATTTGTTTTTGTTATGGATATATTAGAAAAAGTTAGTCTTTTTTCTGAAAAATAAAAAATATTAGATTCCTACTTATTTTGTTGAAATAGGTAGGGATTTTTTGTATTTAGGGGAGATAAGGATGTAAAATTACTTATTGAGCTGCCAAACTAATCCCATATAAAAAGTTCTTCGTTGAAAATTATTGAAGTATTGGGTTTGATAATCAAATGAATACAAAGCATTTTGTTCATTTTTTCTATCCAAAATATTATTTACAGAAGCATAAACGACTAAGGCATATTTTCCAAAAGGAAAAAAACGATTGATATTCAAACTTAGGTTTTTATATGAATTGAGTTGTTGATTGTAAATGGTAGAGTTAAAGACAGGTTCATACGCATTTGTTTCATCTCTAAAAATTCCATTATCAATAGAAGTAAAATATGTTCCTGGACGGTCTATATAAAACAAAGCTGCCGTAAATAATTTAGGATTACTATAAGTAAGTGAAGCTTTAATGAAATAATTTAATTGATTTGATCCTTTTTGATACTTTTCATTGATTCTAACTTGTTGGTTAATAAAGGTATTACTTAAAGAATACTCTATTTTTTTGCTTAGGTTATGTTTAACAAAAACTTCAAAACCTGTGATTTTTGCTTTATCAAAAGTAATAGTTTCTGAATCTTGAAAATTTCCTGTTTCGTATTTGTGATAAACTGCTGTAGTAAACAAAACTTTTTTTGTAGAATAAGAATAATCTAAAGCAAATTGAAGACTCTGTAATAAAAAATAATTTGCATCAATAAAAGAAGGTGTTGAATAACTGTGATAACGTCCTCCACTCAAAATAAAATTGTTTTTCTTGTTGGGTTTATAATTAAATGACATTTGTGTACTCAAATAATACTCTTGATTTTTGGTAGGAATATTTGAACGAAAGCCAGAAGACATTGTCAATTCATCATTTATATTCCAATTTGAATAAAGATAGGCTTCTATATTCGTATTTTCTGATTGATGTTTATAAAAATAATTGGGGTCTTTTGGGGAATTTGCATAATAATATTCAGGAAGGCTGTCATTAAAATTATACTTCGAATAATCATACGAAATTCCTGTTTGAATAGAAGTTGATTTGAGAAGTAAATATTTATAATCTAAAGAAACATAACTTTGCATATTTTCTATTTGTGAAGATAGATTTCCAAAATTATAATCTTGTTTACTAAAATCTAATAATGTATTAATTTTAAAATTATAATTTTCTTCTTTTAAAGAATAATTATTAATAGAAAAAAAACGATTTTTTTGAGCGTCATTTTGTCCTTCATAAGCATACGAATTTCTAGTGGCGATATAAGATTCATCAATAAAATAACTAAATGAATTTATCGAACTTTTATTCGTTAAATTAGAATGAAAATTCAGACCAGCATCTTTTGTCGTAAAATCAATTAGATTTTCAATGCGTTTTTCGTTCACTTTCAGAAAAGCATCTGGAAATTGATAATTACCGTATGCTTGAATAAATGTATTTTCGCCTAATTTTCTAGAAATTAAACCTCCAATATTTGCCAAACTAACAGAGGCTTGAACGTGGTTATAAATTAGTTCATGATTTGTCTGTATTTCAATAAGTCCTGCACTTGTATTTCCGTAGGTAAGAGGTGGATTACTCGCATAAACGTATTGTTTGTCAATCATTTCAGCATTAAACAAACTAAAATTTCCTAAGCCGTTTATTTGTCCATTTCTGACAGGTTTGTAAATCGGAACGCCATTCAAAACTACACGAGAACGGTCAGAACTACTGCCTCTCAAAACAGGATTTGCCGATTCGTCGGTATTGGTAGAAGAGGGCAAAGCTGTAATGGCTTTGAGAGGGTCACCTGCCGCAATAGGATTGGTATAAATATCCATTTTCTCTAATTTTATAACCGAAAATTCTTCTGAAATTGGATTTCTGGCTGTAATAACCATTTGATTAAGAACATTTTCTTGTCCTTTCAAAATAATAAAAATACTATCTTTATCAAGTGATTTTTCTAAGTATATTTTATACGTTTTATAACCAATATAAGAAACCAATAAAGTATCAGGGTAAGTAAAAGAAGGAAGTAAAAAAAAACCATCAAAATCGGTAGTTGTTCCTTTATTTGGGAAACTGCTTGAATAGACATTAGCTGCAAAAACAGGTTGATTATCAGCATCAACTACTTTTCCTTTTATGGTATTTGTTTGAGCGAAACTGCTTATTTGAAAAATAAAAAACAAATTAAAAATTAACAAATATAATAATAATATTTTTTTTGAATACATTTTTTTTTAATTTATGTGAAAATAAGGAACTCTATTTTAAAATAAAGTTCCTTTGAGTAAGTCACAAAGTGAATACAAATAATGATTATTTTCCTACTAATTTTGTAGCCAACTGACTAATTACGTAGGAGTTGGGATAGGCTTCAATTCCCTCTTGGTAATATTTTTTGGCTTCTTCCCATTTTTCAGCTTTTATGTAGAGTTTTGTAAGCATTTCGTAGGCTTCTTCTTTTCCCCATGAAGGCAAATAAGGACTTTTTATGGATTGTTCGGGTAAAGAAACGGCTTTTAAAAGCAATTTTTCAGCTTTTTTTCCTCCTCCATATTGTTCTGGTGTATAATAATCATTGCTTGCTTGTACATAATAAGCACGGACATTTTTAGCATCTAATTTTTCAGCTTTTTGAGCATTACTTTCTACATTTTTAGAAATAAAAGGAGCTTTAACACCTGATTTGAATTGCATAGAAAAACTTTGAAGCATCGCTAAAAGTGCATAATCTTCAGAATTTTTGTTTTCCATATCTTCTAATAACTCAATGCCTTTATCTATCTGTTTTTCTGCATTGTCTTTATCTTGTGTTTTAAGATGATAAATAGCATTATAATAATGAAGATAAGACTGCCAGTAGAGAATTAAATTTTGTTTCTTTTCTTTATGGAGAGCGGTAAGTTGGTCATTTAAGTCTAAAAGAGCTTGGTTTTTTTGAGTCATCATTGTACTTACAAAAGTATCATAGATTTTCTTTTGAATATTAACCATCAAAGAATCTGATAAAACAGATTGACTCTGCAACTCATAGTCTTGCGCCTCTGCACTAAGTGCTTGTGAGAAGTATTAGCTTGACAAGCACAAGCAATAAATAATATAAATACAAAAAATATTTTTTTCATTTTAATGAATTTTTAAATTAGATAATAAAAATAAAATACAAAACCATAAAGCAAAATGAATATACCACTGAGGAGAATACAAATATTTGTTGTGTATCTGCTTGAAATTAGCTTTTCGCTCTACTTTTTGGAGAGAAACATAAGCTATCGTAAAATCAGAATAGAATGGATTAAATTCTATGGCTATTTGAATTAAAAAAGCATAATACAAATACTGTTGGTCAAAAAAATTATTTACATACTTATTGGAGACTTAGGAAAAGTGTATTTTTGAACAAACCTACTAAAAATTATGAGAAATTATACAGAATGCGAATAAGGAGTTAAATTAAAACTGTTTTTATTTTCTAATTACTTGATTTTCAACGATTTAAAAAATAAAAAAAAAGACTAAATAGTTTAGCTGTTATA
>Ga0100378_1006553_pt1 | contig 10499 bp, 11 predicted proteins | sample CryGeymeta201502_FD_81535 | JGI IMG/M metagenome (GOLD analysis project Ga0100378, IMG submission 81535) | Groundwater microbial communities from Crystal Geyser aquifers in Utah, USA - Crystal Geyser metaG 2015-02 | ecosystem: Environmental > Aquatic > Deep subsurface > Groundwater | place: USA...
TATTTAATATAATTAGTTTTATATGTAAATAAGAAGACGATTATATGAAAATACATTAGTTCATAAACTAATTAATAAAACTATATAAACTGGGGATTGGGGATTGGGGATTGGGGATTGCCCAATCCCCAATCCCCAATCCCCAATCCCCAATCTTAGTTTTTATTTAATAGCATATAATATTATATAATAAGTAAAAATCAAATCTTTCAATATAAACAAATATAATTAATTATTCTATTAATTAATTAAAACTATAATTATTTCAAATTAAAATTGTAATCGCTATTTCATGTTTGATATCTATTCTAACATTCTATTATTCATTAGTTGAGAAACTTTAAATTTTTTGAATATAAACTATTGGTCGAATGTGAAAACGACATCTTAACATTATTACTACTTTCTTCAACATATCTAATAGGTTCCCCTATTATTAATAAACCTTCATTCGAAATTAATTCTACACTTTTTATAGTTTTGAATATATCATTTAAATCAAAACCAGCTTTAAACAAAAGGAATTCAAACTTATTATTTAAATATTCTAATGTGTCCGAAACATATTTATTCAAAATGGCTTGATTAATTACACCATATGTATACGGAACAGTTGAGCTACTTACATTTGCTTGTCCAATTTTAAAATTTAATCCTGTAGTAGTTATAGAATGTAGTGCTTCCACTGTTATTAATGAACTAAATTCGAAGACGAGCTCATCGTTAGTTGCTGAGAATATTTTAAACTGAATAGTAAAATGCCCGTTGATAGTACTGTCTGTAGGAATTAAAGCAAAGTTATTTATAAATCCGTTAACTCTGATTAATTCGTCTGATGGTCTTGTTCCGATTATAGCTAAAGTTTTATGTTAGTATATGTTAAATTTGTATTTTAAATTTGTATATTATTTCTTTATGCTTATTTATAAGTTATTTAATTACCTGGATAGAAAGTAGATAGAGTTTCAATGTCTAAAACTAATGGAATGTCAACATCGAATAATGTAAATTCCATTCTAGCTTGGGAAGATGCTCGGGTTAATATTTCGTTTAGAATATCTCCACTTAAAAACATTTGGAAGGACTCTCCTGGGACATTAGTAAATTTATTAAAGTTGAAGTTATTGTTTAATTTGTTTGTAAGTTTGTTTAATTTATTATTGTTTATTGTAGTAAATTCATTGTTGTTACTGTTTAAATTTCTACTTTGAGAGTTGACATCAACAACTAAGCTAGTATAATATGTAATAACAGACTCATCTTTTGCTACATGAGGAAAACCAATATTAAAAAACTCAACTCCAAGTTTCATAGGAGGCATTGCCATCTCTAAAAATATAGCTTTCTTACTTGGTAACTCATAATATTTATTAAACTCAGCTTCAAATTTATCATTCAAAAATTGAAAATCAGGAGAATTAATAATTCTATCTAAAAAAGCTTTCTTTGCCATATCTTCTACATATACATCCAATGTAGTCTCCTTCGGTAAATTTAATTTGATTAACTTCTGTAAATTTTAATTCAAATTCTGAGTATGTTCTCTCGGTTTCATTTTCTGTTTTGAGTTGATGTATTTTTTCAAAAGAAGTTGAATTTGTTCTTATAGTTGCTATTCCTTTTCCCTTTCCAGAAGTATAACAATTATATTCATAGTTAAAAGATAATTGTAAATTAAATACCTCATAGCCGCTTAATATAATTTTAAAACTATCATCAAATGTTTTAATTGATATGTCTTCTAGTTTGCGTAAGTCTAATAAAACAGTAGTTATTTGTAAGTCTTTTACTGTTATTGATGACCCTTTAAACCACCAAGTGGTATTATAACCGAATGGTTTTAAGTCTCCGGTTGTCCCTGTGATATTCCATTGATTTTCTACAGCTAATATTTCTCCTAACATGTTTTGTCTATATGCTTCTTTTGTGTGGTAGGTAATTAAGTTTCCGATATCAGTTTGGAGTGAATGAGTAGTTATTGATGCTAGTAAATAAATGATTAGAAAGTATTTCATTTATATGATATAATAATTAATAGTAATTGCAATAATTTTAATTGTAGTTTATATTTTAAAGCTATCTTAATACGGAGAAAATAATATTGAGAAAATAATAAAATAATTATTTAGTATATTTAAATATAAATAATTAGGTAATTAAGTAATTAAGTAAGTAAATATTTATTGATGTGATAATTATTTTTTTAGTTTTGTTATTTGTTAATTATTATTTATTTATTATTTTAAGAATTTAAATATAAATATAACAATAAATAAGAATAATGGAGTTCGATTCAAATAAATCTGGAAAAGACTAGTAAATAAATATTACTTACATTTAGTGATTACGTCTTTAAAATTGTGTTAATCGGAGACACTTGTGTTGGTAAATCATGCTTACTTATTCGATTTTCAGTAAATATAACAAATATAACAAAGAATATATTAAACTACAATAATATATACTATATACTTACACACATTCATTTACTATATAATCTAACATAACTCAACATAGGATGATCAATTTTCTGATACATACCATACCACAATAGGAGTAGACTTTGTAAATTTAATCTTAAATAACAAATAGATAGAGATTTAAAACAATGATAGCCAATAACAAAACAACTAAAGTTCAAATAGTAATAATATATAAATAATATAAATTATTATCAGTGGGATACTGCAGGACAAGAAAGATATAAATCAATCACAAATGCTTATTACAGAGGCGCAGAAGCAATAGTTATAGTCTTTGACTTAACTAACAGAGAAAGTTTTTCTCATATAAATGACTGGATTGAGGAAATAACGAAATTTACTGGACAAAATGTTTGTAAATTAGTTATTGCTAATAAGAGTGATTTAAAAGAATCTAGAAAAGTTACTAAAGAGGAAGTATTAGAATTTGAAAGAAAGTATGATATTAAAGTGGTTGAGACATCAGCAAAGTCGAATTATCAAGTTGAGTTAGCTTTTAAAACGATAGTAGAATTATTGATTGAAAAGAAGTAAGTATTAAATGACTAAATCATTAAATGAATAAATGATTAAATGATAATTATTAATGATAATGATTACAATTAAATTTAAATATAATTAAAAAATTAAATTATTTTAACTATAGGGATAGTATTGACAGCAAAAAAGATAGCGGAAGATCTTTTTCAACGAATTCATTAAGTAATAAAAATAAGTCTAAATGTTGTTATTAATAGTATAATAAATAATATTATTAATAATATAAGTATAAAAAATCTAAATTAATTATAGTTAATAGCTAATAGTTCTAATATTATGTTCATAAGTTCATAATTTTAATATATATTTTATAGTAAAAATTATTTATCAAATAGTTGAATAATAGGATTTATATTTATATCACTTTGTTTGTTAAGACTAATAACTGCCTTATTTGACATATAGTTCTTCATGACTGTCCCAATGTCAATTCTCTTTTTTGTTACTTCCTCACGTTTTTCTTTGTCTTTTACTTGTTTAATTTCTTTTCTAGTATTAATTAAATTAATCATTGGTAACTTAGGAAACTTAATAGTCAGAAAATGATTCGGATGATTAGGCTTCAAATTATTCCTTACTTCTTTAAATTCTTTTATTTTTATTTCTTTTACTTCTTTTGGTTCTCTTACTTCTTTAACTTCTTTAATGTCTCTAAAATCCCTCAATTCCTTAATGTCTTTAACATTAATCTCTCTAGCCTCTCTAGTCTCTCTAATCTCTCTAATCTCTCTTCCTTCTCTATAGTCTCTATAATCTTTAAATTTCTGAGAAAAAAAGAACTCTAAAGAACTATACAGTTTCTTCGAAGTCGAGGTATTATATAAATTAATCGAATCTCCTCTTGCTTTTTTCCCATTAATTACCTCAGGAGCAAATGTAGAATATCCTTGTCCTATTCCAAATATATTCTTATATGGGACTCTAATTTTGTTTATGAGTCTGACTCCGTAATCTACTTCGTACATTTCTTCCTCAGCACTAGTGCAGAAATCAAGTGGGTTATTTTTAGAGTCTAATATTTTTATCCTTTCAGTTTCGTAGCCGCATGCCCAGATTACTGCATCACAGTCTGATATAAATTTAAGTTGATCGTTAAATGTCTTTGTTTTTATTAATTTTATTCTCTTTTCTTTTCCTTTTATAATGTCCTGGTAAAGTTTTTTAGCATCAGCTCGTAGGCCAATAAACGGAAAAATATTTCCTTTTCTATTCATATCAGTCTTTGAATACTTATTATAATTATCACTTTTTGCTGATTCTTCATTAGTATAAAAAACCCTTATTTGATCTCTATACAAAATATAAATTTCAATTGAACTATCTTGTAAATCATTTGTTTCACATTCATTATTTTCTTTTTTATTAATGTTATTTACGTCTTCTACTATATTATTTAGATTACTTGTATAACCCCACTTTTTATTGCTTACTCTTCCATAGCAAATACATTCTTTTTGTTCTAATTCCTTACCTTCATTAAATGGGTATCTTTTACACTCTTCGCACTCTTTTCTCATTCCAGGCTTATAATTTCCATAATTATTACTTAGTGTATATTCACTTGCTCCATTTAAAAGTATCCACGCTGATGAAAAACCTGAATGGGAACCTCCGATGATTACTATTTTACGTTTAATGTTTGATTTTCCTTTAAGTTTTTCGATTAAATCTCTATAACCAAATTCTTGTAGTATGTTATTAGAAAAATAAAAATCGTTAGGATCTTTCATAGTTATTAGAATTTTATCTATATTCTTTGGGATTCTTGGCTTTCCTCCAGTTGCCATAACTAAATATTTTGTTTTAATTGATATATTTTCATTTTCATTGCGAGTTACGTTTAGTATTATTTCATCCTTTTTAAGCATTTTAATGCTTTTTACTTCTGTTTTGTTCATTAAGATCTCTTTATTAAACTTTTTGTTGATAAATTCTGATATAAAATTACCAACACAATCAAGAAAGTAACCAACTAGAGTAAGTGGACCACATTTATTTCCAAGTTTAATTAAAGTTTGAGCTGGGTTAGAGTTTAATATATCACAGAAACCATTAATTGGTTTGTATACTATTTTCTTTTGTTCGACTTCATTTTCTTTTTCTTCGTTATCTCCGTCTTCGAACTCGACTTGTTCTTCGTTGTCTATTTCGGGTTTTTCTTTTAGTTCTTTTAGTTCTTCATTTGTTTTAGTATTTGGATCGTTATTTGCTTGCATAGTTTGCATTGTTTGTAATGCTTGTTTATTATTATGACATATTAGTTTAACAAATCCGGATGCTGCTGTGTTCGTGTTAATTCCATACTTTCCTAAGCAGCCTGAACCAAAAAAGTCAGATTTTTCTATTACTAATATATTACAGGTTGTAAATATTTTTTCTGCAAGTCTTCTTTGAAATAAATATGACAAGAATGAAAGCGTTGATGGTCCACCACCTACAAAGACAATATCGTATTTTTTGTTGTCTTGTATTTTATTCCGTTCGATTTTAAAGTTTGGATTAACTGTATTAGGAATGTTAGGAATATTATTTGCATTTGAAATGACTTCCATTTTGAATTTTAGAATTATAATTATTTAAATTTTACAATAAAATAAAATTGAAACTAAATTTATATTATTATCATAATTATCATTATTACATGATAACATAATTATAAGCAAAATTTAACATAAATCATATAATTAAACATATTACAATTAAATACATTTAATATAATTTCAAATAAATAACAATAAATTGATTTATCAACCAAATTAAAACTTTGGTTTTAAAACAAAACTTAATAAATAATTATTAACATCGTGGCCATTTTCCCAATAGTTTATATTGCAAACAAGTTTATTTTTATACTTTTCATGACTATCAATTAACTTATTAAGACCATAACCCTTTCTAAAATATAAATAATCAGTCTTCTTTAGTATTTTAGCTGGGCAATAATCATTAATTCCATCTCCGACATATAGTATTTTTGAAAACCAATTAGTATTTTCCTTATATTCTTTATTTTCCTTATTTGATTCATTGCCTTTATTACTTACATTGCCTGAATTGTCTGCATTACTTTCCTTCATCCCCTTCTCTTTTAATTTAAACTCATCAATTAATAACTCTAAATCATTCTTTTTACATTGAGTAATATTACAATTATCACAATTATGCTTATTTATATCCTTAAATTTAATAATATGATCTTCATCCTCAAAAGAATTTACTGCAAATACCTTATAAATTAAGTCACTTATGTTATAGAGGTCTGTTAACCATTTAATCATTAGTTGATTACCGCCTGATATAATAACACATATAAATTTATCCATATTATTTCTTATTGTATTAAATACTTCTTGATAACCTTCGATTAATTTTATCTGTTCAATTTCTTTCTTAATATCATTAATATTTAAGTTTTGTCTTTTTAATTCTTTTATACAATCTCTGTAAAGTTCAATCCAGCTAATATTATTTTTGATTTTTGAAAAGAGATCTTTAATTTGTTGTGGTGAGTAGTATTTTTTAAATAAGTTTGTAAAGGTAGTTTGATCGATTAATGTATCGTCAAAGTCGAAAATGATTAAGAATTTATTGTTAGTTAGAGATATATTCATGTCTTTGTGAATTTGTTATTTTTATGAATATTAAATAATTAAAAATACTAATAAGTTTTATTAAAGTAAATTAACTAATATAGCTTGAAAATAAAATTTAAACTATTATATGTTATTTTATTAAATGATATTTTTTAAAAGTTGAAGTTGATATTATTTAACTTAATTTAATTTAAAAACTCTTTTGTTTTTTCAGTTGACACAGTTCCATCACGATATACTTTATTTATTACTACTACTTTTATGTCCTTATCTTCTATTTTAATTATTTGCTCTGACCGTGTCATCTTTACAACATTCTCACTTGATTCTTCATCTTCAATTTTATTATCGTGTTTAAATTTATTACATATATCAATTATCTCTTTGTCTTTACTTCCAAATTTCTCTTCTAACAGATCGACAGCTTTCATAGCTTCAACTAAATCATTAACACTTTTTCGCATTTCTTTACTAAAACAATTTTTTCTTGTAATATTAAAGCCTCTGGCTAATTTACAAGAATCTTCTTTTTTAAATTCAGTATTATCTATAGTAATAAAATCTTCACTTGCTACTAAAAAAGTACTATAGTTAAATTCCTTGTTATCGTTTCTAGCTAATCCGATAACTTTTAACTTTTCATTCATTATACTATTTCTAGTTGATCTAGTTTTGTTACCGTCATCGACTAGTAAGTTAGCAACAATAAATTCAGGTAGTTCTGAATCTAAGTCTAAGGCATGGAATGCGCTTCCTTTTAAAAATCCAATTTTTTCTAATTTTTGGTTTAAGTCAGCTTCTTCGAGATGTTTAAGATTTGAAACATCAATTATATCAAGTAACATTTCTTTGCAAAAGTTATCTAAGTCCTTATTTGATGTTAGCATACATGTCTTAGGTAGATTTTTTTGTTGTTCTAAGAATAGAGCAGCCTCTTCAAAAGCTCTAGGACCCTCTGTAGTAATTATCGGGGTAATACCGGGATATTTAATTATATTTCCTTTAAAATAGTTAATATAACTCCTTAATGTTTTCGCATAATTTTTAGGAAAAAGTCTTGCTGAGTTTATTTGCTGAAGAACTTTGTCAGTAAAAGATGTTTGTTTTTTGTTCATTTTTAATTTTATTTTATTTAAAATTATATAAATTATATTAATAATTGTTACTTATGTTAATTATGTTAAATAAATTTTTTTAATAATAAATTATAACCATATAAATTATTTATTAATGCAAAATGTCAAAGTAAAACATATTCTTCATACACAACATGGACTTGATATATCAGACAAAGATTCAGATAATTCTGGAGTAACAAAGGAAATATTAAAAGATTTAGGCAAAAAGGTAGATAATATACATAAAATTCATTAAATCAAACTAACATTTACATAAACTAAACATTACTAATCTTATTAACTATTTAATTGAAATTATCGTTACTTTTCTTACTATTATCTTAGATCTTAACCGGAAATGTTGTCGACTTACTTAAACTAACTATTCCTGCTAAAATTACTTATCCTGATACTTTTCTTACCGCAATTGCTAAGTAATTTTTTTTATAACTAAATAAACATTTAACTTTTACCAATATTGACCTTTATTAGTGATTTGAGTTATTCTAATTTCATAATCGAAGCTGGAAAAACAACAGACCCAGTATTAAGAATGAAATATATATTAGCATTTTTAATTCCTGGATTACATTTAAACCCTGCCACATGGAAGTCTAAATCACCTATGAATTGTTTATTAGGAGAAACATTTCAAGCTACAAGTGAAAATGGATTAAAAATATATTTAGAACAAACTTCGATGGAGCCGGCAACATCTCATTTTTATGTTAAACCTCCTGATGATGCGTTTGAAATATTTGGTTATGCAATTAATTTAGCAAAAATGACAGGAGTAAATTCAATTAGAGGAGGACGTGAAGGCAAAAATATAATCAAATTTAAAGATGGAACTTTAATGACCTGGGTTTGTCCAGAAATGTAATAATATAATATTATACTATAACATAATATAACGTTTTAATACATTATAACAATACATTATACTTTTATGCATGCTAAAACTTATATTTAATTCTTTAATTATTTAATTCTTTTTTAGTGAAATCAGCGGCTTAGTTATGGGAGATAGAATATTATGTTTCACTGGCTCACTTTATGTAAAAGACTTTACAAATAAAATTGAAGGAGTTGCTACCTTTTGGAATAATGTAAGGATTATTACATATAATTCATATAATTTGTATAGGACTTTTCAAAGAATGAAAATGCTAAAAATTCTTTTAAAAGGTTAGTAAACAGTGATGAATCTAAAATACATAAAGATGACTTAATTATTAATATAACCAAATTTAATAAACAAACTAAAAAGAAAGAAGTCGTAAGTGAAGGACATGGATCGTGGTTAGGCGATTTATATATTGATGATAAGAAGTAAGTAATTAATATAACTTATATATTCAATATTACTAATAACACTAATAAATATTTAATTTTTATCTATTTCATTAACTTCATTACTATAGATATTGGGACATTAAAGATAAAGGTTGTCCATGGGTACCTGATAAAATTAATTCACTGATGTCAGATAGCTTAAATAAAGAAGAAATAATTGAATTAAGAAAAGACGGTCCTGATTATGTTAAAGTACATGAATTAAGACATAAGGCAGAAACTCAAGATAAACAAGATATAAAAACAAGAGATAGTAAAAGGAAATAAAATGCTTATAATTTATAGCTTTTTACTAATAAAAATTAATACAAGATATTAAAATACTTAATTTACTGAGTTATAAATGATAAAAATGTTATTAATTATTTATATGATATATTTGATTTAAATGAATTAAATTGTTTAAAAGTATAAATTCTATAAAGTTTTATTTATTAAATTAATATACTACTTTAGTTTAAATGATATTGTTGAAAATATGTTATAAGATGCCCGTCTAGCTCAGCTGGTAGAGCGCAAGGCTCTTAACCTTGTGGTCGCGGGTTCGATCCCCGCGGTGGGCTCTTTTGTAATTTTTGTTATAAATTGATTTTTTAATAATTTATTAATTTGAATTAAGTTAATAACTAATTCTGTTAAGATAAATAAATATAAATAATGTAAATAATCTAAATAATCAATTTATTTAGTTTTATTTAGTTTTATTTGGATAATATTAAAAACAATAAAATATTTCAATGGAAATAGTTTCAGTTAAAAACTTAAAAATTGAACAAGAAGGCAATAACAGAACAATTTTTACTTTTAATTTAAACAGAAATAATATTAAATTTGTATGTGATACTCAATTTGGCCCTAGCATATTTATTAATAACAATAAAGATAAAGTAGATTATAAAACGTAAATTCTACATTTTTATATTAACACAACTTTAATTACTATAGAATTAAAAGACCAAACTCAATAATATGCTTATTTCAAATATATGGTGTTGATGCTGTTTTGTCAGAACCATCTGACGATCAAATAACTTTATTTATTAATAATACTGATATTAGAAAATTAGATAAGAATTATGTAAGTAAAAAAACAGAAAAAGTAGAAAAAGTAGAAAAAGCAGAAGAAATTAAAAAAATTGAGAATAAAGTTAATAAAACTGTAATTAATGAAGTGTACAATAGTAGTGAAAACAATAAAGAAACCTCAAAACAAAATATTATAGCTCATTTAATTAATAATAATGATAAAACAATCAGCTATGTTAAAGAACAAATTAATACAGCAAATGTAATAATTCACTCTAACTTTATAATAGAATATCATGTATAATCTTAACAATAAAGAAGAACTCAAAATGGTTAAAGATATTATTGATATAATTTTTGAATTAAAACTTAGAATCAAGTAA
>Ga0100378_1006554_pt1 | contig 10498 bp, 15 predicted proteins | sample CryGeymeta201502_FD_81535 | JGI IMG/M metagenome (GOLD analysis project Ga0100378, IMG submission 81535) | Groundwater microbial communities from Crystal Geyser aquifers in Utah, USA - Crystal Geyser metaG 2015-02 | ecosystem: Environmental > Aquatic > Deep subsurface > Groundwater | place: USA...
TAATTAATTAAAATAATATATTTGGGGATTGGGGATTGGGGATTGGGGATTGGGGATTGGGGATTGCCCAATCCCCAATCCCCAATCCCCAATCCCCAAAGTATATAAAATAAATATATAACTAGTAATGACAATTATAAATATTTATGAATCAATAATAAACTAATAATTAAACAAATAAACATAATAAATAGATAAATAAACAAATAAACTAATAAATATATAATGAAATAAATTTAAATACTTAACAACAAATCAATTTAAATTAATTTAAAAATTTACTTCACAAATTAATGCGAATTACAAGTTCATTTATCAAAAAATATTAAACCTAAATACCTAAGATATCATTGTTATCATGGTTATCAATGTTATCAATGTTAGGTATTTAATCATATAACAATTGAAACATTCTCAAGCTAATTCTTTTAGTTCATTCAACATTAATTTAACTCTTTCTAAGCATATCTTTGCCTTTTCTTCGTCACCTTTATCTTTAAAATATTGAACCAGTTTTCTATCATGGGTGAGTTGTAAATTTAACTTTCCAGTATAAGCTTCAATTGTGATAACACCTTCTTCCATACTTTTTTCTAAACATTTCAACTGAACCCTTATTTTCATAAGACGGTCTCTCAATTCTTTTGGTGGTCGACCTTCGACCTTACTGTATTTATCCTCCATGATCGCCAGTCTATCCTTCAAAACTGTTAGTGAGACTAAATTTGCAACTAAATCAGGATCTTTTAACTCATCTGCTGAGAAGTCGCTTTCGTTATAAGCAATCTTTGCATTTGCATCTACATTTGTGTTTGCTGGGACTACTACTGACTGTTGTGTTTGCACCGGTTTTTTAGCTTCGTCAGGTTTTCCCTTTCCGGGTACTTTTTCTTGCGGTTTGACTGCTTGTACTACTTCTGCTGGTTTTCCAACTTTAAATGATGGATATAATTTCTTTACGTTTAATCTTTCTTTTATATCAACTTTATATTCTTTTTCTACGAGAGGTTCTCTCAATTTAAAATTAACCTATAAAGAATTAATAACGTTATTTACTTCAATTTTGTAACTCGTATTTGGGATTGTAAACATATTTATTACATCAGACTTAGTTCCAAGATCGGTTAATGGTATTTGTAACACACCTTCTGATTTGGCTGGGCAACACCAAGCCTTGGTCATGACTTCTAATATTAAAATATTTTTCACAAAGCTCTTTCGTCCTGCGTGATTTAACTTATTTAAGTCAAGTTCACTCTTGTAATTGAAAGAGCTTCCTCTTATGTTAGTAAATTCATCAAGCATTGGTTTATTATCATTAACTTTAACGTTAATGATATAATTTTACTTAATGTAACTTTTAAAGAAGCTGAGTCGTTTGTTATTGTAGTTTTCCCAATTGATATTATGAGAGTATTTTCTTTTACATCTTCGTTTATTTTTTCAACTTTTTCTTCGTCTTGCTTCATTTCAATTTGTGGAGGAGGTACCCATTCATCTTTCATTAGTTCTATAAATTTCTTTAGCATTATCTCATAACTATCAACTTTCTTTTTCATTTCTTCAAGTTTTTTAGCAACTTCTTTCTTAATTTTTTTTAATTTTTTTTCGTCTAACTGTTTAATACTATCTGTAAATTCAGTCATTTTATCTTTAGCAGCTTGTCTAAGACTTTGAAATTCTTTAATTATATCCATAAATTTTTGCTTTCGTTCTTCATTATCACAACCACAAATATAGGAAGGTTTTACTTTTTCTGGAAGTGATTTAACAGCTTTATTCATGTCTACCTTTATCTCACTAATAGCTTTTTTAATTAATTCTATTTTTTCTTCAGCATCTTTTTCTTGCTCATGGAATCCATTCTTTTATTTAATAAAAATAAGTTAAAATTTAGTAATGAATAGTATGAATATGGAGTTTAACTTACTTTTTTAAAGTATTTATTTGCCTCTTTATAGTCATCCAATCTTTCATGAATTAATTTTTCTAATTGAGATACTTGTGATTCTTGAATAACATTAGTTGGTTTTTTGACCAGTTTACCTTCTTTATTAATTGCAATTTCAACTGTTTCTTGATGTTTTTGTTCTTTTAATATTATTTCACTTGTTTTTATGCCTTCTTTTATTTCTTCTTTAAGTTTAACCTTTTCTTCCACCGTTTCAACTTTTTTAACTTCGGGCTCTACTTGTTCAGGGGCTTGTTCCTCAACCTCTTCAGTTAACTCAGCATTTATCATATCTATACGTTTTTGAATTCTTTTTCTTAAAAACTCAAAGTTAGTTACTTTAGTATCTTTCTTAGCAGCTTTTAACGTATCCTCTTCTTTTTTTAATGATTCTTTAATTGATGCTTTATATGCTTCCATGTCTAAGTTTTCATACTCTACATCTCTTTCAATTTTCTATACAATTGTTAAGGCACAAATAAATACCTTAATCATGGCATGAACTAATTTTTTCTTGGTTTCAAAGTATTTAACATCAGTTTGACGTAAATTCTTAAATTTAATTATATCATCTAATATCTTTTCTTCTTCTTGAAGTAAGGAAATAGCTTTCATATTATCCGCATTATGGTATGTTTCTTATTATGATTTATTATGATTATTTTAATATTAAAATATATAAGTTTATATATTCTTACTTTCTAATTCTTCATCCCATTCATCAGGATTATCTAATAAAAATTAGTATTGAATCAATTATTTTTATATTTACTTAATTCATCTTGGATAGCCTTTAAATTGGGATCTTCTTCCTCTTTATCGTCCTCCAAATCAGAAAGATTTACTTTATAAGTAAATGTATTAGTAAATTTTAATAATATTACAGTCGTCATTTGCATCTAATTTATCAATATCAATATCTTTTTTTTCTTTCTTATTTTTTTTATCCTCTTTGAATCCTGGTATTTCATCTTCTAATGCATCAAGTTCAGCATCGAGGTCTTTATTACCCTGTTGAAGTTTTTTAATAAAATCTTCTTGGTTATTAAAATCAAAATTTGGATTCATATTTATTATAATAACATTTTAATTAATGATGATATTATAAATAAAATAATTTAATTAATTCTAAGTAAAATGTAAAACTATAATTACTTTTATGGATATTTAAAGTAATAATAGCATATAATATATAATCCTTACAACAAAACAATATTCAATTATATAACAATATACAGCAATACTATATACAATTAACACACAAAATCAATTCATTTCATATTTAATCATTATTAAATTTTAACTTATTAATTATTACTTATTTAAACTATCTAAGATTATCTATATCATAATTTTCATCACTTGACTTCTTTTTAACTGTAACTGACTTCACATCTTCTTTATTTTCTCTTATCATCGGATTAGTTTTCCAATTATATTGATAATCCATCTCATAGTCTTTATATAATATTTGTATATAATAATTTTACCGTATCTTATCCAACAACTTTTAATTAAACTTCTTAAATAGTTGTAGTCTGGCTTCTCTTCAAAACCCATACTCATACATTTTTTAAGAAACATTAAAAATTCTTCTTGAATACCTTTACATAGTGCTACTGGACAGTTAGCGATTTTTGATTCTTTTATTTTTTCATACTTTTCCTTTTTAGTTTTTGCTTTCATTCCTTGCCAAGGTAGTGCACCTTTTAACAAATAAATCAGAACGTAGCATAAAGATTCTAAGTCGTCACGTCTTGATTGTTCTGTGTTAATATTTAATAAAATTTATATTATGTTTGTTGTAAAGAATAAAATAAGATGATTCATATATAATATTTATTAAGTATATATAATCTTAAAGAAGTAATTATTACCATAACCCAAATGTGTTGAAATACTCACATATCTCGCTGTACCAGTTAGACTCTTTCCTTCTTTAAACAGAATATGTAATTTTGTCTTTGGATCGATATACCTCCGACTTAAACCATAATCAACAATATAGACTATATCTCTATTTTTACCCAAACCTATTAAAAAGTTATCTGGCTTAATATCTCGATATATTATCTCTTTAGAGTGTATAAACTCTAAAGTGTCTAGCTTTTTATTAATAGTTTATTTAAACCATTTGTGAAGCTAGCATAAGAACATTTCTTAGTGATATAGATCCATTATTATATTCCTTGATTTCTTCTATTGTATGTCCGAGTAATTCGATTATTAAATATTTATTGTTGTAGATATCAGTAAAGTCAAAAAATTTAGGTATTCCAACTGTTAAGATAAATAATTAGTTATTGATAGTTTGTATATTAAAGTTATGAATTTTGTATTTTGTATTTTTAGTTTAGTGTATTACTTTGCCCTTGTAAATGTTTAAGTATTTTAGCTTCATTTTCTAATATTGAATTTTTAATTTTGAGAAATTCCTATATATTATGCATTAGTATTAGTATGTTCAGTTAAATTAAATGATTTTTTATTATGCTTTGTTATTACCACTTTAACAGCTACGTCTTCTTTTGTTGATAAATTTGTACCTAATTTATTTTATTAAATTTAAAGAAAAAGTATAAGTTAAAGTATAATAAGTTAATAAAGAAGAATATATAATTATTTCATTGAATCATTATTTAAATATTTTATAATTCCGATTACCTTTATAAATTACTCCAAATGATCCTTTTCCTAACTTATTGCTCATATTAAATTTGAATTTTGATCCTATACTAACTTCTTTATCGTTATTTTCAGAATCATTATCGTTGTCCTTTAAGTAGTCATTTCCGTAATCTTCAACTTTTTTGAGCATTTATTTTAATTAAACATTTTAATAAGTTTATTATTAGTAAATAAATTAATAATTATTTTATAAAATTGTATAGAAACGTTATGATAAAATAAATACAAAAACAATTACATAAAATTAATAAAATAAATTTAGAAAATTTATATTCATATTCAAATATAAATTATACTTAAAACAATAACACCACTTTAACATAAAATAAATTTTTATTTGATTATATATTTTCTGATAATTATTTATTATATCAAACTAACTATTTGGAACGAACTATGCCCTCCATAATTGATGATCCATTCCTACAACCATTAGATTTCTTTTAGTATTTAAAGTTCTTGTACTAATTGCATATCCAGCTCCGTTATTCTTTACCCATTGGGGTCTGGGACCAATTGTTCTACTCCAATATACATGATGATCAGTTCCAATAACAACCATTCTTCCGTTTGAAGTAACAGCAACATCAAGTGCGGCACCAGATGTATGGACCCATGCAGTACTATAGCTGTATTTCCAGAAGATACTTCTTCCTCTATTTTTAACTACCATTTGTCCTCTTCCTCCGACAGCAATTCTATCAGCCTGGCCGTCTACTCTGGCCCATCTTCTGCCATCTCCTCCTAAGTTTCTCCAAATTCCGAACCCCCATCGATGGTTATCACAGCCAATTACAGCGACAAAGCCGTTGGCACCAATATCAATATCTCGACAGCATCCTGGGATAGTGACCCATCTTCCTTTGAATTTATCTGAGTGGAATGGAATAAATTTCTCTATAATATTACCTCTACAGATCCAAACTGTATTATCATTTCCAAAAGCTGCTGCAAGAACTCCAGTTCTTCCACCTGGATATCTTTTCCATCTATTTGTCATTCTATCAACACCCCATAAAGTATTTCTACCGTCTATTGATACAAAATCATTATATGAATTTAAAGAAAGGTCCTTTACAAAACCTCTTCTATTTTTCCAATGCCATGCATTTCCATTTTGGACTGTTGCCTTCATAGCAGATCCTGCTGTTAGTTTCATTGTATTTTTTGTTTTTGATGTTGTTCTTCTACGATAACTATTAACAGTTTCGAGAGCTGTAAAAACTAGGATTAGCACAATAAAAAGTGATATTAGCTTCATTTTTATTATTTACTTTATTAAATAATAATAAATAATAAATTATAAATATTTTAAAAATGAATAGTAAGAATAATAAGAGTAATAAAAATAAGAATTAAATTACAGAAATATTAATATATTAATTAACTATATTAATTTCAATATGGATTATTATAGCTTTTTAATGTATTAAACCTTTCAGAATTTGAAAACAAATAAGCAAATCAAGCTAACCAAGTTGTAATTACGACTCGCAAGGCTAAATGAGACTTCTTCATATTAGATATAATAACCTCTTATAAATTAATATTTACAATATATTGAATAGTAGAATAAACTTTGCAATGCATTTTTAATGCATTTTAAAAAAGTTTTGTATAATGTAATATTATCTCAAACTGTTAATTAATAAAATTTAATATAAATTATTTATTACTTAAATAATATTTATGTCGTCATATTTATCATATAACTTATTATAATTCAAAGTTAGAGTTTGAAATATATATCAGCTTTAAATTTTAAATTAAATAATTATATTATAATGACAAATTTTAAAGCTTCTAATCAATATTTGAGCTCTTATAAATCGAGTAACTTGAATCCAGACAACTCACTGAACGAAAATATAATAAAAATATACACAAATATATTAGAGAAGATAATAAAGTATTCTAGTTCAATAAAAAGTAATATTATTTATTACTTATAACTTATATTTTTAGACGGTAGAAAAAGCAATGATTACTTTGACTCAGATTTAAGAAAAATTATATCTCTTAAAGATTATGTAGAAAGAATAATCAAATATTCAGAAATCCCAGTTGAAATTCTAATACTTTCACTAATGAGCATAGATAAAATACTTAAAAAAGATAAAGAATTCCTTACACAAACAAATATTCATAGGTAAATATATTATATTTATAAAATTCATCTTATTTACTTATTATAGGATTGTTTTAGTGTCAATTACACTAACTTCTAAGAATTACATTGATGATTTTATAGGAAATAAAATATTTGCAAAGTGTGGCGGTATAAGCGCGCTCGAGCTTACAAATGATGAAGTTCAATATTTAGCGCTTATAGATTATTCTTTCAATATAAATGATTTTGATTATTACTGCTATATAGAGAAGTTGGAAAAATACTATAATAAAATTCGCCAAAATAATAATAAAGAGAATAGTGAGAATAGAAATATAGAAAATATTAAAAAAAGCAATGAAATTCAAATTGCTAAGCAGTAAATAGTGGTTAATATGAAAATATGAATGTAGATAGCTAATATTATATGGTTAAGTAAGATTATAAGTTGGAATTTGTCTATTAATAAATAATTATTATAAACTAATTAAATATATTAAACTAATAAACAAGAACTAGTCTTCGTGTTCCATTTATAATATTACTATGATTTATTTATATTATTATAGAAATTATAATAATTAACTTGCAATAATTATAATTATATATTAATTTATTATAATTTAATCAATTATTCATATTAATTAAATAACTTCTTTATTCAAATTACACTTTCAATCTTTTATCGTAAAAAGAATCTGACTTTTCAAAACCTTGATGTACTAAAGGAACTTTCAGTCCATCATATTCATTTTTATTTTCCTCATCAGTATGATTTGTTGCACTAGCATTGTTAGCATTAGTATTATTGTTTATATTATTATTCATTAAAGTATATTCAGGCCTTTCTTCTATATGAGTCTCCCGATGAGTACATTTATAAATAATCACAAATAAAATTAAGACTCCTGCTAGTATCGATAAATAAAAGTACACATCATTATTCGGGGCAGATTCATCTTCAAGTAAAACTGCTTCTTCTATTATATTCTTGTTATACAAATTAATATCTTGTACAAAACCTATTCTTCTACTAGACATATCAAACGAAATAAACATATTTCTCAATAGACTATCACCTATTATCCAAACATTAGTAAAAAATTGAATATCTAACACTAATTGAAATCTACATTGATATTCTAAGAATGGGTAGTAGTCTATTATATTTTCGAAATTTATTTCAAATTCGGATTGTCCATCAAGAACTAAGTTTAATTTCGGGTACATGCTGGGAGAGTAGCATTTGCAAATTAATTGGAGATTTGGTGTGAATCGGCAGTCAGACTTTGTTGCGTCTATTACGTGTTTTTTTATTATATTAAAGTCGTTTAGGGGAACTATAATATATGAAGTTCCAGTATCGAATACAAGCTGTGAATTTAAATTTACTTTTTCTCCTGTACTAAAACTCATTTGATTCATAGTACACTGCCAATAATGTGAATTTTTTTTAACATTACAGAATTTAATGCTATTGTTTATTTTGGGTATATTAGGAACATCGCCAATAAACAATCTCGAAGTATCAACTGAATCCGTAAGATAAAACGAAAATACTGGAGTTGAAATCACCCCTTGTTTATATAAAGACAAAATAAAACTATTCTGGGGATCATTTTCAATATCTATTCCAACTCCGAGAACTCCATCAGCTATTGTAGTTTCGAGGCTTGACTCATTTTTTACCAATAAAAAGTTAAAATTGTTAACTCCATAGTCATCGACAATATAAATATTATCATTGGCAAAGATTCCATCGACAAATCCTTGTACATACTATATTTGTGTTAAATTATGTTAAAATTATTTTATATAACTTACTGTAATGTTTTTAGGTTTGTTAACAGTAGAAAATGATGTTGAGATAGAGTAATCAAATTTATTAGAAAAATCCCTACAAGTTCTACAATCATTTGAAGGAAGCCATAATATATTTGATCCTGAATCGAATATGACGGATACTTTCTGTTTAATCGAGCCAACAAATAAAAAACCATAATATTGAACATTTTGAAAATTATTCAGAGATAGTATAGCTGTTTTATTCGTAATAAAATAGTTGTCAGGTAGTTTTAATAATGAATTTAAATGTTTTTGAGATGATAATACTTTATCAATATCTAAGTGATATTTGCCTAAAAAGCTAACATCATGCATCTTTTTCTTATAAACCTTTTTATTAAGTTCAATAGAGAAATACTTGCAAGCGAAGTTTGAAATAATGCTTATTAGTACAAATAGTTTAATAAGCATTTATAATTTATATTGTTTAAATAATATAATTAAATATATTTTACGAAATAATAACGAAATTATATAGTCATAAATAATTAATTTTCTATAAATGCAAATAAATAATTTTCTTTTGTTAAGTTTTCTTCTACTATTTTTACTACATTCAAACTATTCATTACTAATTAAATCTCCGCCGAAATTCCTTAATCAAGTAAAAGTCGACGATAATCCTAAACAAGATGTTAATTTATTTGTTGACTTAGGAACTTCAAATCGTTTTAATAATAAATTTACTCAATTATTATACCCTAAAGAAAAGTTGCTCAATAATAACCAAATACAATTAAATTTGGATAGTTATCAAAAAGACGAAGAGCTAAAAAAGGTTTTAGGTACAGAGTTTATAGAGAAAAGAAGTGATAAAGATGAATTAGCAATATTAGCAGCAGAAATAGCATCACAAAAAACTACGAATGATAATAGTATAGGGAAAGGGAGAGAAGGCAATTTAAATGGAAAGTCTAATGATACTAGTGAAACTAATGGAAAAGTATCAGGATTATTGGCAAAGAGTAAGGGTGAGGAATCTGGTAAAGCTATTGAAAAAGCTTATAGTCATTTATTAAAATCCAATTCGATAGAATCAAAGGATTCAAAGGTAAACTCATTTAATAACACTAAAAAAATGGAAAAATCATTAGAGAAAGAAGAGTTACTTGAATTATCAGCAAATGAAAAATTAGTTGAAAATATGGAAAATTTAGCACAATCAATACTTAAAAGCTCTACTGAAGATTTAAATTTAACACAGACGAAAACCGTAACAACAAAAGTGGATGGAAATAGTATACCAGCCGAAGCATTAGAGTAACGATTAATATTTTAGCTTAAAATAATAATCTCTATTGACTAGTAGAGTTATATACTAATAGTTAAATTTTGAATAGTTAAAAATTAATATGGAAATAAATATAAAAATAATTATGATCATATTTTAATAGAAATAACTTATATATAGTCGTTTTATTTAATTGTGCTAATATTGTTTTATCATTTTGAGTTATTATTTAAATTACTATATAAATTTAGTTTATATATAGTTTTTTATATTTAATTAGTATTAGTTACTTAATTGCCAAATAAATAATTACAAATAATAAAATAAATGGACAAGAAAAGTAACAGTAAAAAGAATACTTTTAATTTACCATTTAACCTAAATTCTAATTATTTAAATACAACAAACGAAATGAACACAACAACGAATAATATTATTAATAACAATACGAATATTAAAGTTATGAAAGTTTCAGATTTATTTAAAAATATGTATTCAACAGACGCAGGAAAAGCAATTAATTCTCTCAAAGAAAATTATCTTAATAATGATATAACAAAATCAATTATGAAAATAAAATCTGAATTTTCAGCTAATGGACTTCCTATAACAAAATTAAAGCCAGTTCAGGCCAAGACAAAATCAATATCGACTAAGCATAATTATTATGTAA
>Ga0100378_1006557_pt1 | contig 10495 bp, 16 predicted proteins | sample CryGeymeta201502_FD_81535 | JGI IMG/M metagenome (GOLD analysis project Ga0100378, IMG submission 81535) | Groundwater microbial communities from Crystal Geyser aquifers in Utah, USA - Crystal Geyser metaG 2015-02 | ecosystem: Environmental > Aquatic > Deep subsurface > Groundwater | place: USA...
CGATTAAGTTATGTGATTTTGGAACATGTAATAGATTTCTACCAAATGAAAAATATCAAGAGAGAATAGGCTCTCCTTTTTATATCGCACCAGAAGTTCTAAAAAAGGAATATAATGAAAAATGTGATGTTTGGTCATGTGGTATAGTTATGTATTTTTTACTAACAGGAGAAATGCCATTCGAAGGAAAAAACGATATAGAAGTAAGAAAAAACATCGTAAAAGGACATATCGATTTTGATAATGAAAACTTGGAAGATATTTCAAAAGAAGCTAAATCATTACTTATAAAACTCCTTACTTATGATTATAAAAATCGAATATCAGCCGAAGAAGCCTTAAAAGTACAATGGTTCCACCAAACGGATGAATACAGACAAAGTTTATTTGAAAATAGCTTCTCAAAAACAATGATTAAAAGAGTAAAGAAATTTAATGCAAAGGAAAAACTTCAACAGGCAACTTTAGCGTTTATTACTCATTATTTAGATTCAAATGAGGAGATTGAGAAATTAAAAAGGATCTTTCATCAAATTAACCAAAAAAATGATGGAAAGATTTCCCATAATGAATTAAAGGAAGGATTATTAAGGATAAAGGGTCAGTTAATAACGGAAAATGAAATATTTAATATTTTTCAAAAAATCGATCAAGACAATAATGGATATATAGACTACGAAGAATTTTTGAGAGCAAGTGTTGATTATTCATTATTATTGACTGAAACAAATCTAAAAATAGCTTTCAATAATTTTGATAAAAATAAAGACGGGAAACTTGGCCGTGATGAAGTTAGATTTATATTTCAATCCGATAATAATAACTACTTTGATGAACTAATAAAGAAGATTGATTATGACAAGGACGGAGAAATAAACTTTAAAGAGTATTCAGGTTTAATGAATGCCTTAGTGCAGGAATTAAAATCAAATAAGAGTTCTGTTAAGTCGAATTTTGTTTTTAATTTAGCAAATAAAGCAAAATGAAGGCTAAAATACTTGACATAGTTATTATGTTTATTTGATATTTGATATTTGATATTTGATATTTGATGGTTATTAATTGTAGTATAGTTAAAATATAATATTATAGTTATTTATAAAACAAAATTAACAGTTAACAGTTTATTTACTTAATATTCATTTTTCAATATTAAGTAATATAATTTAATATAAATAAATTTACTATTATTTATAAATAACTTTTACCTTTAATAATTTAAATATAAAAATGAAAAATGAATACTTCGATATAGAAGGCACACTAGAAATTCATTCGAACAAATTATCATTTTCTAACCAACCTAAACTTATTGACTCTAAATATAGCCTACTTCAAAACTCTTCAAAACTTGCTAAAATATTCTCTTTCCTAAACATAGTTGAATGTAAATTAAATTCTTATATGAGGTTAGTTTACTCGACCTCACTTTATGAAATAGTTTTATTTTGTATCTCGATTTTTTTATATGTTTCATTACCTCCTACTCCTATAAGTTTGTTTTACTTTTTAATTGTGGTATTTCATTTAGTTAAAGGATTAATTGGATTAGTTTTGTTAAATTCGTTACCTAAGACATATCAAATATGTGAGCATTATACATGGGAGATGTCACATACGAAGTTAAGTGATGATAAAAAAGACTTAGTCGAGAGTATCAAAAATTCTGGAAAAGAAGTAATGGTTAGCGGATTACTTAATAGTAAATGCTGGATTACTTCTTACTTTGTATTAAATATTATAGGAATTGTCCTCGACTTTATAATATTCTGGCTATTTTTCTATTCGAATAGTAGCACACAAATATACTTGTTAGAAAGTTCAATATTTTTAATGATTATTGTTTTATTCTTTGGAGGCTTAATATACTTTTTCTGGTTTATTACGATTAAATTTAGCTTTTCAACTGAGGTTTCTGATATGATAAAACAAACTTTAACTGGCTCTTCGAAGTTATTAGAAGAATATATTAGACAATTGTAACAAATGTAATTATATAAAATAATGAGATTTTAAATTTTTATAACAGGATATTATATTTATATATTATATTTATATTAAATAATTAGATATTTTTGTTATATTAATTATTAATTATACTACTATAGTGGAGATAGATATTAAATAACCACAATTACCATAATTACATTATATAATTTTAACAATAATAAAATAATTTATATAGTATTAATAGAATTTCTTCAAGTTATCAATATTAGCAATAATTTAAATTTGTGTTAATTAATTATAATTGCATTATTTAATAAAAGTAGTTTTTTACTCTTAACTAAATAAATACATTTATCGTAATCGTATTCATAATTGTTATCATATTCAAATCTTAATATTGGTATAAAGTAAGTCTCTCACACTATTAGTTTTAATAGTATCTACAAACTTAATTTTTGTTTGTTTTAATACGTTAAATTTCTTTCTTTTCTTTATCTTTATCAATACTTCCTAACTTTTTTTCACATTTTTTGATGTCTACTGGATTGTACTTGAACTTATTAAAAAAGGTTTCAATGTCTATATAAAGTTAAGACAATTTATTATTGGTCAAAATGACTATTTAATATATTTAATATGCTTCATATGATTCATTTGCTTACTTTGAAAATATGGATCGGTTACATTAGTCATACTGCCATTTATATCCTTATTCGATTTTTTCACATAGCTTTTTATTGAACCTTTTTCAGTCGGATTTTCTACTGTTTCGGAAGCTTTAACTACTTTAAACTCTGAAATAAGTAATAATAAATAAAAAATTTTTATTGTAAAGTTCTTACCTATTTGATTCGTAAATTTAATATTATTCGTATCAAGATTGTTGAAAATAGGAGTTTTATGGCTGCTACTGTTACTATTGTTGCTATTGTTATTATTATCATTCATATTCTTATTGACGTTGCTCTTATTTTTACTATTTGGGTTTAAGTAATTTTGAATTATCTTTTCGTTATTTTTTTCAATATTCTTCAGACTTAACGCTTCATAAATATTAGACTTTCTCTGTTTTATTTCTTCTATCTTCTGATTTTTTTTACTTTTATGTTCAATATTTGTGAGATGATCCAAGTCATTAGCATTAATATTAATATGATTTTCTGATTCATCACCTTCTACATCATTTTCTAAACCCTTTTCAAAATAAATGTCTTTTTCTTCGAAGTCTTCATAAGACATAGGATCTATTTCTGCAAAAACCACTTTCTTTGCAATTTCCTTATCATAAATACTAAATAGAGTAATAGATGAATTATTTAAATCAATAAATAAATTTAATATAGGTAATATAATATACGGTCCTAGAAATCCCAAGTCAATTTCGTTATTGTTTTCATCTGTTAGAAGGTTTTTAAATTCTGGAGTGTCAAGTTCGTTAAAGTGGCACAGTTGTTCTCGTAGTGGGCAGTATATGGTTTGGAAATGAAAAGTGAGTATTGATTTTTTAAACTGTTCTTCGAAGTCTTTAGGAATATCAAATTTAGTTTTTATTCTCATTTCTTTAATAAACTATGTAAAGTAATATATTATGTAGTAGTTTAATTATATTTTATTAGATTGTCTTACAGTTTTATAGTCCTTATATTCATTTACTATTTTATATGCTTTTGTTGTTCCGACTGATTTAATAGATTCAGTATAATCACAACCTGATAAAATACAAAATTGTAAAAACATATCATTAGTAAATTTAGTAAAGTCAGCATCGATGCATTTTAGAATATCATCTAGATTTAACTCAAATCCAAATCCATTATTATCAAGCTTGAACAAAATTTTCTTACATCCAAACGCAATCAAATCAGAATCTTCTGTAACAACAAGAGTAACATAATTTATTTTATATAAGTAAGCTAATTGGGCATCTGCTTCATATGGAGCAACAAAGTATTTTATATTTAGTTGTTTTAAAGCCTATTAAGTGTAAATATAATGTTTTAATGTTTTAATCTTGTATTATATTATATTACTTTAATGAATTTGTAAGCCATTTTAGGGGTAACATCGAACGATTCTATAAATTTCTTTTTTGCTTTTTCTATTTCATTTTGTTGTTTAAATTCGTTACACTTTTTTATTGCTTCCTCTCGGGATCTGTTAAAATTATAAATAAGTTAGTAAATTTGTGTAAAATTGTTAATTTAGTTTGTAGTTTATAATATATGTCATAAGATATATATCAAAATAAATTACTTTTTCCTTTTTTCTTCAATTGGTTTTTTAATTGGAACATGATCTCCATCGAAAATAACTATTGGAGTAATATTGTAAGAAATTAATAACTGTATTTTTTTAATGCAGTAATTAACATATCTTGAATTTTTTTTATAAATGTAAATTATTTACTTATCCGTTTCAATTTCATTAAATAATTCATCAATACATGAATAAATTGATCGATGTAACCAACAATACCCATCAATCGCTATTGTCTGACCAGAATAATGCGAAATATGCTTCTGTGTTTGAATCGAAGTAAGTAATCTTAACAAACCATTTATACCCATTTTTTCTTTTAATTATGTAATTATTCAAATTTAAATTAAATTAAAAAATATGGTCATTATTTAAAAGATAAAATTAGACTAATTTAAATAGTACTTAGTAAAAGTAAAAACTTAATAAATCAATGAAATTATTAATACACTATTAATAAATTATGCTTATATTATAAGTATTATGTGTATTTAATAGTAAACAATAACTTAAAACTCCTCTTCATCAGGCGGATAGTCTCCTATAGTAATTTTATCTGGTCTTTCAAATGTACCACATTTATTCCCGCATTCGAAATAAGTTTTATTCATTATACTATAGTAAATAAATATATTATATATAATATATAATGTAATAATGTATTTAATGTAAGTTACTTACTTTCCGTTGCAGTTTCCCATTGGTTCGTCTAGCTTGATACCGATAAAGTATCCTGCTCCTAATTCAGGTATGAGTCCGTTGAAGGCGATTTCGCCTTTTCGGAAGCCATCTGAGAGTAAACATCGAGAACCCAACTTTATTTGTTTTGCTTCACTTTCATAAGTTTTTACTTGTTTAGTATTAAATATAGCTTCTAAATGTGGATTAAAATTAGTTTTTTCAGAATTATTTGTATTAACATCATAAGTATTTATTGTAGCGCTATCTTTTGTATTAAGCATAATTATTTTATCTCCATTTTCATTATTCATTAAATATGAATAAATTTAAAAAAATAATCATATTAATAATCATAAAATATATTGTAAATTTTTAACCATAAAATAATTAAAGTTATAATATTAAAAATGAACTTAACATCAAAATAATGACTATTTGACTCGCAAAATGCTATACTACTATTATTTTATTTGAGAGTCAGAGTATACTACTACTCTTTCTACTTCGGTTATTAAAACCTAATTTTTAGTAAGCCTGTCCAAGGAAGTTACAAACTATTTCAAAAAATAAAACAAAATTTATATATAAAACTACATAATATATTCTTAAGTATATTTTATTATTTATTATCAATATTATATAATCTTGTTATTAATTAAGATTAAATAATATTCTTCTTATATATTTTAATAAACAAATAACAATTATGAAGTAATATTATTATTTATTATAGTATTTATTGAATTATTCTAAAAAATGATAACAAGTTGATATCTTCTAATGGTTAGGATGCTAAGTGTAACGAACTTAGTGATCCGGGTTCAATTCCCGGTATCGACATATTTTAATTCCATTATTGTTTTATTATTGTTTTATTCTAACTAACTATATAGTATTTACTATTTTATACAATTTTATTAAATTATTTATTCATATGTTATTTTGTTATTATTTATTATAACAAATTTATGATTAATTTTAAAATATAACTATAATAATGAACAAACTCACAATTAAACCTGGAAATGGATTAAACTCTCCAAACAAAGGAGAATATGTTAAAATAAATCTTAAAATATCTGATAAGAAAGGTAAATCAATTTTTGATTCTACAGTCACAGATGGAGTAACTATAAGATACTTAGAAGGTAATTTTATAATAAACTCTACAATATTAAATTTAAAAATTAAAGATAATCATTTTATAAGTGAACTCGAAGATCTTATAGGCAAAATGACCTTATTTGAAAGATGTACTATAGAGTTAACATTGGATATGGCTAAACAATCTGAGTTTTTAACTGATAGTTTTCGAAATAATAATATACTTATCTTTGACGTAGAGATAGTTCATATTTCGAATTTCCCATATAAAGTGTAATTATTATTGTATTTTTTGTATTATTATAATAATTGAATATTGAAAATTGAAAGTAAAGTTTTGTATGAAATTATTAAGTTGAATGTGTAAATATGTGTATAAAATTATATTAATCATAACACTAATTAATTGATTATTAATTTCATTTGTTTTGTTGTAATTATTTCATATTGCAATTTCAAATTTGTTCTAGATTATTCTAGACTATTTATTGTTAGTTTAAATTAAAATTAAATTCCTTTATTTATAAATTTCTAATTGTTTATTATATCCTAAAATTTAAAAGTTAAGTATAAATACCAAATTAATTAAATTACTTATTAAATTTAAAATGGTTGACGAAGGATATGTTGATATAGACTTTAATGACGAACATGACACCGACAAAAAAAACGGCGACGGAGACAAAATCAAACATGGGTAGATATTTAATAACAACCTAATTACTTCTTTTTCTAATAATATGATGGGCTTCTCTTGGCTTTCCTAACAATATAGCTTAACTATTAACAATCCAAGGAAGCCGCCGCCTTGAATAATAAATTTCAAAATAATAAAGCCTTAATATACTTATTAAATTTAAAATCTAGGGGATACGTTGGGATCCACACCACAGCTTTCAAAGACTTTCTCTTAAGAGATGAACTTAAAAAAGCACTTTCAACGTGCGGATTTGAACACCCTTCCGAAGGTATTAAATTCTCTTAACTCTTTTAGTTCAACAACAGTGTCTGCCAAATTCCCTTCTCGGGCTGGATATTTTATGTCAAGCAAAATCTGGAATGGGAAAAACGGCTGTGTTCGTTCTTACGGTGTTAAACTCTCTCGGTGAAAACCCAGGAGAAGGAAGTTGTCTTGTCTTAGCTCACACAAGAGAACTCGCTTACCAAATCGCTAAGGAGTTTGACAGATTTTCATGTAACTTAAACTATAAGACCATGGTTATCTACGGTGGAGAGCCAATTGAAGATCAAATCGATAAATTAAGAGCTGATAAGCCCCCCATTATTGTCGGCACTCCCGGAAGAGTTTTAGCACTTACCAGAAAAGGCATTTTAGATTGGAAGAACAATCGAATCTTTATTCTGGACGAGTGTGACAAGATGTTAAAAGAATTAGGTAAACTTAATTTTTAACAATTTTAATAATTTTATAGATATGAGAGCTGACGTTCAAACTATTTTCAAGGCAACACCAGTAAAGAAACAAGTGATGATGTACTCAGCAACTTTACCGAAGGATATTCGTGAAGTTTGCAGGAAATTCATGAAAAAGGTATTAGAAATTGCTTAGTGATTTTCACAGCCATTCGAAATTTTCGTAGACGATGAGAATAAATTGACTCTAAATGGACTTCAACAATACTATGTGTCATTGAAAGAAAATGAAAAGAATAGAAAGTTGAACGACATCTTAGATATGCTTCAATTCAATCAAGTGATAATCTTTGTCAAGAATATTGTAAGGTGTATTGAATTAAATAAATTACTTAATGAATGCAATTTTCCATCAATTGCAATTCATGGGAATTTAGAACAAGAAGAAAGGTAAATATAAAATTTTACTTATAAATACTTATTTAATTTTCTAGAATCAACAGATACAAAATCTTCAAGGACTTCAAAAGAAGAATCATGGTTGCAACCGACATCTTCGGAAGAGGTATTGATATCGAAAGAGTAAATATTGTTATCAATTACGATATGTCTGATAACTCTGATACCTATCTTCATAGGGTAAGTTACTTTAATTTACTATTTATTAATTTAATAGGTCGGAAGAGCAGGAAGATTTGGAACAAAAGGACTTACAATTACCTTTGTTACTGATGAAGAAGATAAAAAGGTATTGAAAGAGATTCAGGATAGATTTTATGTAAAAGTTAAAGAATTTCCTGAAACCATCGATTCATCTACATATAGTAAGATTTATGTTTTAACCTTAGTGAATTAAATATGAATTTAAGTTTAATAAATGAATAAGACTAATAAGACTAATTAATAATTTGTATTTTCATATATATTTATATATAATCTTTAGAAAATTATAACTATAATTATTTTTACATATATATTAATTATTATTTATTTTGATAATTATTGTTTATATAGTCTTAATTCTTAATAAATTATGTTTAAACATATTTTTCATATATTCTTTCATATATTAGTCTCATTCGTCTTATTTCCTGTATCTTTTAACTTTTTATGATTTTCTCTCTATTTACAGTTATAATAAATATAAGCAAGTATATATAATAATTAATATTGATAATCATTTAATATAATTATTTACGATTGATTTCATTGCCTCCTCAGAAGGTTCATATCCATACATAACTCTAGATAATTTAATACCTTGATGAGTAGTTTTATGGCTCTCCATTAACTCAATTTGTTCTAATAATATATTATAATGTTAATGTTATAATGTTATTGATATTTGTTAACATTCATTAGGTTATTATTTACTTTTAACATAGTCCATTTGAGTTTTAATTTCGTCTTCACCCATTTCATCATATTTATTGAAGATTTCATTTATTTTGAGTTTGTCTTCTTCTGAAGCAACTTTCATTAATTTGTTGACCCGGGCTTTATTCCCTTTGTTTTCAATAATTCCTTCCGCATCAGGGGAAGTTGCTAACTGATCAGTATTATATAATTCTTTATATAGTTTAAGTTGCTCATTTGCTCTTCGAACATCATATATTTTCCTACATAAGAATTTTAAATATTATAAAATGAATATTATTAAGATTGTTATTTAAATTGTTACTCTTTTGCTATTGCTCTTGTGAATTCATCAAAATTTTTATTGAACCTCCATATAACAAATCCTGCTAAAATTAATAAATAATACAAAACATGAGACCGAACAAAATGTATTTGCTTTCGTAAACTTTTCTTACAAAATTCATTTTTGTAATAAATAATATTAAATAATATAAAGAAATTATATATTATTTAATGAAATTATATACAATTATTTGAAATTAATAAGTATTAAAATGAAATCATCATTTCAATTAAGAAAATATTTTTCAATATTTATTAAAACACAAACAACACCTAATCCTTGTTTTATTAAATTTTTGCCAGGAAAGGACATTATGGGAGAAGGAAATACATTAGATATAAGCAATCAAAAAGAAGCTCTTAAATCTCCTTTAGCAATAAAATTATTCGATGTAATATAAAATAAACACATTAAACGATATTAAATGATATTAAAACAATATTAAAACAATATTAAATAATATTCATACTAAAACACATAGATTAAAGGAATAAACAGAGTTATGTATAATAAAGATTCCATTTCTGTAGGAAAAAGAGACGAAGATGACTGGAATATTCTCAAACCTATTGTAATTGATATAATTAGTGATTATTTTACTAAAAATACTGAGTTATTTGATAGTGATTATAAACATGGAGAACATGAGGTACTAATTCAATATATTCTTTTATATATTATATACAATATTTATTACATTTTCTAATATTATATATTAGGATACTGAAATAAAAGATTCAGATTCAGAAGCAGTACAATTAATAAAAGAAATAATTGCGACAAGAATAAGACCTACTGTTCAAGAAGATGGGGGTGATATTAAATTTGTTAGTTTTGATGAGTCTTCCGGGTTTGTTTTTGTAGAAATGCAAGGCTCTTGCTCTGGCTGCCCATCTTCATCTGTTACATTAAAAAATGGAATAGAGAAGATGTTAATGCATTATGTAGCAGAGGTAATAAATCATATAACTACTATACCTACAATATATAAAATAATTATAATTAGCAATGCAACTATTAAACTAATCTTAATTTTAAAAAGGTTAAAGGAGTAGAGCAAGTAGATCCAGAACAAACTCCAAATCTTCATTAAATAGTATAATGCAAAATATGTATTAAGATATTAGAATCATATAAATATATTAAAGAATTAAAGAATAATAGGTTAAATGATAATTATTTATTTACATTTCTTATTAAATTAATTAGTTTGTTTATATTAGTTAATTAGTTTTGTTATTCAATTCTTATGGGGATTGGGGATTGGGGATTGGGGATTGGGCAATCCCCAATCCCCAATCCCCAATCCCCATTACTTAGTAATAAAATTAATAAATCTATTAAGAAAAACTACAATAATTATAATAACCAAATTAATAATATAAGCAAAATATAGTAATATATAATGTTTTAATTTAATTATTTATA
>Ga0100378_1006564_pt1 | contig 10488 bp, 10 predicted proteins | sample CryGeymeta201502_FD_81535 | JGI IMG/M metagenome (GOLD analysis project Ga0100378, IMG submission 81535) | Groundwater microbial communities from Crystal Geyser aquifers in Utah, USA - Crystal Geyser metaG 2015-02 | ecosystem: Environmental > Aquatic > Deep subsurface > Groundwater | place: USA...
AGTGATGGGAGGAATCACGTTGTCAATGAGGTATTGTCTGATAGGTCTGGACTTCTCGTTAAGGATCTTGGTCTCGTTTTCTGTCAGTTTTTCGAGGTCAAAGCCTTACTCCTCAAGTTATTCCTCTTCCTAGTCGCCGCTGTTGTGTTTTTCCTCACCGATAGCTGATTTTTAACCCAGTTGCTCTTGCTATTATTGAGGAGCTTCGTCTTTTTTCTACTCCTCTACAGGGCGAGTCTTGAATCCTAGAGGGCCATTCTGCATAGGAAAAAGTATACTCTTTCTACAAAGGAGATGAGCTCTTGAGGGTCAGAATAATCGAAGGGCACGGTTTTGATGTCTACTTTTTAGCTGAAAAAATCAATCCATTTCTTGCCTTCATTCTGCTGTTTGTATATGTTTAGCCTCTTGGTGGTTTGCTCTTCAGTCCAGTGAGTACCTTATATCTGCTCAGGTGTCAACTTTTTGACTCGTTCTTTCAGCTCCTCATCTGTTGGGTCAAGACTAAAGACTGAATTAGGCAAGATAGTTTGTTCTACTTAGCAATTTTAGTTGAGGAAGACAGCCTACAGCTGAGCGTGAGTCTTAAGCACACCGTCAAGAATGTACCCTTTGTTCAGGCAATCGGCCATGTTTATTCTCCTCTTGGCTATTTTTGCGACGTCTTTGTCCTACAGTCTGGGGACCACTTTTTCCGGATCGAACTACTCAACTCCTTTGCCTTTTTTCTTCTTCTTAAGGTCCTCGTGGGCCTTTCGCTATTCCTAAACTTTGGCTGCTTTAAGCTCTTCCAGCAAGGCTTTGATTTAATTTGCAAAAGGACTGTCTTCAGCTTTGATCTCAGCAAGGAGACTCTTGATAGTCAGCAGAGGCAAACCGTAGTTTTTAGCCAATCTGTTTTAATCAATATATACACGCTAGCGATTTGACTCTTTCCAGAAACTGGAGGTCCATTAATGAATATTTTATTGGGCTTGAGGCCTCGAGATGTATTGAATTAGCCCACAACTGCCCCCATGTTGGCCACTAGACCAGCTCGATACTTCCAAGTGCTTATTTTAGGCAGTGAGTTAGGATCAACCATGATGTCAGCTGCTATCACATTGAAATCCTCATCCAGAAAGGCGTCCTAAATAGTTGCTTACTCCACCTGACCATTGCCTAATGTGTTGGCTATCACTGTGGCCAACTCCTTCTGAGTGATGTTGCTGTGATCCACAGCAAAGTGTAATCCTGAACTATTGGAAGCTTCTCCTAGCGTCAAGTCGTAGGCGAACTGAGACAGGTCGTCAACATGAATCATGGGGATATAGTTGTCTCCCTTGCCGAAGACCTTTAGAGGATTTTTTTGCTACAAGGCTTGCTTGAATATGCCGAATAGACTCTCTTAGCCCATGCCATAGACAACACCACAATTAAGCACGCAACTGGTCACCTCAGGATTAAAGTTATGTAGGCCCAAGGCTAAATTTTCCAGCTATTTTGCATGAGATTCAATGGCCTTTCGCTTGGGGTAGTCCTCTTTGCTGAGGTGGTTGCTAGGCTGACGGGATTTCCAATCAAAAATGGATGAAAATACAATCACTTTGATCTTGTGATCAGAAGATAGGCATTTGAGGACTAGCATAAGATAAAAAATACATTTGAGGAGGTGTTCGAGTTGAGGGGAGTTGCTTTTGTTCAGAGGAAACAGAATGATGTCGCTGCTAGCGATGACAGAGTCCAGTACTCTTTGCTGTTGAACCTAACTCATTCATAGCTTACATCGACTGTGATATCAAGTTCAAGTCCAGAGCAGCTCAGATTAGGAGCAAGGGTGCCTGCGATGACATTGGGATTGACCTCGATGACATGATCGTTGCGGAAGTATTAGACCAGGCGATGTCCAACAAGGGTGTTTGCATTATAGATTAGGATTTTATGCTGATAAGGCTGGCTGATAGGCGGATAGTACTCTTGTTCTTCAGTCATGTGATTATCAATATCGTAAGTTATAATATTAGCAATCAGAAGCAAAAGTCTAATTCTGGCTGTTTCTGGAGTATAACAATCCTCTTAATCTTTTTATTCTATTTTCAGTATCCCTTGCCATATTCTTTCACAATTAACTAAATTGGAGATATTATGAACCCAAACCCAGCTCGCTTTGACTATTCCTTCAAGTTCATTCTAGTCGGAGACACGGGAGTAGGAAAAACCTCCATCATTGGCAGGTTCGTTTAAAACAGATTCGATCCCAATCATTAGTATACAGTCGGCGTCGAGTTCGCATGCAAAGATGTACTGGTCAGTAATAAACTAATCAGACTCCAAATCTGGGACACTGCAGGCCAGGAGGAATTCAAAGCTATCACCAGATCTTACTACAGGTCATCAGCTGCAGCTCTGGTGGTGTTCGACTTGACGAGGAAGGACACCTTCCGGAATGTAGCGAGGTGGGTGGAGGATGTCAAGAACAACAGCAACAAAGATGTCATTATGGTCCTAGTGGGAAACAAATGCGATTTGCAGCAAGAGAGAATGGTGTCTAGAGAGGAAGCCCTGAAGTTGGCAAGAGACTATGAAATGCTCTATATCGAGACTTCAGCCAGAAGCCAAGAAAACATCGAAAGGGCCTTTGTTTGGCCGGCAACTACCATCCTGGACAAGGTAGAAGGCGGGTTCATCAGCTTGAACCAAGAAAACCAGGCGATCAAGATAAACGACGTGAGAAGCCAGCAGAGTCAGAAGGACAACTGCCAGTGCTGATTGTCTCTACTGTATATCCATATATTCTATTCAGTAATCACCATATTGACATTGAAATGCGTGCTTATCATTATTTCTGTCAGAGGCCGAGTTTGATCTTTCCAACGAAATGATGCTCCTCCTTGGCGTACTTCCTTCTGATGGCTGTCAACTTGTATTTGTTATCCAACTTCAGCATCAAGCAAAGATCTTTGTGGCAGGCGTGAAGATCCTTCTAAACTAGGCCTTCCATATGCTAACAAGTAGAGGACTCACAGGTGCTGTAGATGGCTTTTGAAAGCTTGACTGCAGCTGAGGCGAGAGTACAGGGAGTGTAACGGTTTATGCCTTGCATCAGAGCCAGCTCAAGAACGAACCTCACCAAAGATGCATTTTTAGCGGGCAGTTGTCCCTCTTGATCATTGTACCCTTCGAAGATGGAAAGAGGAGTAACTTTTGTCAACTGAAAGTCAATAGCCTTCAGGATTTATCCCTCGACGTACTTTATTTGTTGGGTGCTATAGGTAAATGCTGTAACCTATGCGAATTTGCTGAGCTTGGGAGGATAAATTTCCTCATATTTACTGGCCATCCATAGGCAAGCAATGCCCACCAGTTGATAGTGCTCCTTGCTGATGGATTTTAGGCGCTGGTAGTGCTAAAGGTATAGAATGGCCAGATGAAGGGTCTCCGGTTTAAGATTAAAGGCTGAATGGACATCGACTAGCCAATCCACCAAAATTTGTCTCATTTTATTAGTGATTTAGCTGGAAACTTGCTCCCCCTGGCTGCTTTTGGTGGCCTTGAGGTAGTCCATGATGTCACGGTGATACTGGTCAATGGCCTCATCTTGTCCTTTCACAATTTAGATTTGTATTTTTCTAAATCCATTGGCAGGCACCTTGATGTTTTGCTCTGCTTTGATGAGGTTGGTGATGTCTCTGCCAAATTTTCTGGGCATACCCTGCAACATTCTTACTAACTGCTAATTTATATATCTGTCCATATGATCATATCTGATATCATCAGGCATACCCCTGAGCAACTTAGGAGCCCACCTAAACTTATGCCTCATCTTATGGCTCAGCTTAGCGTTCCTGTTTGTTGGCCTCTGCTCGACTGAAGATTGTCTTTATGTTGTCAAGACACTCCCTGATCTGTTACTTGTTCTGCTCGGCCTCAACTGCCTGGACTAACTGCTCCTGTGCCATCAGTAACTCGTTATTTTCCGACAGCTAACGACTCAGGACCTCAATTTATTAGTTGAGAGACTCAATTTCTTTATTAAGTTGGGCACGCTGGAAATCGAATTATCCTTGAAGATTTTATACCTCTTCTCGGAGAGCGGAGTTTTCGCTTGATAAAACACGCTTTTCGCGGTCGAATTCATTTAGCAATTTCTTGCGTTCGATTGCAAGATCGATGTGTTTGGCTTCAAGTAATTGCTCGAGGTCTCTGATTTTTTTGCGATCTTCAGATGTTCCTCCTCCAACTCTGCTGTTGGCCAGATTGCTGCCCTTAGCACCAATGGACACTCTCAGCTAGCCGTTAGCTCTGTCCCTCTCCATCTTTAGGGTTTAGTAGTCTTATCTCAACCTGTTTAGCTCTTTTTCCTTGATGTCAGCAGTTTATACAAAGAGCTGGGCTTCAGCGAGATCTTACTCAAGACCAGTCACTCTCTCTTTCAGCCTATCGTTCTATTCCTCAAGGAACTATTTTTCGCTCTTGAGGATTTATATGTTCTGAGTATTGTACATCTCCTGATTTTTGAGCTCCTGAACCTTATCTGCTAGCTTGATGGCCTCGCTCTTCTTCTTGTTGAGCTCCTCCTTCAGCTCTGCAACTGACTCCTTCAAGGAGTTGACTTGACTTTCTTGCTGACTGATCTGGAAGTCTTTCAGTTCGATGGTGGAGTTGAGGCTGATGATCTTTTCCTTCAGCTGCTTTGATTCCAGTGATGACTTTTCTCCCAGGGCTTTTGTTTTTTAGCCTTTATCCTTGAGAGATTATTCCAGCTAGGATATGGTGTGCTTTGCTGTTTACAGTTCTGCCTTGAGTTTTTCCCCATCAACCTGAGAATCAGTCAATGCTGAGTGCGTTTCTGCAAGTTTAGTTTGGACCTCTTCGAACTTGATTTTTTCGTTGGCATAGGCTTCTTTGCTGCTGGTCAGTTGCTGATTCAATTCCTTCACTTCCTTCTCAAGAGTTTTGATTATCTTTTCTTGTTCTTTCTTCTCTTCAGAAAGCTGAACCCACTTCTCATGAAGTTCAACTGTCTTGAGCTAGGCTTTTTCTCTGTCGTAGTTGAGCTCATTGATTCTGTTCTCTTGCTTTTTTACTAGCTCTTATTTGTCCTTCAGGTTCTTTTCTTCATTTAGCAATTTTTTCTCAAGCTCTGTAAGATTCAGTTTGTACCTTTCTATTACTGAGTCATTTTGTTCAGAAATTTAAGTGATTTTACTTTAGTTGTTAGCTCTCCATTTGATTTCATTGGACTTCAGGCCAAGAATCTTCTCTTCAGCTTGTTTGATCTCGTTTCTGAGGGATTATATTTACTGTTGGTTTATTTTGATTTACTCCTTCTGCTCTTCTCCCACCTCCTACACTCTTTTGATTTCGTTTGCCAATTTTTCAATTTCACCTGAAAGGGTCAGCTTATTTTACTCGAGTTCTTATATTTTTTTGTTGAGCTGCTCATGCTCAAACTCGGCTTGATTTACAGCATTCTTCAGCTTTTATCTTTCAGCCTTTATAACCTTCTCATGTTCCTGCTCTTTTTCAACTGAGGCCTGTTGGACTTTGGATAATTCGGACTCAAGAACGACTTGTTCCTCAGTCAATTAAAGTATTCTTTGCTGGTATTTGGTCAGAATGGCATTTCTTTTCTTGACGGCCTCCACCTGCATAGCTGAGAGGGTTTAGTCTGGGAAAGTGAGGAGGTTTTGCTTAGCTAAAGAGGCTGTATCTTCATCTTTTGATATTTATTAGATCAGTTGTTCGACGGCCTTTGTGGTGTCTTTTCTGTACTCTTCCCATTCTTTTCTCAGCTTGACGCCTTGACCTTTCTCTTCTTCAAGAGTTTTCTTCAAGGCCTCCAACTCTTTCGTAAGGTTTTCGTTGAGTTGATGAGATAATTTAAGCTATTATCTGTTTTCCTACAACTTGATCTATCTGCTGCTAAGATCCTGCTTTGAGCTCTGAAGGGCTTCCTTGAGGTAGGCTATTTAATTGCCTCTAATGGATGATTCTTGAGTGCTGGAGGCTAGCTCCTCCTTGACGGTCATGAGTTCCAGTTGTATCGTTGTAAGTTCTTCACTCTTTTGTGAGAGTTGTTTATCCTTGTCTCTGAGCATTTTTTCATCGCTGCTTCTTCTTTCCTCTGTATTGGTTTCCACTTGCCTCAACTTTTCTTGAAGAATAAACATCTCTCCATCTTGATTTTGTGTCTTCTTTGTCAATTCGTAGATCTGTTCTATCTTTTTCTTTATCTGTTCGTTCAAAGACCTCTCTTTTTGCTCCCACTCAATGATCTCCTTCTTCAACAGCTAAATCTGAGCGTTTAATTCTCTATTGTCTTCTTCTGATCTTTTGGCTTTCTCGCTGCTCACCAGAATCGATTCGTTCAGGTTGAGAATTTCATTGTTGGAGGTCTTGAGCCTAAGGTTAAGTTCGTTGATTTGTTGCTGAGATTTTTCAAGTTGCCACTTGAGCTATTATATTTCATGGTCTGAGTATTACTTGCTTTTGGAAATATATGCCAACTGCTCTTCGTAATACTGCCTCATATCTTATGCCTCACTCTTTTCGGTGTCTATTTTTGTCTTTAGGTCGTTTATTTTCTGAGCAGAGTTGATATTTTGAGCTGATAATTTTTCATTTTATTTGCTCAGCCTTTCCTCCTCTTTTGTGAGCTGATCGACCTACTTTCGGAGAGAGTTGTTCTTGGCATTAAGCTGGTCTCTTTCTTTTGTTCTTTATGTCAAGGTTGACTCTAGCTATCTGACTTTATTTTCTGATAAGCTGAGCTCGTTACTCAACCTTTCAACTTTCTCGGTGAGTTTGGAGATCTAGTTAGCTTGTTAGTTGGATTTTTTCCTGAGACTATTTCTTTCCTCCTCGACTATTTTGTAGGCTGTTATCTCTTGCTCATAAATTTTCCTCTGATCGAGCTCTTTCTTCAGCTGTAACTTATTTAACTCCAGGTCTGACTCAAGGGCAGTCATTTTTTCTTATCTCTCTGTCTCTCTCTTGGATAGAGATTTAATCTGTAGAGTCTGATCATTTATCTGTAGCTCTCGTTCGCTTTGTTCTTCTTTGAATTTTTATATTTGCTGAGTCAATGTGTCAATTTTTTTGGCCAATTTGTTCTTCTCTTCGACGTAATTTCTTTCTTTTTCCTTGGCGTTATTTTGATTTTTCTTCTCTGCTTCTTCTAACTTAGCAAGCAGGCCGTTATAGTCAAAGGTCACCTTCTGCCTTTAGCTCTAGCTTTGAGTGTACTTCTCATTCATCTTCTTCAGTTGCTCTTGATAAGAGTTTTCCTTGAACTCAACTCTCTTGATCTGATTGTTGAGCTGAGCATTGGTGTCTTGAATTTTCTATTCCAGTCTTTTGATTTAACTCTGAAGCTCTTTGATAGTTCTATCGCGATCTGCAATATTGATTTATCCTTCATTTTTCAGGGACTCGCTCTGCATGTATTTGCTTTTGGTTCTGTCCACCTCTTACTTCGATTATTTCAGTTGGAGGGTTAGCTATCTTTCTCTTCTCTCCTGCAGTCTTACTTTTTATCTTGTTCTCTCCAACTCATTGCTTATTTGCTAATTTTCTTCTTTTACTCTGATGAGCTGATCCCACCTCTCGTCAGCTTGCAGGCTCTTAATCTATCCTTTGAGCCTAGCTATTTATTTCACGTAATGAGCCTTTTCTGAGGGCTCCATGTATCGTGAGTTGTACCTTTGAAATCCTGTCTCCTGCTCTATCTGGCTCTCACCATATCCTTCATACTATTCAGGTTGTCTGAAAGAAGGGTAATTCATCTGCTGACTGTTCTGGGTCTTAAAGCGTTGCTGGTGACGAGGAGAAGGTTACCTCAGATTTGAGCCCATCATTATTCTAGAGTTGTTTGATCTATCGCGTGGGGATTTGTATTGACTGAGTAAATAATTCAGTACCTATGAAGACCTGATTGAGAGGCTGCAGAATATTTCAAATCGATTTTGGAGCCCTTATAATCTCGAGTCACAGCATGAGATTGATAGCCGGGCTAGTTGGTGGGGATTTTTCTCTGGACTGCGAAAGATTGCACGAAACTTATCTGAGCCGATCTATCTGGGCATTTTTCAAGAGGCAAGGTGTACTAAACCTGTTCATTAGCATCTTTGTTGCAAGGGTGGAAGGTCACGTTTCCAGCTGGAATGACACCGTTGGCTGAAGCCATCTGCACGAATATGCGAACCTTTATCACAGCATCATTTACCTTTTTTTCATCATACTGGCCGCTATGAGTATCGTAGAGCACCTCAGTTTCAGCCTCAAGGGACTAGTTGATGAAGCACTATCCTTTTCTCAGCTCATAGGCTTGACGTGTATCGGCTTGGCCCTGATCTAGAGTAAGGAAGGTTTTACCTGTTTTGAGCTGGAAGGTAAGTTTACAGGGAAAGCGAACAAGCAGTTTGGTGGCTTTGAGTTGGACGGTCACCTTGATGATGTGCTTTTATGTCATAATCGGAATATCAAATAAAATATAACTATATCATAACAACAAGTGTTGTGTTCAGTATATAGCTATGATGAGGTATTGATCAATCAGTAGTTTAGCTGGCATATAAGAGCAGTGCCCTTGAGAGTCCAGTATTCTGGTTTTTCAACCTTTGAGTTTAGATGGATTCCCAATATGAAGTTTGTTGATTGGCCCGTTGTCGACAGCACTCCTGACCTCTTGCTTGTCTTGTACGTAGGACAGTTGTATTGGTTTTCTCCAATTTCATGGTTCTCTATAGGCAATAAATGGATCGAGGGGGTAGGTTCGTTCAACTTTCCAATTTCCTCGTCAGCCAGTGTATCTCTTCCAGTGTCGTATCTGGCCCCCTAGAAGAACAGTCCATATATGTAGCCTCCTTCCTTGGGCTGAAGCAACTTGTCTTTATCGACTTATGTAAGCTTGAACTTGAAGGATAAAGTATCAATGGGAATTTTGTTCTTGCGAGCATGGGTTTGCAAGAAGGCTGTTAGGAGGCCTTGAGGGAAGAAGAAGCAGCTGATCCAGTAAGCATTTGGTGTATCGCTGTACCACTTGTCAAGGAAGGCCATTCTAGCTTTGAAATCTACATGGAAAGAAGCCAAGGGTTTCATGGTTTCATAGCATTTCTTAACCCAGATCTGAGGCAATGCATTACGCTGAAGGGCCACAGCCATCTCATCCAACTCAGTATTCATTGGGATCACACCCTTGATGGCCTTCTCCAGCATGATCAGACTGTTCTAAATGACCCTCAGGAAAGTGTTGAACTTGTCAATCTCCTGCAGGAGGAAGTTGGTCATGGATGGCAGCACTTTTTCATTATCACCCAGCAAATGTTCAGGTAAGGGATGGTTTCTGATGGGTGGAGGAAGTTGTTGCAAGTTGGCGATGATTTCTAGTAAATCACTGCTGGCTGACTCATTTCCTGTATCTTTGGGTTGAAGCATTTGAATGCACATCAGAGCATTTGTTGACTCCTGAATGATAAAAGCTAAGTTAGCATTGTTGTGCAGTCCAAAAACTTCAGGGGTGTCAATGCCAGGCAAGACACGATCGATTGTCAGCATGAAGTCTTCAATTGAGTGGCAGTTGAGACAGTAGTAGGTCTAGCTGTCAGAGTAGTAGTATTTTTATCCGATGTTTGTGGAGAGCAATTCAGGGTTTAGGCATTTTTTGAGAGTGCTCATAAGGCATATACGGTCAAGATCATCAGTCACCCTTCCGCCGTAGTTGATGTTTCCAACCATGTACCAGATTGCATCCCAGTTGATGTCTTCTCTTCCATCGTTCAAGAAATTTTTCAAGGTGCTCAGGGACATCTCAAGATCACTGTCGTTGAAATCATACCTGACATTGAATCCCAAGGGTCCATACTTTCGCCTTTCTTGAATCAAGGCGTGAAAAAAGGTCAGACTATATAAGCTCTGAAGCCATTCTTTCTTGCGGTTGGGGCAAGCCAACAAAATGTCCTAACTTAGCTCCTTAAAAGATCGGGAAATGTTGGGCTTGAGGCCACGAGGAGGCTCTAAAGTAATTTTATCTGCGTTTTGGAGAATATTCGAAGGGAAATAGCTGACTGGCATGCTACTCAGCAGTAATCTGAAGTTCTTGTTGGGAATGGTGTCTTCTGAGAAATTGCTGATTATTTTTTATAATTCTCCAAGCCAGCTCTTAGACAAGTGACAGTTGTTGAGCAGGACCCAGGTGCCGTCATTTTGGGAACGCTCAATGAGGGATTGTGCTTTTTTACCTTGACCTTGACCAAGAGAGATTGTTTCAAGAGCTATTCCTTTTGAGTTGCAGTAGTTGAGGATGTGGTTGGTAGGGTCGACTCCTGTCGATAGGACGAACAGGACTGGCACTCTATATTCTGAAACTGAAAGAACCTACGCAATGGAGACCACGTGTGACTCATCATAATATTTACCAAGTTACTTCTGCACATAGGATGACAGAGGGAATACTAAATTTTCAGGACTGAGGGCTCTGGACAACAACAGCAGGTGGAAGTTGTTAAT
>Ga0100378_1006565_pt1 | contig 10487 bp, 19 predicted proteins | sample CryGeymeta201502_FD_81535 | JGI IMG/M metagenome (GOLD analysis project Ga0100378, IMG submission 81535) | Groundwater microbial communities from Crystal Geyser aquifers in Utah, USA - Crystal Geyser metaG 2015-02 | ecosystem: Environmental > Aquatic > Deep subsurface > Groundwater | place: USA...
CGAGGAAATCCTGACTGTTGGACATGACACAATCAACCAGTATCTGACAGACTACGGTATCAGTTCACCCCAGTTCATTCTGACAGTATTCGAAAGCATCACCTACCAACTCAACAAAAGATCAATCAAGTATGACCAGCTGGCTGTTGTTATAAGCTAGGCCTTCAAAAAGAGTAAATTCTAGTCAAAAAAAATATACGATGAGGTCATCAAAAGTGTGTCAAAATTATCAAAACCACTCTTTGAGCAACTGGAGTTGAGCTAGCTTACCATCGATCAATTTATTGATTTTTACCATGTTTTCCACATGTTCAAGAGCAACCCTCAACTAACCAACCTGGAAACTTTTTCAACTCTCAACTAAAACATCATGGAGTACGTAAAGGAGGTCAAGTAGAACATGAGGAAAAGCAAGGACGAAGAAAAGGTCAAAGCCATCAGACTATTCGATATTTTTTTCATCAAGGAACGCTTTGATGAGTTGGTCACCAAGGAACTGCCCGTTACCAATTGGATCTATGTCTTCATTGAGGCCAATTTCAAGAATGATGCCATTTTGGAAATCCTCATAGAATTCTATTTCTAGATCCTCAAAAAGACCGACATTCACTTCTAGGAAAAAAGTATGATCAACACCTCGGAAAGCATCTGTAAGACCTTGTCCAAATTGACTGCCGTGAAATCACTAAATTTCCTCAACAAATACTTCAAATCATAGATCCTGGATACAGAAAAATATTTGAGAATTCTGACTGACTGCCTTTTGACCCCCATCATCAACAACTGGCTACCCTCAAACAACAAAACTGTTGAGCTGATCGACAGTGGCAAAAATTTCTAGTGGCACCATGAATTCAAATACCAACTGTACATCAACGAACTGATTGTTGAGAGGATCGTCAAGATTGTGAACATCCATATGAGTGATGACGTTATGGGGAAAAATCAACTCCTTCGACTCATCAAGAAGGAAATATAGAACTACATCAGAGATTAGGAAGACAGAAATACAGTCAAGGCCATCGTTGAAGTCTAGGAGATCGAACTGTCGGAGGCTAAAGTGTGGAGGTATTTTACCTAGCAGCGAGGACTCCTCCGAACTCTTAAGAAAATTCTAAAGAAGGAGGACAGAAAATCTGAGGAGCTGATGGAAAGCCTAAAGAACATCAGCATAAAACTGGAAAAGAAGAATGTTTCTAACGAGGTTATATCAAGGATAAAGAAGATGAAGGTCAACGAATGGAACGTCTTTGTCGAACTCACCGATCACTACGACATTCCTCAGTTCATTGATACCTACTATGAGGAAGGAAAAAGGTTCACGAACTATGCCAACAATATCAAAAAATTTGTGAGAGAAGTCGGATAAAAATTCAACAGCCCAGATGCTAAAAATACCATCACTATAATTGAGGATTATGTTGAGAGGTTCGAAAAAGAGTCAATAAAACTGAACGATCTCGGTTCCGAACTTCCCATGCTCAAATAATTCAAACCTGAGATTCTAAAATGTTACAGAATATAATCTTTTTATAACGACCAAGACCTGAAAAACAAGACGATCAAATAAATCATATCGGTGAGTCATGAGTTGCTGTCAAAACTAAAAAAATATCTAGACCACATCGTTTCAGATTACTAAAATAAGATACTCAAAAGCTCCTCTTTGTTCTACTTCAAGCCTCAAAAATAGTTTGAAAATTAATTCATTCAAATTCTCAACTCCAACTTCGATTAAATTACCGACACGATGGATGAGCTCATCGAGATATACAAGTTTTTGGTGACGACTAAGTAGTGGGAATAATTGCTTCGAGCCCTGACCTTGATTCAAGATAGGAAGTTTGGCATAAAAGACCCTCTGCTTCTGGAGTTCTACCAAATATGCATTTCTCTAAACAAGAAGGAGGACTTTAACATTTATGGCATTTTGTAGAAAAAGTAGAAAATGCAGGAAAAACTGGAAGAGTACAAGTTGAAAGTGGACAGCCCTGAATCAAAGGAAATCCTTCAAATATTCATGCTGATGAACAACCATGATTAAATCGATAAACTTCTTAAGCAGATCCAACCTCATCTGATCGGCCTCAAGGAAAAAATTAACGACATCGGTGGGTAGGTCACCTACGACTAACTTGAGAACTGCTAAACTTTTATCGAGTTCATGAATGCAGTCTGGTCCAGGTAGTACGATCAACTAACTGACATGATCGGAGCCATCATCAAATTTGACAGCAACAAGAAGCAAAAAAATAAATCATTCAAACTGTTGCCCTCTATTGACTCAGTTGCCAAGAACATCAAAAATCTGAAAGAAGAGGTGGCCAACTTCCTCGACAGCAGCCGACAAACAACAAAAATTATGGAAGAAATGGTCACAAAGACCAAGTTTACTTTTCGACTAAACCAGAACTGCCCTGATAAAATTGAGTCAATAATCGAGATATTCCCTGACAACGTTCCCAAGGTCATCTCAGAACGAGAAGTCATGGACTCCAAAGAAAAGGCCATCATGCTGCTAGCAAGTGCCAACGCTGAGAGAGACAAAGAAAAGGTAAAAAATATTCCAGGCTTTCTCGACGTAATAAAATCACTCTAAACCATGAAAGAAAAACAACAGCATATGGTGGACTGGGGCTACCGACATTTCAATCCCTAGCCTTTGGAAATTGAGGTACGCGAAGCCAATGTCAACAAAGTAAATGAAAAAGCTCAGGAGTAGGAGCAGACATTATAGCTGTGGAAAACTCAAGTAAACAAAATTTACAGTAACAACTACAAAGCTGCCCACTTGCAAGGAAAAAACATCCACAACTTTTATAAATTTATCCAGGGGGAGAATGAGGAGTAAATCCCTTCGAATTTCTTGATCATCAACGACAGAGACGAGGTCCATCAAGATATAAAAAAGACCTTGAAACTGAAGAAAGGCCGATCTCCTTAGTAATGCCTGTAAAACCTTGGAAAATACTTCACAGAGCTCAAGAAAAAAGAAGAAATCAATCAAACAGAGGCAGAAGATAAAGATAGGGAATTTGTTCATTTCAAGATACTACCCAAGGATATTGATCTAATCCGAGGTATCCAGTAGCTGGGAAAGGAACGAGTCGATAAAATCAAGTTTGAACTGTTGCTCTACTGCACCAAATAAACCTCAAACACATAGATCAAGTCATTCATTGAAAGAGCACTATATGATGCCAATAACTAGTACGTCATCATGGGCTATCAGAACCTCGACAGGAAAAAACAAGAGTACATTGTCGACCAGATCAAAAAAAAGCAAAAAACTCCTGAACAGTTTAAACTCAAGTTGTGCCTCGTTGGTGACTCATAAATCGAGCTGCTTTACAAATTTGCCAAAAATTCATTGACTAAACCTGACGAAAAGAATGAAAAAACCCTTTAGTAAGTCAAACAGGCCTACACACAAACCTGGAGAAAAGCTACATAAAGACTGCTAATTGTCAGTTCAGAACAAGCAGGATACGGCAAAAGCTCAAAAATTATAGAACATGCTCGCAAACACGGATGCGTCTACCAACACTATATATCCTTGTCAGGAAATATGTTTGTACCTTCAGAAAACAGAGATGAGCCATTGGAGTGTGAGAAGTTTTTGTGGGACCAGTTCAGCCTGATGGCTGAGAGACTCAAAAGAGCTGAAAAGGAGTGCAAACAGGCCGGCAAACCTTTGGACACTTGCATAATTATTGAAATTTACAACATAGAACCTGCAGTTGTGGACAGTGTCAACAAATTCATTGAACTACTCATTGTATTCAAAAGATATGGCTACAAGAGCTCCTATTTTGCCAAATTGCCCTAATATGTCAGGATCTATGTCTAACTTCAAAACATCAGTCCTCCTGTCAACCAAAGGCAGATATCTAATGGCTACCCTTCCCAGATCAACACCTTGACTGTCTTCAAGGAGTTGCTGTAGTTCTGCAATAGAGATAAAGTCCTCATGCATATCAAGACCTTCGGGGTCGAAGATGTGAATACTACTCTGAATGGTGAAGAAAACATTAAATTACACTTTGTCCTGAATTACCTCAGGAGACTGAAAGATAAATCGATTAACACGACATACATTGAACCTATGAACAAATAAATAAAGCTGATCCCTGAAAAGGAAGCGAGAGACCTCATCAAGGAATACTTTTTTGATAAATTTGATGAAAATGATAAACCTTCAGGATACCTGTGGACCTATTTCAAAGAATTGTTGGCAGCAGCTGTGAATAAATTTAGTTCCTCCTTCTTCTTATCTTCAGTCTTCTTGAGTACGATAGATGAAAACCTCAAAGCAGTCAGCCCGAAAGTTTATAAATAATTGCAACTCAAGGAAACATTCCGATACAATTTTTTGGAGGTTCTCGTCGAAAACTGCTTATTATTTTCCCAGAGGTCAGTAAAGCCAGGAAACTAAAATTCTGCAGGAAGTGCCCTGCAAGCTACACTGAAATATATGCCATTCCTGATCATTCCCAATGCAAACGATGACTCTTTTTCTTTTATCTACAGTTCATCGGATAAAGTTCCCTTTATCATCAAGGCCATGATCGTCCTTCAGGAGCCTTCAGTCAATCAGCAAATCATCAACACAAAAGTCTAAGTCCTCTTTGAAACCTTGAACATCGCTAAGCTCTAAAAGGAAAATCCTGCCGCCTGGAAAGAAAAAGCTTCAAGAATACTCAAAAATATTTCAGGAAACGAGGGATACACCATCGATCAGGAGCCAGGATACGTCGTCAATATCGATAATTTCTTTAAAATTTGCCTGATCTCCCTAAGGATGAGGCTGAAAATACCCATTGTCATCATGGGCGAGGCGGGTATTGGAAAAACTGCTCTGTTGAGACATGTAGTGAGACATCTTTATAGCCATGAGTTCAAGGTGTTCAATATAAATGCAGGTCTCCCTCTAGAAACTCCAAAAAATGATGAGAAAGGCCAGTCAGCCAAAGGAACTGGAAGCTTGAAGGATATGATTGAAAACATCAGGGAAACTTATGAAAATATGGACAAGAACAAAGGACCAAATGGCCAAGCCAAAAAACTTTGGGTATTTTTTGATTAATTCAACACCCTGAAAGAACTGGGCTTCTTCAAATAAATTATTGTCGATCATCGATTTTTGGGTCAACCTCAGCAGCACTTCAAAGACATTGTTCTCATGGCAGCCTGCAACCCTCACAAAAAGCTAAAAATCAACAGTCCTGACTAGACATACGTCCTGAAGAAAGAAGGTGAATAGAAGCTTGCCTTTGACGTTTTGCCTGCCCCACACTCCCTCATCGAAAGCATGTGGAACTATGGCTCACTCAATGACTATGAATACGAAAAATACGTCAGAAACATGCTGAACTGTATTGACTACAAGAAAGCTGAGCTAACTGAGCTCATACTGGCTATTCATGCAGCAATCAAATAATGGCTTCATGACAGCGCTGTCAGTTTGAGAGATATCGAAAGGTTGAGGCAGATGCATGGTTGGTTCAAATAAAATTTAGCCAAATTGAAAACAACCGAACTGCCTAAGATTCTCGGAGCATACAATAACAGATAACTTCGGGCCGTCCTTATGGCTATCTATTTTACTTATTTGTTGAGATTTTTATATGGGCGAAGAGAGTAGTTGGAGCTGCTCATTGAAGAGAAGATGGGTCTCTAGAAAGGATACGTCAAAGCTGCCAAAGAAGCTGAACAAAATGACTTCTGCTCCAGGCTGAATCTTGTCTGGGACACCCCTCTTGCCATTAACGATGCCCTTAAAGAAAACCTTTACAGTTGCTTCGTAGCTGTCAACACTCGGCTCCCCCTCTTGATTATCGGTAAGCCAGGAAGCTCAAAAACTCTTTCCCTTCGCCTGCTCATGAAAAACCTTGGGAGGACCGATGACGAGTATATCAAGAGATTCAAGTCAATCAGAGCTTTCAACATTCCTGGTTCAGAAAACACTGTTTCTGGCGACATCAAGAAGGTTTTCGACAATGCACACAGATCAATGATTCCCAAAGGATCTACTGTTCCCTTGAAACTTCACGAGCTTAAAGATACTCTTGTTGTTGTCTTCGACTAGATCGGTTTGGCATAAAAATCTCCTGACAACCCTTTGAAAGTGTTGCATCCATATCTGGAAGTTGACAGAGAGGCCTCATCTGACTCAAGAACTCTCGGATTTATTGGCATTTCCAATTCTGAGCTTGACGTATCCAAGATGTCAAGGTTGCTTATCCTCAGAAGACCAGATCCGACAAAGGAAGACTTGAAATATACTGCCCTCAACATTGCTCAAGGCTATCAAGATCATCAACTCGACGAAACTGTCAGATTTTTGGCAGATAAACTCACTACAACCTACACCCGCTTCTTAGGTATTTGGCAGGCAAAAAAGAATAATTATCCACTCTTTTATGGGCTTCGTGACTTCTACGGACTGATCAAGAATTTCATGAGCAAACTTGCTGAAAGAAAAGATGAAAGAGGCGCTGCTGATGACGACTATGAGACTTAGTGTGCCATTGACTCTATTTTTGAAAATTTTAACGGTTGGTAAGGCTCATATCATGAAATGCTGACCATTTTATATGATCTTTTGAAAATTAACTAGCAAGTGCCTCACGAATCAATGCACCAAGTCATCAATAATCTGAAGGCGATTCTGAGCCAAGAATCAAACAGATACCCTCTGGTGATAGCTGAGGATGAGTAAAGCATGTCTTTCATCAAGTGGACAATGGAGCAACATTTCAAGGAAAAAGCCATCTACATGGAAGGCAGCCCTTTTGCAGAAGATAAATAGTACTCCCTCAAAATAATTGGAGAGATATGCAGATATATGGGCAACTAATTTGTTCTGATTCTTAGCAATTTGAAGGAAGGCGTTAAGACTGGACTCTATGACTTCTTCAATAAGAGCTTTACTTTAAGCGACAGCACAGGAAAAAAATATCTAAAAATTCAGATCGGGAGCAACTAAGGCATGCAGTCATTTGAATACAATCCCAACTTCAACTGCATGTACCTTCTTCTCAGTAAAGATTTAGGATAAGTCGAGCCTCCTTTCCTGAGTCGATTCCAAAAGTACAGATTCAGTCTGAAGAGCTACCGCTATGAGAAGGAGATTCCACTCTTCCAAAAGGTATAAGACTTCGGCAAGCGGATCAACACTATTTGCTAAAATAACAATCTAAACCACTACACCTTCAACGACCTGTTTATCAACTCCAATAAAAAAGCTCTATAATCTTTGGCTCTAGCCTCCTATGAGACAGTCCGAAGCAACCACATGAACAAAGAGCGCAGGATGAGAAGCTAGCATGTTGACTTTACCCAATAGGCCTACAAAGAAGCGATCAGAAGACTCATCCTCAACTCAGGTCAATAATTTTACTATCTGTTCAAGTTGATCATTGAGAAGAGTGGAGCACTGCCAGATGTCATTGAGCTGATCAAGGAGACCATCGAGTACAAAAATCAAAATATGGGTGAGAAGAATCTACTGATTCGCTTCACCAATGAACCCAACTATATGAAGAAATTTGACTAAACCGACCATATCTGTTTGGACTTTTAGATGGAAAAGAAGGAGTCCCACTTTCAGGATACCATTTGCAAATTCTTTAAAAAAGAGAACAAGAAATCTTCACTCTGCATTTTCATGAAGGTGCTCGAACATGCCAAAAATCTCAACTATGTTCTATCTCAAGTCTAAAAAGTCAGAAAACGAGCCATCGCGTAAAAGGAAAATATAGAGAACAAAAAGGTCAGGATTGTATACTTGTTCTGCAGAGACAAGAACGATTCAGCTAAATAAATGTCTCTGACTCATTTCTCAGCCTACACTCAGGAATTCGATGATGGCAAAGTGGGAGACATCAGTGGATCCAAGGACTAACTCTTCAAGACCGTCATCAAAATGGAAGAATTGCTGAATTACGCTCATAAAGTCTTCGACTTCACCTTCTAAAATCCTGAAACATCTGCCAAATCGCAAAAAGCTCTTCATAACATTCTGAGTTAGTTTGAGACCAGCAAAAACTGTCACTTCCAACAGGCTTGCCAAGAGGTTACCACCAAACTGGAGAGCAACTTCTAGCTATCTGACGACAACATGAAGGAAATCCTAGCTGACAAGGAAATTCTCAACAAATTCCCCAGTTTCAAGGTGGCAATAACCCGCTACTTCGCAGATAAAAAGCTGTTTGGCACCATCGCAGTTTTCATCAGATACCTCATTGACAAGGAGGCCTTCCTTTCATACTCTAATGACTTTCTCTACTCCTACGTGGCAGCTGACGCATATGAGCTCAAAGATGCCAAGATTGATGAGTTCCAAAGACTCAAAAAATCCAAAAATTACAGTGAGTTCATCAAGGACATGCTGAAGACAAGGTTAAACTTTATTTTGAGGGAATATCAACTGCTGAAACAGACCAAGAAACTACCAAATCCCTAGAGCAAATACCAGATCAAGATGTGCAGACCCAGACTCATCCCCTTCTCCAAGATTGACTGCTAAAAGTTGCTCAACTGCCAAGAAAAGGAACTGGGCTGGCTGGCCAAACAGATCTACAAAAATCCTGAGAAAATTAATACCACCTACCAAAAGTTCGGGGATGAATTCAAAGAGAAGACAATTTTCAAGAACGGGCAAAACAATTTCTACTCGAAATATATTGACTAGAGCAACACCTTCAAGGAGATGCTTTGCCACGACTTGCTGCTTGACTTCGCAGATATTCATGGACTGTCGGTCAAGTATGTCCCCAAGTACTATTAATTGCTGAGACCTCTCTTTGGAGATGGTGACAAGCTGAAGTTCACCAAAATGGCCAAAATGGCATCAATTTTACTGGGATTTGAAGAAATATGGATTGAGGTGTTTAAGTTGATGAGCATTTTCTACGAATAATAGTGCGATATTCCTCTCGAATTCAAAAATTTAGAGGCCCCTTCTCTATAAACCATGAACAAATACTGCAAAATTATATTTACCTCCATCTAGACCACTCTTCTATCCTAAAAATGCATCAGTTTCTGCGGAAGTGCCGATAAGTACAGTCGCATCTATCTCAACGCACTCTTCCAAATGTAAAAGCTGCAGCCCTTGGTCAAGATATAGATTTCTGGACAATTGAAATCCATCAGGACTTCTCTGATCTTTTTGGATATATTCGACCCCAACAACAAGTCAGATCGAATTGAAGGTTTCATCAAGGAAATATGCAAAAGCAAAGATTTTTCACACTACCATTACACTCTACAGTACTTCGATGTGCTCAACACTGAAGCCAACGAGGAGCAGAAAAAACTTGTCACTGAGTTCAAGGCCAACACTCTGTTCTACGAATGGTTCAAGAAGGTCAGCAAGCAGGAAGAACAAAAATAATGTCTGGACGCCTTCATCTCAAACTGCTAGGACGAGATATTCGCTCACAACTCGGTGGCCACTCTAAACCACTTCATATCCTTCCTCAAACCAAAGTATGGTGACATCATTGACTGCTTCCACAAGTTCAACAACAAGAACAAGCAAGAAGGCAACGTCATTGAGCAGCTGATAGTCATCGGTGAAAATTCAAAGAAAAATGATTTTAAGGACAACTTGTCGATTGTCATCATCAACATCTTCATGCAGAAGATCAACTCGGAGTAGAAAAACAGAAACATTTTAAGCAAAGTCAAATAATTCGAGGAGATCATCAATCTGATATCAAACCAGGAGACCTATGGGCTTGGCAAGCATTTCGCCTTTGCCTTCCTTAAGGCCTATCTTGAGAAGTACATTGATAGTCTTCATAACAAGGAAGAAAGGGCTGAGTTTGGCAAAATCGACTAAATCTTGTCAAAGAAGGACAATAAGATAGTATCTAATTTGAGATTTTTCTGTCTGAAACTGCTCAGGACCAAACTCCCAATCAAGGAAGTCCGTTAGTAATACATCAAAAAGATCAGATGCAAATGGATCAGCCTCATCTAAGAAATCAACTTCTTCCTCTAAAACCAATCCAGAAGCATCATCATTCCTAAACCAAGTGCTAAGGTCTCCCCTAAACTGCTCTAAACTGTTCAGAAAGTAATCGAGCAATCAGGAAAACCCGACCTCTTCGACCCCCTTTTCGAGGAAGGCTGCATATCTGATGCCAACAAATACCATCTCTTCACCTTCTTCTTCCGTTACTACTTCAGCTTGGTCTATGACTATAAGTCTTACAAGGCTGCAGTTGTTGTCAAAATGACCAAAGAAAAAGCAAAATATGAGAAATTAGTTGGAGAACTCTAATTTGAGTTGTTGACCAGATACGTTAATAACCACTTTGACTAGAATGTCAAGATCGATGCTCCTGAGGAGTTTACGGAGGAAAAGTTTTTCCTGTTCAATCCGCTTAATTGGCTGCTGGCCACCAGAAACTCTATCTCGCCCATCACTAGCCTCTTCCTAGAGAAAGGTCAATTCCATCAGAATTTCAAAGCCG